>Ga0310810_10001880_pt1 | contig 22281 bp, 17 predicted proteins | sample NCmetagenome_FD_207641 | JGI IMG/M metagenome (GOLD analysis project Ga0310810, IMG submission 207641) | Soil microbial communities from experimental microcosm in Duke University, North Carolina, United States - NC | ecosystem: Engineered > Artificial ecosystem > Soil microcosm > Unclassified ... | reverse complement strand
CGTCCTGGTGGTCGACGCACTGGTCGGCAGCCGCGGACTGCTGGAAACCATCCGCGCCCGCCGCCAGTACGCGGATCTCGCGCAGGAACTCGCGCAGAAGCGGCGCGAGAACGCCCGCCTGCGCGAGAACATCCGGCGGCTGAGAGAGGACCCGTCCGCGATCGAATCGCTGGCGCGCGAAGAGCTCGGCCTCATGCGCGACGGCGAGGTCGTGTTCATCGTCCACGATTCGACGCCGCCGGCACGATAGTCCGCGGCTAGGGATCCCGGGCAACACGGCGTCCCCGCGGCGGGACGTTGCTCGCCACCACGATATACCCCCAGCGCTGCCGCCGCAGGCCCGTGCCCGTCGTCCCGACGACGGCGGGGCGGCGGATCAATTCATGGAGCGGGAACCCCGCCGCGCGCAGCGCGAGATACTCGTGTCGGCGCAGCACTACGAACGCGGGTCGCTCGCGCGCCAGGAATGCAGTCAGATCCTCTCGCGTATCGATAGAAACGATCGGACGGCCGAGGTAGTAGCGGAGACTCGCGCGCCATCGCTCGAGCGAGTAAAGCGCCACGGGCGCGTCTGCCGGCGCGAGCCAGTGCAGCCGTCGGCCGACGAGAGCCGTCGGCCGCGTGTATTCCAGGACGGGATATCCGACGCCAACGGTGACGAGGTAGGCGGCGAGCAGCGCCAGCACGGGCATGAGCGCCGTCCGCGGAACGCGCCAGTCGCGACGCGCGGAGGCCGCCATGAGCGCGATCCCTCCCGACAGCAGCGCGAGCGGCAGCGCGATCGCGATCCCCGGCAGCTCGAGGCCAAGATCGAAAAGATACACGGAGCCGAAACTGCCGCCGACGATCAGCAGCCCGGCAATCGCCAGCACGCTGATGCGGGTCGCGGCCGTACCACGCACGCCGCAAGCCGCCTCGTGCCACGCATGCGCGGCGATGAGGCAGCATGCGGGCGCGGCGGGAAAGACGTAGTGATCGAGCTTGAAGCGCGCGATGCTGAAGAAGCCGAAAACGGTCAGCGCCCAGAGCCAGAGAAGTTTCTCGTCAACCGACCACGCAGGCGCGGGCGCCCGCCGCCGCAAAACGTCGATCCCGCGGCCGATGACGAGGCCGCTCCACGGAAAGAAGGCGCCGACGAACGCGCGCGCGTAGTAGGTGTGGCTGATCGCGCGGCGGGAGAAGACAGGGGGCTGGGTGAAGTACCACAGATTGCCGGCGAGTGCGTAGCCTTCGAGGAACACGCGGCCGAACTTCACGTCCATCCAGATGAACCATGGCGATGCGGCAACGGCGACGGCGACGAGGCCGGATTTCCACCTGAGCGCGTCGACACGCTCGCGGAGCGCGCCGCCGGCACACCACGTTATCGTCAGAAAGATCCCGGCGAGGACGAGCGCCACGGGCCCCTTCGTCATCACGGCGAGGGCCAGAAGGCCGTACCCGGTGTACTCGACGGACCGCCGGCGTTGCTTGCCTGCCACGAGCAGACACCCGACGCCGCTGAACAGAAACGCGGTGAAGAGCATGTCGAAGAGCGCGATGCTCGAGAGCGCGAACGTGGCCGGAATGGTCGCGAACATGATCGCGCCCCACTCGCCGGCTTCCTCACCGAGCAGCGCGATACCGATCCAGCGCAGCGAGGCGAACAGCGCCAGCGCCGCCAGGGCGCTCGGCAGCCGCGCCGCGAATTCGGATTCGCCGAGGAGGAGAACCGACAAGCCCTGCAGCCAGTGAAACAGGACGGGCTTGTCGATGAGCGGTTTGCCGTCGAGCAGCGGGACGAGCCAACTGCCCGAGTGCAGCATCTCGCGTGTCAGTTCGGCGTAGTGCGCCTCGTCGGGATCGAGCAGGCTCGGATATCCAAGACGCCAGAAGACGACAATCCACCCAACGGCGATCCAGCGAAGCCAGAACAGCCACTCCGCCGACACCCGTAGCCACGCGACGCGCGGCCAGGATCTTTCCGCTCAGGAACCGGGCAGGAATAGCTCAGGCATGGCGTGTAACGTATACCCGAGTGTCGCATCTGTGATCAACGAAATTGCGGAGTTGCCGGATCTACTGGGGCGGGCCGGGGAGCGCACGCTCGGCCCTGTCCTCGAGCGCTGTTTCATGGCGGCGGACAAACCAGAGTCCGCCGATCGCGGACAGAAGGCCGACCGCCGACAGCACTATCCCCGCGGTCCCTCGCATCCGTTCCACTTCCTGACCGAACGCGAACGCGCTGAGGCCGAAGACGCATGCCCACACGATCCCGCCGCTGACGTTGAACAGCAGGAATCGCCGCCCGTCCATGCAGTTGATTCCGGCGAGGAGGGCGGCGAGCGCGCGCAACAGCGCGAAGAAGCGGCCGAAGAAGACGACCTTCCCGCCATGGCGCTGGAAGAGATATTGACCGAGCTTGATGCGGCGGGGCGTCATGCGCAGCACGCCGCCGTACTTCAGCAGCAGACGATGCCCGAAGACGCGGCCGATCCAGAAGCCCGCGCTGTCGCCGGCGATCGCGCCGGAGGCCGCCGCCGCGATCACCAGCCAGATGTTCAACCGTCGCGTCGTCGCCGCGTAGATCGCCGCGGTCACGAGCGTCGTCTCGCCCGGGAGCGGGAGCCCCATGCTCTCGAGCGCGACGACGAGACAGATGACCGAGTAGCCCTGAGTCGCGACGAGATGTGTCAGGGTCTGCAGACTGCCCGCTATCGGATCGGCTGCAACTGGCCTCGATACGGAACGACTTGTCCGGCCGTCACGTCGGCGTCGAGGGACAAGGTCTCATATCCGGCGGCGCGGATTTCGACGTGATGCCGTCCCGGCGTCAGCGCGATCGGCTGCGTCGTCGGTCCGAGATCGGACACGCGTCCGACGTACGTGGCGTCGATGTACACCTCCGCGGTCGCCGGCGAGATCTCGAGGCTGATGCTGCCCGAGGCCGTTCCGGGCCGCGCGACGATCGTGCCTTGCGGCGCGTTCGGATCGTAGTAGCCCGACTGCGGCGCGCTCGCCTGCGGGTATGGACCGGGCGCGTAGCCGGGTGAGGGATAGGGCGCGGGATAGCCGTACGGCGCCGGCGGCCCGTACACCGGGTAGGGCGCGTATCGATCGTACGGATAGTAGTACGGATCGTAGGCGTACGGATACCCGTAGTAGTACGGATACGAATACACGACCGGATAGCCGACCCAGATGCCGAAGCCGATGCTGAAGCGCGGCCGGAAGCTGTAATACGGGCGATAGAAACGTGTGGGCGCGACGTAGATCCCGCGCGTCACGATTCGCGGCGCGACGCGCACGACGGCGGACCCGCGCGACGGTGAATAGACGCCTCGCGATTGCGAGACGTAGACGCTGCGCGATTGCGCCGCGACTCGCGACGCCCCGCCGTAGACGTACGACCGCGACGGCCCGCCGTAGCTGCGCATCGGCGCGCCGTAGCTGCGCGATGGACCCGCGTACACGCGCGAAGACGCGCTGGAGGTTCGTGGTGCGGCGCTCCGCGCGGCTCCGCGGGAGCCGGACCCGCTGCGCCCGTGCTGGGCCAATGCCGGTGTGACGGTCAATGACAAGGATGCGAGAACAGCGGCTGGCAAGAACGCTCTGCTGCAGTTCATAGACTCCCCCGAGGTTCGATGCGGCGTGGCAATTGTCATCATACCCCGAGACGGCCGGCTATCCGCTACTCTTGATGCCGGTTTGGCCGGTCAATATGCCGGAGCGGCGGCGACACCCGACGGTCCAGCATGGCCGCGCCAGCCTCGGTTCGCCGCGGGGGTCTTCGTCATCGTTCTGGCTGCGGCCGGCCAGGCGGCGCTGGTCGGGCTGCACACGGATCTCGCGCTCGACGAGCCGTTCATGGCGAACGCCATCGCTCATCCGGCGGACCTGTGGCCGACGCTCGTTCACGACAACGTTCCGCTCGCCTACGGCTTGCTCCTCGTCTGGAGCCGGTTGTTTGGATCGTCCGCTTTCGCCCTGCGCGCGTTTTCGATGGCCGCCTTCGGCGGCGCCGCCGCGTTGACCGGGGTCGCCGCGCGACGTGCGGGATCGATCAGGACGGGGTGGCTGGCTGCGCTCCTCGTTGCCTGCAGCGCGCCGATCGGTCTGGCGCTCGCGGCGACGGCGAGGCCCTACGCCCTTCTTGCGCTCTTCGCCGCAATGACGTTGTGGGCGGCAGTCAGAGCCGACCGCGGGCCGGACACCGCGAGCGGGGCCGCGCTGCTGGTGCTCGCCCATTTGCTCGGCCTGTTCACGCATCCGGTTTTTCTGTTCGCGTCCGCGGCGTCCGCGCTGGCGGGCGCGCTCTGCGGCAGAAGACGGCGGCTCCTTGCGGGCGCGCCGATCGGGGCCATCGTCGTCTACCTGGCCGCCTGGGGGGCCGTGCTGCGCCAGACGCTTGCTCTGCCGGCGACGAGCTGGATGACGCGTCCGGGCATCGAGCCGCTGCTCGCGGGCGGGACGTCGCTCTGGGGATCTCGCAACGGCTTCGTGCTCGCGGGCATCGTCCTGGCGCTCGTCGCCGTGCGAGGCGCCGCCGTGACGCGTCTGCTCACGCGTCACACCGCGTTTGCCGGCTTGACAGCCATCCTCACGATCGGCGGCACGATCCTGGCGTCGCAATTCAAGCCCGTGTACTTTGCAGGCCGCACGCCGATCCTGATACTGCCGGCGGCGGCGATGACGGTCGCTGCCGTAATCGTCGAATTGGGAACGCCGACTCTCGCGGGTCTCGCCGCGGGGATCGTTCTGAGCGCGTCGATCAGATACACGCTTCAGGCGTGGCGCGCTCCCGATCCGGCGCCGACGCGCGCGAGTCTCGCCGAAGTCACGGCGCGCGCGTCCTGCGGCGATACGATTCTGGCAGCGGGACTTTCGTATGCGGCGCTGACCTACTATGCCGTCCCGGCCGGACTGCGTCCGTGCGTCACCATTCAGCCCTTCCCGCGCGAGGTACGCGATCATCCCGGCTGGCTGGATCTGTCGCCGGGCTTCGAGGCACGGCTCCAGGCGGCAGCGCTCCGTGACGCCGCGGCGCTTCCCGAGACCGGCACGATCTGGATTTTCACAGCCCGGCACGGCATCGGCATGGAACACGGCGAGGCGATCGTCCAACAGGTCGGGCACCGGCGCAGACGGCGGGAGACGCTGCCGCTGCGCGGAACGTTCTTCGACGAAGTCGCCGCATATGGACCGGTGCGGTGACATGAGGCCCGAGACCGCCCTCTGGATCCTGTGGCTCGCCTGGTTCGTCGCCTGGTGGATGGCCGCCCGCTGGAGCGATCGGTCCGTGCACCGGCCGGGTGTCCTGCGCGAAATGAGATACCGCGCCTTCACGATCGCCGGCGTGATCCTGCTGTTCCCGGTCTCGAGTCTACCTGTGCCGCCTCGCCTGACGCTGTGGCACCCGCGCGACGCGGTTGCCTGGACGATGTTCGCTGTGGCAGCCGTCGGACTCGCCTTCACCTGGTGGGCGCGCCTTCATCTGGGCCGGCTGTGGTCGAGCAACGTTACACGCAAGACCTCGCATCACGTCGTGGACACGGGCCCGTACGGCCTCGTGCGACATCCGATTTATTCCGGTGTGACGCTCGCCACGCTCGCGACCGCGCTGATGCGCGGGACGGTCGCCGCGCTCGCGGGATTCGGCCTCTTGACGCTCGGCTGGTACATCAAGGCACGGCTGGAGGAGGCGTTCCTGCGCGAGCAGATCGGCGCGGAGGCCTACGACGCCTACGCGCGGCGCGTACCGATGCTCGTCCCATTTGCCGGGAGGCGTCGAGGATTGACCCTGTAACGGCTACCGCCTGGTCCTGTACGCCCGTGACGGCAGCGCAAATACCGGCGCCGCTGCGTGGGTCAGGACGCGGTACGCGATCGCGCCTCGGCGAAGGAAAAGCCGATCCTCGCCGCAAAGCGCCATCGCGACCACACTTCGCGGACCGGCTGCCGCGAGAGCCGCGATTTCGTCCGCCGGCTCTCCGACGACGACTCGGCACCCGAATCTCAGAGGATGCGGAAGACCGGCTTGGGTCGCCTTCAGGTTCAGGAGGACCTCCGCGGAGCGAACCCGATCCTGATCGTTTCCAGTACGCCGCAGCCAGGGCGGGGTGTGGAGTCGGGGCAATACATGAACGAGGAGCAGCTCCGCTCCGCACCAGATCGCGAGATCGGCCGCCGCTTGGATATCGCGCGTCGCACGTCGATCCAGGTCCACGGGCGCGATGACTCTCGCGAAGGGCTGCCCCGCGCGGCCCCTCCTGCGCTCGAATCTCGCCCCGGCTCTGGATGGAGGGACCGCCAGGACAGGCATGTCGACCTGGCGCAGCACCTGCTCGGTCGTCGAGCCAAAGAACAGTTTCCGGACGCCGCTCAGGCCGTGCGTGCCCATGACGATGAGGTCGCTTTTCAGGCGCTTCGAGGCGCCGAGAATCTCGTCGGATGCGGCCCCTAGCGCGATCTCGTACGCGATGACAGGGCGGCTGCGCTGACTCCGTCCGATCGACTGCGCGACGAACCGCTCCAGCTCGACGCGTGCCCGCCGCAGGAACTCACGCTCTGCGTGATAGGCGACACCGGCGGCCGCCAGTAGCAACGGATCATTGACGAACAGGAACGTGATCCGTCCTCCACCTGGAGGGGCGATACTCGAGGCGTACTTCACGGCCTCACGGGATTGTCCGGAGAAGTCAACGGAGCACAGAATCGATCGAAATCTCGCCGTACGCTTGGGTTCGCGCATACTCACATCGTCCCGCGAAGACAATCTCGGTTCGCCCACCAGTATGATGGATGTACGAGTGGAGCGACATCGAACCGGCCGAATCGCCTGGTTGCGCGCCGCGGTGCTCGGCGCGAACGACGGGATCGTGTCAACGGCCAGTCTCGTCATAGGTGTCGCCGCGGCCAAAGCGGCCCGGGGAGATGTCCTTCTGGCCGGCGTGGCCGGTCTGGCGGCCGGCGCGCTCTCGATGGCCGCCGGCGAGTATGTTTCTGTGAGCTCACAGGCGGACACCGAGCGCGCCGACGTGGAGCTCGAACGCCGCGAGCTGGCGCGGGACTCGGAGGGCGAGCTGCGAGAGCTCACCGCGATTTACGTCAAACGCGGCCTGGAACCGGGCCTCGCTCGCACGGTCGCGCAGCAACTGATGGCACACGACGCCCTCGCGGCGCACTCGCGCGACGAGCTGGGAATATCCGAAGCCTTCGCGGCGCGGCCCCTGCAGGCGGCGCTCGCGTCGGCGGCCGCATTCGCTGCGGGGGCCGCCCTCCCGATTCTCACGATCATGCTCGCACCCGAGAGTCGCCTCGCGCTGTTTGTGGCCGCCGTCTCGCTCCTGTGCCTGCTCGGTCTTGGCGCGCTCGCCGCCCGAACTGGTGGCGCTTCCGCTCTCACCGGCGCCGCTCGAGTCGTTTTCTGGGGAGCGCTTGCGATGGCGGTCACCGCCGGAGTGGGCTGGATGTTCGCCGCGGCAGCGTGAGGCGCGCCACGACCTTGCTCAACTCACGGAACCACAGGACCGTGCTGGCCGCCGCGGTACAGCGGACCCAATCGGCTGCCGTCAACGCCGTCGTCGAGAACGCCCGCTGCAGAAACGGCGCGTAGACAACCAGCGCCTGGAGCAGAAGCGACAGTCCCACGGCGCCCCACAGCCACGGATTCGAGAAGAGGCCGTCGAACGCGCTTCGGTCGTCGGATCGGGCATTGAAGACATTGAACAGTTGGCCGAGCACCAGAGTCGTGAAGGCCATCGTCTGGCCGTAGCGGATCTTGCCCGAGCCGTCGATCAATCCGCCCGGCAGCGACGCGTCGAGCACGAACAGCGCCCCCGCCGCCATGACGACGCTCACGCCGAAGATCTCGATCCACATTCGGCCCGTGATCACGCTCTCGCCCCTCGGGCGGGGCGGCCGCCTCATCAATCCAGGATCGGGCGGGTCCATCCCGAGCGCGAGGGCGGGCGCGCCGTCGGTCACCAGATTGATCCAGAGGAGCTGGGTTGCCAGGAGCGGCAGCACGACGGCGCCGCGGGTGGCCTGCAGGCCGATCACGTCGGCGAAGACGACGCCGAAGAACATCGTCATGACTTCGCCGATGTTCGACGAGATCAAGTAGCGCAGGAATTTCCGGATGTTCGAGAACGTCGAACGGCCCTCCTCCACCGCGGCGACGATGGAGGCGAAATTGTCGTCGGCCAGTATCATGTCGGCTGCTTGTTTGGAGACGTCGGTTCCAGTGATCCCCATCGCGATCCCGATATCGGCCGTCTTCAGCGCAGGCGCGTCGTTGACGCCGTCTCCGGTCATCGCGACGAGAGCGCCCTGCCGCTGCAGCCCCTTCACGATTCGCAGCTTGTGTTCGGGGTTCACGCGTGCGTACACCGATACGTCGGCGAGTGTCCGGACTAGCTGCTCTTCCGAGAGGTTCTGAAGATCGGCGCCCGTGACAGCTCGGATGTCGGTCGAGATGCCGAGCTCCTGCGCGATGACGGCGGCGGTTCCCGGATGATCGCCGGTGATCATCAGCGGCCGGATGCCCGCCCCCTTTGCGCGTGCGACCGCGTCCCTCGCCTCGTCGCGCGGCGGATCGATCATTCCGATCAGCCCCGCGAACACGAGGTCGCGCTCGATACGCTCGTCCAGATCCTCGTCGGGCAGCGTGCCGGCGGGCACCGATCGGAACGCCACGCCGAGCGTACGGAGGGCGCGCGCCGCAAGAGCGTCGTTGGCCGCCAGGATCTCGCGTCGACGGACGTCGTCCAGCGGCCGCGGCGCCTCGCCGACCAGCTCCCCGGTGCACCGTCCGAGCAGGATGTCGGGCGCGCCCTTCGTGAACACGAGCACGCGCTCGCGACGGTCGGTGTCGGTATGGACGGTGCTCATCAGCTTGCGTTCGGACGAGAACGGCACTTCCCCCACTCGTACGAAACGCGTCGTCAGCGCGTTTGCCTGCAGCCCCGCCTTGCGTGCGGCGACGATGAGCGCGCCCTCGGTCGGATCCCCCTGTATCGTCCAACGCCCCTCGTGCTGCTGGAGAGCGGCGTTGTTGGCCCGATCGGCGACCGCGAGCGCTCGATCCAGCTCCAGCCGCAGCGAGCCTTCGATCGGCCCGCCGACGACGGGATTCACGTCGCCGACCGGCGCATATCCGCTGCCGCCAAACATCACGCGGCCGCTCGCGGTCACGACCTCGCGCACCGTCATTTCATTCTTCGTCAGCGTGCCGGTCTTGTCGGACGCGATGACATTCGCCGACCCCAGCGTCTCCACGGCCCTCAGGTGCCGCACTATGGCGTTTCGGCGCGCCATCCGCTGAACGCCGATCGACAAGACAGCCGTCACGATCGCCGGCAAGCCCTCGGGCACCGCCGCGACCGCCAGCGCCACGCCCAAAATCAGGACGTCGAACAGCGCGGAGGCGCCGGTGATGTGTTCGACGAGGATGATCGTGGCGGTCATGACGATGGCGATGGCCACCACGACGCCCCCGAGCATCTTCCCCAGGCGATCGAGCTCGGTCTGGAGCGGAGTCGTCTCGGCAGGGGCCTCCTTCAGCATCCCCGCGATCCGCCCCATCTCGGTCTGGAGCCCTGTCCCGACGACAACCGCGCGCCCCCGTCCGTAAGTGATGACGGTTCCCGTGAAGATCATGTTGCTGCGGTCGCCAAGCGCCATTTCTCCGACAAGGGGCGCGGCGTCTTTGGAGACGGGAAGGCTCTCACCGGTCACGGCGGCCTCCCCCGTCTGCAGCGACGTGGATTGAATCACCCGCGCGTCGGCGGGAACGGTGCCGCCTTCTTCGACGAGGATGATGTCGCCCGGCACGACGTCCGCGGCCGGCACGCTTTTCCGCTCGCCGCCGCGCACGACGTTCGCGTGCGCCGCCGCGGTCGCGCGCAGCGCGGCAACGGCCGATTCGGCACGCGCCTCCTGCGCGTAGCCCATCACGGCATTCAGCAGGACCACCGCAGCGATCGCGAGGGCTTCGTATGGAAGGGGCGCGTCGCGCTCGTAGATCCACAAGCCGGCGGAGATCGTGGTCGCGACGAGGAGCAGCAGGACCAGCACGTCCTGGAACTGCGCGAGAAACTTCTTCCACTCGGGCACAGAGGCGTCGGGAGGGAGCTCGTTGCGGCCCCAGCGCTCGAGGCGAGATCTGGCCGCGTCCTCGCTCAGCCCGCGATGGGCGTCCGTGCCGAGCGCGGCGAGAACGTCTTCGACCGGTTGCTGATACGGAATCCCGGTCATCGCCGTCGCAGCATGACGCCGCGGCACAAGAGCGCAATGCCGAGCCACGCAAGGACCGCCGCAATCGGATAGGAGAAGCCGCGCGGAAATCCGATGGCCAGCGCCGCGACGGCCAGCAGGATGACGCCGGCGATCAGCGCGATGTGCCCCTCTACCGGTTCGAGCACCCGCCGGTTGGTGATTGCGGCGGTTACCGCGTTGCCGATGCGCAGGGCTCCCGCCACGGCTCGCCCGCTGCTGCCGCCGCTGGTCTGCTCACGCGGCGGACGCGGCGGGTTCGGCGCCCGCACGCGGTTGCCGGCATCGAGGACGACCTCCGTCGCGTTCTCCAGATCGGCGGCGAACATCGCCTCCATCTCGCGCGCGAACGGTTCGTTCTCGACGACGACGTCCAGCTCGCGGTTGCCCATCCAGCTCGCGATATTGAGGTTCGTCGATCCGACGCGCGCCCATCGCCCGTCGGCCACCGCGGTCTTGGCGTGCAGCATCGTGCCGTTCCATTCGAAGACCCTGACGCCGCATTCGAGCAGCGGACGATAGCCGGCGCGCGAGAACAATCCGACGACGGGAATGTCGGAGGCGCCGGGAACCAGGAGCCTGACGTCGACGCCGTCCGCCGCCGCGGCGCGCAGCGCCTGCACGTACGGCGCGGTCCCGGCGAAATAGGCGTCGGTCAGCCAGAGCGTGTTCCGCGCCATCGCGGCGACGAGCTGATCGACGCGGAACAATCCCGCCGTATACGGAATCGTGGCGACCACGCGGACGGCGACTCCCGGATCGTCCGCCAACGAGTGCTCCTCGACGATGCCGTCGTCGGCGCGCGGGAGAGGGTCGCCCGACGCCGCCCACGCGTCGGCGAACGCATGTTCGCAGTCGGCGACGGCCGGCCCGCGCAGTTCCACGCCCGTGTCGCGCCACGGCGCGATGCCGCGGGCGGGATCGCCGACCCACGCGCGGCCGACACACAACCCGGTGACGAACGCGACCGTCCCATCGACCGCGATCATCTTCCGGTGATCGCGGCTGACCCAGCCGAGCGGGCTGGCGAACCGCGGAGGGTTGTAGCATCGGACCTCGACGCCGCCGTCGCGCAGGCGCTGCCAGAATCCGCGCGAAGTCTTTCCGAGGCCGCCCATCCAGTCGTAGAGCAGCCGCACCTTGACGCCTTCGCGGGCCTTCTGCAGCAGTGCGTCCGCGAACAGCCGCCCCTGATCGTCCTCGTGGACGATGTACATTTCGAAGTGAATCGTTCGCCGCGCCGCGCGGATCGCGTCGAGCCACGCCGGATAGTTCTGGGGGGCGTCCCTCAGCAGACGAATGCGGTTGTGGTCCCGGAGCGGAGCCCCGGAGGCTCGGGAGAAGGCCTGATCCGCGAGCTGCCGGACGAGCGTCGACTCGCCGCGCTCCGCCACCCGGCTGACACTGCCCCTCGCCATGCGTTCCTCGCGCGATGCTATCATCCGCCTCCGTATGTGTACGCCAGACCGTCGTGCCTGGTTCGTGCTCGTCGCCGCAGCCATCGTCCTGATTGCGCTGGGAACGCCGCGCGCGCAGCAGATCGATCCCTCTTTCTTTTCCGACCTGCGCTGGCGATCGATCGGACCGCCACGCTCCGGCTATGTGTCGGCGCCGGCCGGCGTGCCCGGCGATCCGACGACTTACTTCGTGGGCCTCCCGGAAGGCGGAGTCTGGAAGACGACGAACGGCGGCACGACGTGGAAACCGATCTTCGACCAGATACGAGTCGCATCGGTCGGCGCCGTCGCCGTCGCGCCATCGGATCCGAAGATTGTCTATGTCGGCACCGGCAACCAATCGGGCTGGTCCTTCACCCCTGGAAAGGGCGTCTACAAGTCGACCGACGGCGGGAACACGTGGGCGAACGTCGGTCTCGCGCATTCGGAGTACATCGGCGGCATCGTCGTCGATCCGCGAAACGCCGACCGCGTGCTCGTGGCGGTCCTTGGGCCACGGCCGATCGGCGCTGGTCGAGGACGCGGCGCGAGTCCCGCGGCCCCGATGCCCGATGGTGAGCGCGGTGTCTATCGATCGACCGATGGCGGACGCACGTGGACCCGCGTCCTGCCCTCGGACGGATCCTCGGGGGCGAGCGACGTGTACCTGGACTACGGAGATCCGCTCGTGGTCTACGCCCTCCTTGGCGGAGGCGGATTCGGGGCCGCGCCACAGCCGTCTGCGCCCGGCACCGGCGCGTACAAATCCAGCGACGGCGGCGCGAGCTGGCAGCCGGTCGGCGGGCGCGGGCTGCCCGAGGGCGCGCGTATTTCGGCGTTCGCGGTCTCGTCGGCCACGCACGGCCGCAGACTCTACGCCGTCGCGGGTGTTGGCGGCGGGCGCGGCGCGGGCGCGAGCCGAGGGCTCTATCGCTCGGACGATGGTGGCGAGACGTGGGTGTTCGGCACGCGAGAGCTCGCGAGCGCCGGCGGGAAGATCTACGCGGATCCGCAGAACCCGGACGTCGTGTATCTCATGGGAACGGCCATCTACCGCTCGATCGACGGCGGACGCCACGTCGCGGCGTTCTGGGGCGCGCCGAGCGGCGCCGACCCGCGGTTCCTCTGGATCGATCCCACGAACGCGAAGCGTCTGCTCGCGGGCGTCGATCAAGGTGCGGCGATTTCGATCGACGGCGGCGAATCGTGGACGCCGTACTACGGACTGATCAACGGCCAGTTCTATCGCGTCGCGACGGATTACGACTTTCCCTATCACGTGTGCGGACCGCAGCAGGACTCGGGAACGGCGTGCGTCGCGAGCCGCAGCGACTTCGGCCAGATCAGGCCGAACGACTGGTATCCCGCCGGCGGCTTCGAAAACGGATTCCTGATCGCGGACCCGCTCGACAAGCGCTACATGTTCACGCAGGGCTGGTATCACGTCCTGCGCCGCTACGATCGCCAGACCGGCCAGGACGTCGTGCTGTACCAACCGACGCCGCAGGACCGCTTCGGCGGCGCGCCGCCGCTGGCGTTCTCGCCGCAGGATCCCCGCACGCTGTACATGGCCGCGCAGCACGTGCTCGAGTCGAAGGATCGCGGCGAAACGTGGCGCGCGATCAGCAGCGACCTTGCCGCGCCACCGGGTTCGCCGGCGCCGGCCCCGGCCCAGGGCGCCGGAGGCGTCGGCGCCCCGGCTCCAGGCGGTTCCATTCAGACACTGGCGCCGTCCCCCGTCGCTGCCGGAGTGATCTGGGTGGGCACGAGCACCGGCCTGATTCACGTCACGCGCGACGGCGGCCGATCGTGGACGGACGTGACGCCGAAGAATCTGCCGCCCGCCGCCATCAACGTCATCGACGCGTCGCACGCGAACGCCGGGACCGCATACGCCGCGCTGTTGTCACGGGACGCGCATCCGCACATCTATCGCACCAGCGATTACGGCCAGACGTGGCAGGAGATCTCGTCGGGGCTGACCGACGGCGAGATCGTTCGCGCCGTACGCGAGGATCCCAGGGATCCGAATCTTCTCTACGCCGGCACCGTCACGAGCGCCTGGGTGTCATTCGATCGCGGCGATCGCTGGCAGTCGCTGCAGCTCAACCTGCCGACCACGGTCGTCAGCGATCTGACCGTCCACGACAGCGATCTCGTCATTTCAACCTACGGCCGCGGGTTCTGGATCCTCGACGACGTGTCGCCGCTGCGGCAGGCGCGGGAGCTCATGGGCTCGAGCGCTCCCGTCTTCTTCTTCCGCCCTGAACCGGCGTCCCGCGCGCGCTGGGACAATACTCAGGACACGCCGCTTCCACCGGAAATGGTCGTCGGTCCGAATCCTCCCGAGGGCGCCATCCTCGATTACTACCTGGCGAAGCCCGCCTCGCGGACGATGACGCTAACGATCAGCGATGCGTCGGGCGCCGTGATTCGCGAATTCTCGAGCGTCGCGCCACCGGCGGATCCGACGATGCCGAACGTGCCCGAGTACTGGATCGCGCCGCCGACCGTGCTCCCGACCTCGGCCGGCATGCACCGCATCAATTGGGACCTGCGCTATCCGGATCCGCCGTCGCTCAACTACGGCTACGGCGGCAACGCGCTCGACTATCGCGAATACACCTTGAACTGGCACGCGATCCCCGGCAAGACATATCGCTCGACCGTCGTCGGACCGATGGTCCTGCCCGGGACGTATACCGCGAAGCTGACCGTGAACGGTCAAAGCGTCACGCAGTCGATCACCGTCGTTCAGGATCCCCGAGTCTCCGTTGCGCCCGCCGATCTGCAGGCTCAGTTCCATCTCCAGCAGCGGATGGCGGCGGGACTCGGCGCGACCTACCACGCCGTCACCTACGTCCAGCAACTGCGCGCGGCGCTCGCGGACCGGGTGAAGCAGGCGGCCGGCACGCCGTCAGCGCCGCAAATCACCAGCGCGGCGCAGGCGCTCGACGCGTCCCTGGCGCCACTCGCCGGGAGCGCCGGTGCGGTTGGCATCGCGCACCGCGACCTCGGACGGCGCATCAACGATCAGCTCATCGCCGACGCCCGGCCGACGCCCAGCGTCGTCGCCGGAGCCGACGGACCGTGCGCCGCGATCGACGCCGCCCTCGATGGCCTGCGACAGCTGCAGACGACATCGATCGCAGAGCTCAACTCGATGCTGACGCGTGAGGGCCTTGGCGCACTGCCCGGGTGGACGCCGACCCCGGCGCCGGCGTGCGGATCCAAGTGATTCTGACGAGCTCGGTCGGCTCAGCGGCTTGACGCCGTCGCCTCCAGCCGCATCCACGGATGGATGCAGCACTGGAACTTCAGCGTGCCGGCGCGATCGACGCCCTCCCGATACGTGCCGCCCGGCGCGATGAAATCATCCGGCTCGAGCGTCCCGCATTCAGGAGCCACCACCGGGACATGGGCCAGATCGTTCAGGAACGGCACGATCCCGCCGCCGAACTTGGCGACTTCGGTAAAGGTGTGCACTTCACCGCCGTTGTTCGATGCAACGAAGGTCTGGCCGACGCGGACGTTCGCGGTTGGAGGAGCGAAGTGCCACGCTCCGACGAAGCCGAGGCGCGTCAACTGCGCGACGAACTGGCTGAACTGCATGCCTCCCGCCCGGACGCAGGTGCCGGGCCCGATGGCGGCGTCGAATGTCGCCTGATCGCAGGCATCCTGCATGTTGACGAGGAAATCCTCTCGACCGCGCACGGACGCCGGCGTCGCTGACGTTCCCGCGGGTGTGACAAGAGTCGAGGCCACCGAACCGCTGAGCACGGCCGCCGGATTCGACGGCGCCGCCGGGCTGCGGCCGCACGCCAGCATCAGCGCCAGGACAGCAACGAACATCGAGCTTCGAAGCATCATTTGATTCACGCTCCTTCGGCGCCGCCGCAACGCAAGCGCCTCGCCGTGCAAGATCTCGAGAAACCGGGCTGTTTTGAACTGGATGGATACCGCCGACTTACGACGAAGGTCAGCGCTTTCATTGATCGTAAAAATGACCGAGGTGACGACTCCATCCGGCATGTGGGTTGCGAGCGTTCTGACTACACCCGATCGAACGACCTCCGCGATCCGCCCAAAGAAGCGCGACGCGGAGGATCCGTCTATCAAACGACCGGAAGGAGCCTGACATGAAGGTGAAAGAAGTGATGACCACCGACGTAAAACACTGCAGCACGGGCACGAACCTGGCGGAGGCCTCGAAGATTATGTGGGAGGGCGACTGCGGAGCTGTCCCGGTGACCGACGAGCGCGGCCGCGTCGTCGGGATGATCACCGATCGCGACATCTGCATCGCCGCCGCGACACGGCCACGAACCGAAGGTGAGATTCGGGTGCACGAGGTCATCTCGAAGGCCCTGTACACCTGCACGCCCGGCGACGATGTGCGCGCGGCGCTCGAGACAATGAAGGCGAGGAAAGTGCGGCGACTGCCGGTCGTCGACCAGAGCGGCCGGCTGACAGGCATTGTCTCGATTCACGACATCGCTGCGCTAGCGCGGACGAACAAGAGCACGGACATTTCGCCCGATGCCGTGCTCGATACGTTTATCGCTATTACGGCCCCGGTCCGCGTGCCGGTAACCGCTTAGGTCGCTCGTTCTCTCGCAGGATCCTAATCATGCCTGTGGTCTGGCAGAAACGAGATGCCGGACCTCGGGCACGCCCTCGACATGGGAGCGCAGTCGGCTCTCCACTGCGCGATCCGCTTTTGTCGAGCGTTCGTGCTGGCGGAGGTGTTCCGCCCAGGACCGCACCAGAAAGGTCTCGACGTAACGGTCCGCCACCTCGAGGTCCCGGTACACGTCCCAGCGGAACGCCCCGTCGCGGCGCCGAACCCGGCCATACTCCTCCATCGCGCGCAGAAATTGTGACGCACGGTCGGGGCTGACGCGATACTCGACGGTGACGAGCACCGGTCCTTCGTCCAGCTCGGGGCGGATGTCTTCGACAATCGCGGGCATGCGCCAGTGGTTCCACGGACTGACGTCGGCGGTCGTGTCCGGAAGCCGCGCCAGCACACCGAGCGCGGCCGTGGCGATGATCCCGAGACCGGCCCACAACAGCGCGGCCTGGAGTCCCGCCCGCGCGGCGACGGCGCCCCAGAGCGCGCTGCCGCCGGCCAGGGCGCCCTGGAACGCCAGCATGAAAACCGCCATGACGCGCGCGCGCACCCAGTCGGGCGCGAGACTCTGCACGAGCGCGCTCACGAGCGAGATGAAGACGATCCACGCCGCGCCGGCAACGAGCATCACGCCGGCAAGCGCGAGCATCGCGTGCAGAACGCCGGCCGCAATCGCCATGGCCCCCAGGACCGCGACACCGCCGGATGCGACCGCTTCGGTCGACCACCGGGCGCGTGCGGGCGCCAGCGTGAACGCTCCGAGAACGGCACCCGTGCCGAAACATCCGAGAAGAATGCCGTATCCGGTCGGGCTGTCGCTGATTTCCTTGGCCAGCGACGGCATCAGGGCGAGCAGCGCGCTCGCGAAGAACATGGTCGCGGCGGCGCGCAGCATCATGCCGCGCGACGTGGAGTAGCGGACGTATCTGAGCGCCGCGACGGTTGCGCCGGCCACGGTCTCCCGCGGCGTCGTCGAGCGGCGGACCGGCCGCTTCCATCGCGCGATCAGGACGATCACGCCGACGAACGACAGCACGTTGAGTGTGAACGCCGCGCCGACGCCGGCTGCGGCGATGACGAAACCCGCCAGTGCCGGCCCGACCGCACGGGCGAAATTGAACTCGATGCCATTGAGGGCCGACGCCGCCGCGAGGTCTTCCTTGCCGACGAGCTCGGGCAGAATGGCCCGCCACGTCGGCGTCTCGATCGCGTCGCCCGCCGACAAGGCGAACGTCAGGCCGAGCAGCAGCCACGGCGCCATGAGTCCGGCGATCGTCGCGGCGGCGAGGACGGCCGCGACGGCCACCATCCAGATCTCGGTCCAGAGAATCAGCTTTCGCCGATCCACGATGTCGCCGATCGCTCCGGCCGGCAGGGCAAGGATGAAGAACGGCAGCGCGGACGCCGTCTGCGTCAGCGCCACGTACATCGGCCCGGCGCCGAACGACACCATGAGCCATGCGGCGCCCACCGACTGCATGAACGTGCCGATGTCCGACAGCACGTCGGCGAGCAGGAGATTTCTGAAAATCGGCGTCCGCAGCGGCCGCCATGGGCTGAGCGCGCCGGCGGCCCGCTCGTCCGCGGCCGAGGTCATTGCTGCAGGACTTGGTGGACCAGAGCGATGGCAATCGAGCCTTCGCCGACAGCGGAGGCGACGCGCTTGATGTTGCCCGATCGGACGTCGCCTACCGCAAACAGGCCGGGACGGCTTGTCTCGAGCAGAAACGGCGGCCGCGTGAGCGGCCAGCGCGCGGCAGCCAGGTCGTCCTGCGACAGGTGGGGACCGGTCTTGATGAATCCCTGCGCGTCGAGCGCGATACACCGCTCCAGCCACCGCGTGTTCGGCACGGCGCCCGTCATCATGAACACATGGCGAATGGCCTGCGTTTCGGCGGCGCCCACGCGATCGTCGGACCACCGGACGCGCTCCAGATGTCCGTTTCCCTCGAGAGCGACGATCCGCGTGCGCGTGTGCAGATGGATCGCGGGGTTGTCTTCGATGCGCCGGATGAGATAGCGGGACATCGTGTCCGACAATCCGTCTCCGCGAACCAGCATGTGCACCTGCCTGGCGGTCTGCGCGAGAAAGACCGCGGCCTGCCCCGCCGAGTTTCCGCCGCCAACGACGACGACATCCTCCTTCGCGCAGAGCTGAGCCTCCATTGGAGTCGCCCCGTAGTACACGCCCGCGCCCTCGAACTGCGAGAGGTTATCGAGGGCGGGCTTGCGGTACTGGGCTCCCGTGGCGATGATCACCGCGCGGGCTCGAACGCCGGCGCCGCCGTCGGTGCGCACGGTGTACGGCTGACGGTCGCACGACAGGGCCGTCGCACCCTGCGCAATCATGATCTGCGCACCGAACTTCTGCGCCTGGGCGTACGCGCGCGCGGTCAGCGCCAATCCTGAAATGCCGGTCGGAAACCCGAGATAATTCTCGATCCTGGAGCTCGATCCAGCCTGGCCGCCCGGCGAGCTCGACTCGACCACGAGAACGTTGAGGCCTTCGGAGGCGCCATAGACCGCGGCCGCGAGGCCCGCCGGGCCGGCGCCGACGATGATCACGTCGCTGACCTGTGTCTGATCGATGGCATCGTTGAATCCCAGGCAGTCGGCGATCTGCTGGTTGCTGGGATTCCGCAGGACGGCGTCGCCGCGGCAAATCAGTACCGGCACGTCCGCCTGGCCGACGTGAAACCGATCGAGCAGCTCCTGCGCCTCGGCATCGCGATCGAGGTCGATGTAGTGGAACGGGTGGCCGTTCCGCGTCAGGAACTCCTTCACGCGCAGCGTGCCGGCGCAGTGCATCGATCCGACAAGCACGACGTCGCCAAAGTCCCGTGCAATCAGCTCGAGCCGTCGGAGGATGAACGCCCGCATGAGGATCTCGCTCAGCTCGGCGTCGGTCTGCACGAGCGAAAGGAGCTGCTCGCGAGTGAGCTCTACCACCTCGCCCGGTTCGCTGACGCGCATGCGGACCAGGGCACGGCGTCCTGTGAGCATGTTGCCTTCGCCTGAGAACTGTCCGGCGCGGTGCGCGACGATGAGCGTTTCGCTGCCGCCGGCCGGCCGCAGCACCTGAATCTCGCCGGCGGTGACGACGAAGAATGGAACGACGCGGGCTCCGACGTCGACGAGCACTTCGCCGGGCGCAATCGCGCGCCGCCGTCCGTGCGCTGCGATCCTCTGGATTTGCGCTTGCGTCAACGTTGGAAACAGCCGCTCGCGATTCGGTGTCGAGGTGAGCGGCAGAGGCTGGACTTGATCGGACGCGTTCACGGCTGGCCCTCCGGCGGTAGGGTGAGATAGGCATCTTAGCGTGGATGGCAGCCGCAGCACACTACAGCAGCGAGCACGCCTCCGAGAACGCGAGTCGCGGCAGCCGCGGATGCACCGACGCCGGGTCGCCGTACCCGAGGTTGCACAGGAAATTCGTCTTCACGTGCCCTTCGGGAAAGAACTCCTGATCGCACCCGAAGCAGGGCTTGCCCGCCGCGAAGAACTCCTCGTCCACCTTGGCCGCATCGAAGCCCGACATGGGCCCACAGTCCAGGCCGAGCGCCCGCGCCGCCATGATCAGATACGCGCCCTGCAGGCTCGAATTGCGCTTCGCGGTCGCTTCGACCATCTCCGGATTGCGCTCGTACAGCTTCGCCATTCCCGGATTGTGCGGAAACAGCTTCGGCAGCCGGTCGTAGAACTTCAGGTCGTAGGCGACGATCACCGTCACGGGAGCGGTCATCGTCTTGGTGACGTTCATCGGCGCGAGCGCCGGCCGCAGCCGCTCCTTCGCTTCTTTCGTCCGGAGAAACGCAAACCGGGCCGGCGAGGCGTTCGCGCTCGTCGGCGCCCATTTCAGGAGATCGTACAGATCCTGCAGCATCGCATCGCTCACGGGTTTCGATTGCCACACGGTGTACGTGCGCGCCTCGCGGAACAGCGTGTCCAGCGCCGCATCGTCTATTGCTCGACTCATGATCATGCCCTCCCGAGGTGATCGCTCACAGGTGGGCTCCCTTCGGGCCTCTCGGACTCACCTGCCAATTGTCCCTGACGGTGTGACGATGCAGCCACGCCGGCGTGGACATCATCAGCGCGCGGGCGAGACCGCTCACGTAAGGGTCGTAGGAGCCACGCAGCTCCGACAGCCGGCGATCGGCGTCGGCCGATCGCGCCGGTTTCAGACCGACGCTCTCGATCTGGCGGCGCAGCTCCTCCAGATCCTCGTCCGGCAGCCGATCGGCGGACGTATCGGGAGCCGCGTGCAGCACCTGCGAGAGATCCACGGCCGCATGTCTCGCCATCGCGAACGTGACGTGCGCCTGCCACGTCGGCACGCCGTCCAGGCCGACTTCCACCAGGGCCGACAGATCCAGGATCGTCGCCAGCGCGGAGACCCATGACTGGTGCTGATGCTGCGACCGGAAGTAGGCGACCGCCGGATACGAAATGTGGCTCTCGAGGAGCTCCGAGCACCAGTATTCCCAGTCCTTCAGGAATGGCTGCAGCGCGTCCAGCTCGTCGCGCTCGGCCAGCCGCCGCAGCACTTCGACGGCGGCCGGCGGAGACCCCGCCCACGCGTCGAGCAGGGTCAACTGCGCCTCACGACGTGAGAAGGATTGATACAGCACCGGAAAGTACGCGATCACGATCGCGAGGAACGCAAACCCGGTCCCCGCTTCCATGACCGTGATCAGCCGCGCGACCCGCCCCACCGGCTGCAGGTCCCCGAGGCCGAGCGTGAACAGCGTGGTCCCGCTCATGTAGAGATCGTCGACGAATCGGCCGGTCGCGCTGATGGGCCGAAGGTTCGAACCGGCCGACCACTGCAGCCCGGCGAAGCCGGCGAGCAGACCCAGGGCCCAGACGCCGGCCAGACCGAGCAGCGACAGGGGGCCGAAGATGGCGAGAAACCGCTCGCGGCGGCGCCCGGAGGGGATTCTGGCGGCGGCCCGGCTCCACTGCTTCCAGGTGAAATCGAAATACACGCGCGTCACCCGCAGACGGCGGCCGACGGTGCGGGGAAGCACGAGCGTCTCGAAGGCGTCCCACAGGATCGTGGCCAGGACGAAGAGACTGAGGGCGAGCGTCAGCAGATGCACAGGTGCCTGGATTCTTCAACGCTCGCGCGTCTTCCGAGTCGAAGATTCTTTGCCGCGCTGAATGCGCTCGAGCGCGAGGTACGTGGCGGTGTCCCACGCGTTGTGAATGCCCACGAACAGCAGGAGCAGCGCGTCGGCAGCGACGATGAAGAGAGAGACGGATTCCGCGCGCGTCATCGACGCCGCGGCCGCCACGAGGATGGCGTACGCCGCGAGCGGCAAGAGAACGTGGAAAATCCAGTCCTCTGTCACCATCCGATAGTTCGGCGCGCGCCGCGCGCGCCAGAGGACCAGAGACGTGTACCCGACGCCTGCGACGCCCGTGACCAGCAGGGTCAGCGCCGGGCCGTGGAGCGCCGCCCACGGCGCCGACAGAACCGCCGAGATCAGCAGAACGACTCCGAAGTGCACGATCGTCGGCGTGCTGAAGGCGCCGACCTCGCGCGCCGACGCATGCCGAAGCGTCTCCGACGCCAGCGCCATGACCACGAACTGCAGCCCGGTGAGCGCCGCCGCAGACGATCCGACCATGACGTAGAAGCTGTCCCATCCGGCGAGCAGCCGCGTGCCTTCCTGCATAGTGCCTCGCGATCGCGTCAACAGTCTCTCGACAGGCCACCGACGAGCGGCGTTATACTCGGCGATCTGATGCTCAAGTCCGTGCCTGTCCTGCTCGTATTATTTGCCAGTCTTCTGCTCGGCCGCGCGCCGGCCGCGCTGCCGACGCCCGACCCCGATGACGGCGGCATCCTGCTGCCGCCAGGCTTTCGAGCCCTCGTCGTCGCCGACAACCTCGTCGTCGGGCGCAAGGTCGGAAACACGTCCGAGCGGCTCCGCGGAATCGCGGTCGCCCCCA
>Ga0310810_10001879_pt1 | contig 22286 bp, 10 predicted proteins | sample NCmetagenome_FD_207641 | JGI IMG/M metagenome (GOLD analysis project Ga0310810, IMG submission 207641) | Soil microbial communities from experimental microcosm in Duke University, North Carolina, United States - NC | ecosystem: Engineered > Artificial ecosystem > Soil microcosm > Unclassified ... | reverse complement strand
TGTGCTCGCGGGACATCCGCGCGGTGTAGCGGTCGTAGACGAGCGCCGCCCTCGCGCCGCGGACCTTGTTCGCCGCGATGCATTCCCCGATGCCGCTGCCGCCGAAGACGATCGCGACGGCCGAGCCGCGCGACCGCGCCGCCGCCTCCGCGGCCGGGATGATGAAGTCGGGGTAGTCCGAAGGCGCGCCGTCGAACGCGCCGGCGTCATGGACGTGGTAGCCGAGGCGTACGAGGTAGGCTTTGACGGCGTCCTTGAGCGCCAGGCCGGCGTGGTCGGTGCCGAGATGAACGGTGGGTTTGCGGGCGGGCATCGGAAGGGCTGGTTCCCGCATATTTTACCATTTTTTGGGCCTGCCGTCCACGCGCGTTCGGGCCTCGTCCAGGCTTGACGTGAGGCCGGATTTTTGCTAAGACAAGCTCGCTCTTTGACCTGCGGCCCCGCCTCGCGCGGGCCCGTTCAACCAACGATCCATCCTTGGGAGGCTGCATGAACGATCCCCAGACCAACGTGTTCACCGAGACGGAGGGCCGCGTGCTGGACATCCTCACGAACGGCATCGCCGCCACCAAACTGGCGGACCGCTCCGAGGACCGCCTGGTCGACCCCGTCGCCGCCGCGCGCGTCGTCCTCGGAAGCCTCGAAGAGGCCGAGGCCTTCGTCGAGCGCCTCGTCGTCGCCGGCGCCATCTCGCCGAGCCACGTCCCGGACGTCCTCAAGAAGAAGGACCCGGAGAACAGGGACAGCATCGTCACTTTCGTCGTCTGCATCGACCGCTGGCTTCCGCTCACCGAAGCGCCGCGCGTGCCCGACCCGCCGTTCAGGGCGGAGGAGCAGCGCGCCCGCGCCGCCATCGCCCGCAAGCGCGATCGGCGCAAGGAGCTCGCCGAGCGCAAGGCCGAACTCGAGCGCGAGCTCGAGGCGGTCGCGCGCGATCTCTCCGCCGCCGACGCCGACATCGGGTCGGCCGAGAAGACCATCGCGGAGTTCGCCGAGTGGCGCCGTCGTCTCGGCGCCATCATCGCGGCCTGAAGCCGCACGAAAGGAGGCAGCAATGCGCAAGGATCGTCGTCAGCGCGGCTTCACGCTGTTGGAGCTCGCGATCACTCTCTCCATCGCAGCCGTGGTCATCACGGTGGCGCTCATCGGCGCGGGGAGGTTCTTCGTCGAGAACAACGACGCGCTCCGCGCGGCGTCCGCCCGCGGCCTCACCGAGGCCCGCGTGACGGAACGCCACAACTTCTTCGCCGGCCGCCGGGGCTGCACGTCCGATGACGCCGTAGCCTTCACGGTGGCCGGCCAGGACGCGCACGGCCAGCCGGCCGAGATGACCGTCTGCTGCGGCACCTGGTTCAAGGGCTGCACGGTGCGGTGATCGACCTTCAAAGAGGCCCTTCCGGGGCCTCTTTTCTTGTTGACCGGCGGCGTTCCTCGTGCTACATCCTCTGCGAGGAGGGAAGCACATGAAGCCCTTTGTCATGCGCGACGTCCCCAGGGACGTCCATGCGTTGTTCAAGAAGATACGCAGGACGGTGCGGCGGATGCCCACCGTCGATCTCGGGAAGGACGACGGCGGCAGGCGCGTGCCCGTCAGCTGCCACATGGTCTGCCGCGCCCTGGCGGCGGACCCCGCCTTCAAAGGAAGGCTGCTGCTCCGCGACGGCTACTTCGGGGAAGGCGCCGCCACGCATTCCTGGCTGCTCACCGAGGCCGGCCTGCTCATCGACCCGTACCCCTGGGCGATGGTCGGGGGACCGGTCATGGTCAGCCTCGAGGGGGTCTCCCCATGGCGGTCGCTCTACCGCGAGGCCGACCTTTCCGGCCACTTCCGGAGGCTCCGGCCGGCGTTCGACCGGCATGTGGCGGCGGTCACGACGGCCGTCCGCGAGACGCTTCGGCGGGACGAACCCCGCTACGATTTCTGAGCATGAAGGGCCCCCGGCCCTTCTTTTATATATAGAGAGGGACGCAGCCGGGGTCCCGGCTTGAAGGAACCGGCCGTTGACGGTACATTTCGACATGGTATGGCCAAATTCCACCTTCCGACGATCGAGGAAGAACAGCTGAAGCGCTGGGACGAACGGCAGGTCTTCCACAAGGTCCTGGCGCGCAACGCCGAACGCGACCGCAAGCCTTTCGTGTTCTTCGAAGGCCCGCCGACCGCCAACGGCAAACCGGGCATCCACCACCTCCTGACCCGCGCCTTCAAAGACGTCATTTTGCGTTTCCGCACGATGCAGGGCTACCGCATCGACCGCAAGGCCGGCTGGGATACGCACGGCCTGCCCGTCGAACTCGAGGTCGAGAAGCAGCTCGGCTTCACCAAGAAGCAGGACATCGAGGCCTACGGCATCGCCAAGTTCAACGCCAAGTGCCGCGAGTCGGTCTGGAAGTACCTCGACCTCTGGCAGAAGAGCACGCGCCGCATCGCCTTCTGGGTGGACCTCGATGACCCGTACATCACGTACCGCAACGAGTACGTCGAGTCGCTGTGGTGGATCCTCAAGGAGATCGACAAGAAGGGGCTGCTCTACCAGGGTTACCGCGTCACGCCGCACTGCCCGCGCTGCGTGACCTCGCTGTCGTCGCACGAGCTCGCACAGGGCTATAAGGATACCGAGGATCCTTCGGTGTACGTGAAGTTCCCGATCGACGAGGCGGCGAAGAAGTATTTCCTCGTCTGGACGACCACGCCGTGGACGCTGCCCGGGAACGTCGCGCTTGCCGTCGGCGCCGACGTCACGTACGTCGAAGTGAAGTTGAAAGAGGGCGGTGAGATCTTGGTATTGGCCAAAGAGCGTCTTTCCGTCTTGAACGGCGACTTCGAAGTCGTGAAGGAAATGCCCGGGAGCGACCTGGTCGGCATGGCGTACGAGCGGCTGTATCGCACGCTTCCCGCGGGCGACCCCCACGCGGCGAACGCCTACAAAGTGAAGCCTGCGGCGTTCGTGTCCACGGCGGACGGCACCGGCATCGTCCACATCGCTCCCGCGTTCGGCGAGGACGATGCGCAATTCGGCCAGAAATATGAGATGCCGACGCTGCTGACCGTCGACAACACCGGCATGATGCTCGACATGCCCGGCATGCTCGACGCGGCCAGGGGCAAGTTCTTCAAGAAGGCGGACGACGACGTGAAGGCCGACCTGACGGCCCGCGGCCTCTTATATAAGAGCGAGACGTACGTCCACTCATACCCGTTCTGCTGGCGCTGCGGCACGCCGCTGCTCTATTACGCCAAGACCTCGTGGTACATCCGGATGTCCGGGATGCGCGAGGAGCTGCTCGCCCGCAACGCCAAGGTCAATTGGGTTCCCGCGCACATCAAGGACGGCCGCTTCGGCGAATGGCTGAAGGAAGTGAAGGATTGGGCGCTGTCGCGCGAACGGTACTGGGGCACGCCGCTCCCGGTCTGGGAATGCGATGACAAGGCCTGCGGCAAGCGCACGGCGATCGGCAGCCTCGGCGAGCTCGACGCGCTGGCCCGCCCGCGCAACCGTTATTTCCTGCAGCGGCACGGCGAGGCCGAGACCAACGCCGCCGACCTCATCAGCTGCTGGCCGGAACCGAAGACGTTCCATCTCACCGAGAAGGGGCGCGGCCAGGTGGAATCGACCGCCAAGATGCTCAAGAACAAGAAGATCGACCTGATCTTCTCGTCCGACCTTTTGCGCACCAGGGAAACGGCCGAGATAATTTCCAAGGAACTCGGACTGCGCATCGAGTACGACGAGCGTCTGCGCGAACTCGACGTCGGCACCTTCAATGGCGGAGCCGTGAAGGATTTCCATGCCGCCGCGGCCGGTCTGGACCGCTTCGAACAGCAGGTCGCCGGCACCGGCGAGACGCTCAATGACGTCCGCCGCCGCATGGTCGCTTTCCTGAAGGACCTCGATAAACACTACGCCGGCAAGAACATCCTCATCGTCAGCCACGGCGACCCCCTCTGGATGCTTCAGTCGACGTTCGGCGGCCGCAGCAGGGACGAGATCAAGGCCTGGCCGCACTACAACGGCGTCGGCGAGTACATCGAGATGGAGACGCCGAAGAACCTGCCCTACGACGAACTGGGCAATATCGACGTCCACCGGCCGTTCATCGACGACGTGCTCATCGCCTGCCCGCACTGCAAGACCGGGACCGCGACGCGCGTGAAGGACGTCATCGATGTCTGGTTCGATTCGGGCGCGATGCCGTTCGCGCAGTGGGGCTATCCGCGCAACGAGAAGGAGGCCTATCGCATCGACAAGGGCGAGAACTTCCCCGCCGACTACATCTCCGAGGCGATCGACCAGACGCGCGGCTGGTTCTACACGCTGCTCGCCGTCTCGACGCTGCTCGGCAAGGAGGAGCCGCCCTACAAGAACGTCATCTGCCTCGGCCATGTGCTCGACGCCAAAGGCCAGAAGATGTCGAAGTCCAAGGGCAACGTCGTCGATCCGTTCGTCGCCATCGACAAGTACGGCGCGGACGTCATCCGCTGGTACTTCTATACCGTGAACCAGCCCGGCGATCCCAAGCGCTTCGACGAGAAGGCGGTCGACGACGTGACCAAGAAGGTCTTCCTCATCCTCTGGAACGTGCTGACCTTCTGGAAGATGTACGCGGGCGACGCCCCGAAGGCGCCGGCGGACCCGCCGAAGAGCGCGAACGAGCTCGATCGTTGGCTGCTCGCGGAGCTTGCGCGCGTGCGCGACGCCGTCACCGTGTCGCTCGAGGCTTATACCGTCATCGACGCGGGCCGCGAGATCGCCGGGTTCATCGACGCGCTCTCCACCTGGTACGTGCGCAGGAGCCGCGACCGTTTCAAATCCGGCACGCCGGAAGAGAAGGCCGCGGCCGTCGCCACGCTCGGCTTTGCGCTGCGCTCCCTCGCGGGGCTCATGGCGCCGTTCGCGCCGTTCGCCGCCGATGCGCTCTATGCCGAGACCGGCGGCGCCAAGGATTCGGTGCATCTCGAGGACTGGCCGGCCGCCATGCAGGACGACAAGGACCTGCGCGAGAGCATGAACGCCGTCCGGCAGGCCGCTTCGCTCGGTCTCGAAGCGCGCGCCAAGGCGGCCATCCCCGTGCGCCAGGCGCTCGCCTCCGCGACGGTCGCTTCTTCTCGCGAGCTCGCATCCTGGATGAAAGAAGTGCTCATGGAGGAGCTCAACGTCGAGGCCGTCGCCTGGACGAAGGGCGAGGGTCCCATGGCGGTGTCGCTCGACACGGTCATCACGCCGGCGCTCAAGCGCAAGGGCGCGGCCCGCGAGCTCGTCCGCAACATCAATGAGATGCGGAAGACCGCCGGGCTCACCATCCAGGACCGCGTCACGGTCGTGTACGCGACGGAAAGCGCGTTCTGGGACGAGACCCTCAAGGAACACGGCGAGGCGCTGAAGGCCGACGTGAAGGCCGATGCTCTCGAGAAGGGCCGCGACGAAGGCGGCGCCGAGCTCGCCTCGGGCGACGAGAAGATTTGGGTCGGCATCAGGAAGGTGTAGACTGGGGACATATGATCATCACCCTCGCCGGGAACGTCACGCATAGGGCGGAACATTACGCCGTCGTCGAGGCCGCCGGCGTCGGCTACCAGGTGTTCATGTCCAAGAACGCGCTCGCCGCCCTTAAGCCCGGCGCGGACGTCAGGTTCTGGACCCACGAGCATCTTCGCGAGGACGCCAGGGAACTGTACGGCTTCCAGACGCAGGCGGAGCACCGGCTGTTCCTCAAGCTCGTCGCCATTTCCGGCATCGGCCCGAAGATGGCGCTCAACATCCTGGCGCTCGGCTCCGTGAAGGACATCGAGACGACCATCGATCGCGCCGACGTCGACTGGCTCACGCGCGTGCCGGGCATCGGCAAGAAGACCGCCCAGAAGATCGTGCTCGAGCTCAAAGGGAAGCTGGCCATCGGCGAGGGCGGCGACGAAGAGGTCGTGAACGCGCTCGTGAACCTCGGCTACGGACGCGACCAGGCGCGCGACGCGCTCGCCGCCGCGCCATCGGAAAAATCGGTCGAGGACCGGCTCCGCGCCGCGCTGCGCGTGTTGGGAAAATAAAGCGTGCAGCGTACAGCGTGCAGCGCGTCGTTCGTAGCCTGAGCGCCGCAAGCTGAATACTGTACGCTGAACGCTCATACATGCTCACCCACGTCACCAGGAACGAAGAAGAATGGGACGCCTTCGTGCTCCGCCACGGAGGCGGCTTTTTGCAATCCTGGGGCTGGTCGCAGTTCCAGGAGGCGCTCGGACGCAAGGCGTACCGCTTCCGCGTCGACGGCCCGGGTGAGACGGAGGGGCATCCCGACACCATCGCGCAGTTCCTGCTCATCTATCATACGCTGCCGCTCGGACGCCGTTACGCCTACTTGCCGCGCGGGCCGGTCGTGGCGCTGGACGATGGCCCCGTCGCGGCTCGCGGCTTCGTCCAGACCTGCGCCGGCGCGCTGCGCGAGACCGTGCGGCGCGAAGGCGCGGTGTTCGCCCGCGTCGAGTGGCCCTGGGAAGCAGGCACGGAGCCGCTCGCCGTCGAGGACATCGCCGCCTTGGGCTTCCGTCCGGTGAAGGCCGTGCAGCCCGCCGATACCGTCATCATGGAGCTGACGAAGAGCGAGGAAGAGCTGCTCGCCGGCATGCATCACAAGACGCGCTACAACGCACGCTTGGCGGAGAAGCACGGCGTGACGGTGCGCGAGGGACGGCACGACAATGCGCAGGCGCTCCGCGAGGACATCGACCTGTTCTGGTCGATGCTGTCCGAGACCGCCACGCGCGACAAGTTCCACACGCATGAGAAGGCGTATTACGCGACGATGATCGACGTGCTGTCGGCCAAGAAGAGCGCGGGACTGCGCGTCCGGCTCGTCTTCGCCGAGCATGAGGGCAAGCCGATCGCCGCCGCGCTCGTCGGCGAGTTCGGCGCGACCGCGACGTACCTGCACGGCGCGTCGCTCGCGTCGCACCGGCAGCTCATGGCGCCGAACCTGCTGCATTGGACGATCATGAAGGAAGCGAAGAAGCGCGGGCTCGCCGCCTACGACCTCTGGGGCGTGGCGCCGACCGACGACGCCGAGCATCCCTGGGCCGGCATCACGCGGTTCAAGACGGGTTTCGGCGGAAAACGCGTGAGCTATCTCGGGGCCTGGGAGTTGCCAGGCGACCCCCTTTGGTATACCGTCTACCGGTACGCGAAGCGTTTTCGGAACGTTTAGAGGCATGCGCCAGTAGTTCAACGGATAGAATGCGAGCCTCCGAAGCTTGTGATCCAAGTTCGATTCTTGGCTGGCGCACCAGAAAGGACCGGTCATGTGACCGGTCTTTTCTATGCCAAAAACATCTTGAAATGCGGGTGCCAGAGGCACCACGCATGACGGCTAGAATGCGGGCCTCCGAAGCCTGAGATCTAAGTTCGATTCTTAGCGGGTGCACCAGTAAAAAGCCGTCGCGAATGCGAGGGCTTTTTACTGTCCTGTGGCGGGACCCCGCCCTCTTTGATGAGAGAGAAGTGGCGGGGCGATTCTTGGCTGGCGCACCGCGAAAAAACCGGTCGCATGGACCGGTTTTTCGTTGCCTTGGTTCACTCCACTTTCCCCTTGCCCGCCGCGCCGGTGTCGTTCTCGAGCGCGGTCGTGAGCGGCGGCCAGGAGAGCAGGATGGGCCAGCCGTTGCGCTTGTCGATCGCCTCGAAGATGGCGCCGTCGACCAGTGTCGGCGATTTGCCCTTCTGGTCCTCGGTCGGCGTGATGGCGACGTCGAAGCTGATGCTCAGCGTCTTGATGGTCACGGGCATCCAATTGAGCGTCCAGATCATCTTTTCGTCGGCGGCGTCGAACTGGACCGTGCCCGCGTCGACCTTCGAGAGACCCGTCCAGGTCACGTTCGGAGGGAGCTTCGCCGAGATCTTGAGATCGGTCAGTTCGTGCAGGGAGTTCGTGAGCGTCCAGAAGACGCGATAGGTCGTGGCCTGGCCGACCTTCGGCGGGAGCGGACCGGAACCGACCGGGATGTTGTCGGCGTTGAAGTAGCGCGCTTCGGCCGCGAACGCCGCGTCGCTGACCATCTTGGCGACGATCGGCGCCGTCTTGGCAGTGCGCGACACCTCGGCGTTGTCGATGGAGCCGATCGACGCCTCGAGCCAGCTCGTGACCTGGTAGTCGACCTCCTTTGAACCCTCGATCGGCTTGTCGATGGTCGGCACCTGGAAGTCCAGCGTCCCTTCTTCGCCCGCCTCCACCTTGGCGAGCGACGGGACCTGCTTCTTGGACCAGGATATCTTGTTCCCGTCACGAACGCCCTTGGCCCTGTCTTCGAGCTTCGTCCAGTCGACAACCTTGCCCTGCGGCAGGTCGTCGAGCGTGACGGTGAGCACCACGTCGCCGAGCGTCACGGTGCCGGTGTTCTTGTAGGTGACCGCGTAGCGCAGCATGTCGCCGAACCGCAGCGGCTGGGCGTCGGCCTTGCCGTTCAGGATGAGCGCCGTGACGAGGTCGCCCTTGAGCACGTCGGCCGAGAACGAAGCCTCCTTCTGCAGCTGGAACTCGTCATCGGGGCCGAGGAACCCGACCTGGCCCTTCACTTCCTGCGCGCCTTCCGCGTCGGAAGAGAACGAGCCGGTCACGCTCACTTTGCCTTCGGCGCCGGGATCGAGCTTGGCGATGTCCCACTCCTTCATGTCGCTGTCGACGGTCGCGGGATCGGTCGTCTCGGGGATGAACGTCGGCGGATAGAGGCCGTGCAGCTTGAGGTGTTCGAACGAGCTGTCGGACGCGTTTTTGAAAGCGTAGGTGACGGTGACCTTGTCGCCGGGCAGCACCTTCGGGGGGCCCGTCACCGACAGGTCGATGACGGAACCGGCGATCTTGATGCCCTTGGTCGACACCTTCTGGAACTCGGAATTGAAGTCGGCGGGGCGGTACGTGAGGATCGCCTGCAGGTCGAACTCGCGGTCGATGGGCGCGATGAACACGCCCTTGATGGTGATGATGCCGTCCTTGCCCGGCGCGATGGACCCGATGCTCCAGCCGTCCTCGCCGGACGCGGGCTCGGTCGATTGCACCTTGAACGACTTGGGAAGGCGGACCTCCATCTGCGAGGTGCCGAGCGCGATCTTCTCGCCGTTCTCGTAACGGATGCCGTAGGTCACGAGCTCGCCGCTCTTCACTTCGGTCGGACCCTCGATCTCGAGTTTCACGCCTTCGCCGCTGAACTTGGCCCCGGCGCCCGTGAAGAAAAAGACGCCGGCCCAAGACACGGCGGCGAGGACCGCGAAGAACACCATGAGGCCGATGAGGACCTTGCGGATGGTCGAATGGCGCGCCTGGTCGAGGCGCGTCATGTCCGGCTTGGCGGAGGAGCCTTCCTGGTCGTAGATGCTCTGGAGCTCGCTGTCGAGCTCCTTCTTGTGCTCGGCGACGGCCGCGTCCTCCGGGTTCGGGGGCGGAACCTGCGCGATCTCAGGCGGCAGGGAAGGCGGCGGAGGGGTCGGGGGCGTGGACGGCGCTTCGGGCGCCGGCTGCGGTTTCTTCTTCGGGCTCATAGCTCATTGCGATTCGGCGACGGTCCCGAAGAACGCGTCCCTGTCGAGGTCGATGCGGGTGGTCCAGCGGCCGCGCTCGTCTTCCTTGCGGGCGGGCTCGAGCTTTGACGGGTAGTAGCCGCGGGGGAGGTCGACGCTCGAGGTGAAGGCCGCGGTGTTCGCGCCCGCCTGTTTCTGCACGAGGAGCGAGTACGAGAGCCGGTCATGCGCGGCGACGCCGAGCTTGCCGTAGAGCGACGAGAGGCGCCCCTTGTCCGGATGCGTGACGCCGATGGCGCCCGCCGGCAACTGGTAGACCAGGGTGACGACGGAGGTCTCGCCGGGGTCGGTCTGCACCCAGTTGCCGAAGACCGTCCGGCCGCCCTCTTCGCTCACGCTCGTGCCCGAGGCGCGGTCGATCTTCGCGTCGCGGTCCTGCGCGGCGATGGCCGGGTCCTCCGCGTCGGCGGCGTCGGTGATCTTGAAGAGCTTCGGATCAGGCGACCGGAAACCGCGCGCTTCGACGAGGGAGCTGCCCTCGGGCACGTAGACGCGCAGGTAATCGACGTTGCGTACGCCGCTGAAGAGCGCGTTCTTCTGGCCGGTGTGCGTCCGCGAGATGGTCAGCGTCACGATGCCGGTGCCGTCGGCGAGGACCTTCACCGAGTGATGCACGTCGTCCTTCATGACGAGGTCGGTCTTCTGGCCGGCGATGTTGGTGTGGACCACGTACAGGTAATCGCTCTCGGCCGGCTTCATCTCGCCGGTCCAGCCGAGCCCCGCGAGACGCGCCTGCACGGCGTCGTCCTTCATCCAGAGCTGGATGTCCTTCTTCGTCAGGCTTTCGTCGAGCGTGCCCGCGAGCGCCATGAACTTGCCGCGGTCCGCGCCCATGATCCGTTCGAGCACCTTCGGCGCGAGGTCGGCGATGAACTGCTTCGGCCTGTTCTCGGCCTTGTCGTAGTCCATCTCCACCGCCTTCTGGGTCTCGTAGAAGAAGTTCTGCGCCGTGATCGTCTTGCCGTACTCCGGCATCGGGATCGGACCGGTGACCGCGAGCAGCTTCTCCATGAACGTCGCGGTCATGGCGATGACGCCGTCGATGGACGGCCCCTTGCTCTTGCCGTAGAACCACTCGATCTGGCGGGCGGACGTCGGGAAGTCGGGATACCAGTTCGCGTCCTGGAACTGCCAGTGCTGGTTGATGAGGTGGAGCGGCTGCGGCGAGGCCAGCTTCGCGGTCAGGCTGCCCTTGAGGTCGTAGGTGCCGCCGCCGGGTATCTCCATGTTCTTCACTTTGCCGTCGTGGACGTCCACGAGCGCGAAGCTGCCCATGAAGCCGCCGGTCGGGCGCAGTTCGGCGTTGTTCTGGAAGATGACGAGGTAGCGCTTGGGCGCGCCGCTGCCCATGAGGTCGCCGAGCACGTCGGCGACGGCGTTGGCCTTGCGGACGGAGGCGGTCAGGCGCGGGATCTCGGTCTGCGCGTCGGTGACGCGGCTGCGGTACGCCTCGGGGACGGCGTCCGGCGAGACCCTGGCGATCTCGCGGCTGGCCTTCTCGAGGTGGGGCAGCGCGTCGCGGAGATAACCCTTCACCGCGTCGAGCTTCTGCGAAGGTTCGTCGGCGGCCTCGAGCGCGGCGAGCCCGGTCGAGAGGCGTTCGCCGCCGGCCGCGACCTCGCGTCCCGCGTTCAGGAGCGGGCCGACCGCGGAGATCGGCGTGCCTGGCAGCACCGACGGCGCAGCGTTGAGCATGGTCGCGAGCGCGCCGAGGCGCTTCTTGGCGTCATCGAAGTTGTCGCGTGCCTGGCCGAAGGCCTCGCTCGCGCCGTTGAAGTCATGGCTGTTGGCCGCTTCGCCCGCGGCCTTGAGAAGCCCCATCGCTTCGACGCTCTCCGAGACAAGCCGGTCCTTGCCGTCGCGCAGGCTGCCGATGGAACCATAGACGCCGAGCGGCAGGATGAGCAGCAGCCCGATGGCCGCGAAACCGCCCACGCTCCGCTGCCAGCCCGGCTGCAGCTGCAGCGGGAACCAGCGCCAGGCGGAGAGCGGCGGGAGCTTGGGTCGTTCCGGTTCGGGGATCTCGACGACCGCGGGCGCGGCCTCGACGACGGGCTCGGGCAGGATGAGCAGCGGCAGGAACGCCGGCGCGGCCTCGATGGTCGCCGCGGGCTCCTCCGCGCGGACGCGTTCCGCGCGCGCGGCGAAGAACGTCACCGGGAACTTCACGAGGTGCCAGACGGTCAGGGCGGTGAGATGGATCGCGCTCACGACAGTGAGCTCGGCCAGCGGATGCTCGTTGAAGAACCGCGATGCGGTCATGCGCACCGCCTGGAACATCGTCGTCGCGCCGGCGGGCGGGAAATCCTTCCAGCCGCGCGGCCGGATCGACAAGGTCCGCATCCGCAGGTCGTGCAGATGGATCTTCTCGTCGAGCATGTGCCGGATCCTGCCGAACACGCCGCGGGGCGCGGACGGCGGCGGCGCGACTTTCGGAGGCGCGGGCTGCTTCCTGCCGGCCTCGGACTTCTTCAGGTCGAGGACGTGCTCCGAGACGTGATTCTTGCGCTGCGGTTTGCGTTCGCGCACGGCGACACCGCCCGCGCGGCGGCGGTTCGGATCGGTATCGTTGGGCGTGAACGCGAGCTTATGCATGGGGTGGAACTGATGCGAGCGCCTTCATGTAGGCGGCCCGGGTCTGCACCGCGCAGGTCTTCCAGTCGAACTTCTTGGCGTGCTCGACGCCATGGTGCGCGAGGCGATGCCGGAGTTCGTCGTCGTCCGCCATCCTGCCGAACGCGGCGGCCATGTCGTCCTCGCTGTTCGGATCGAAGTAGAGCGCGGCGTCGCCGAGGATCTCCGGCATGCAGGTCGCCTTGGACGAGGCCACCGGCAGGCCATGGCACATCGCCTCGAGCGGCGGCAGGCCGAACCCCTCGCAGAGGGACGGGAAGGCATAGAACGACGCGGTGCGATAGAGCGAGGCGAGCTGCTCGTCCGTGGCGTGGCCGTAGAACGTGACGCGGTCGTCGAGTTGCCGTCCGGACGCCTCGCGCTTCAGCCGCGCGTAGAAGTAGTCTTCCGCGCCGACGAGCACGAGCCGCCATTCGCCATGGCCGGCGTTCCGGAACTTGGCGAAAGCCGCGAGCAGGCGTTCAAGGTTCTTGTGCGGATAGGCGTTGCCGACGTACAGGATGAACGGCGAGCCTTTTTCCCTTTCCGGCAGCAGGGCTTCCCCGGCCTTGAGCGACGGGGCGCACGCTTCGTACGTGACGACGATGTTTTTTTGTTTCGCGAACGGGAACCGTTCGATGATCTCTTTTTTCGTCCAATGGGAGACCGTGATGACCGCGGCCGCGTCGGCGATGGCGCGCCTGATCACCAGCAGGTAGAACCGGTACTTCACCCAGAACGCGAGCGGGCCGAGCCGCGTCGCGCGCGTCGTCGGATGCGACAGTAGGATCAGGTCGTGCACCGTCACCGCGTACTTCCGCCGGTAGAAGAACGGCACGTTGAAGTGCGGGAAGTGCACCAGGTCCAGCCGGAACTTCCGGAGGAAGAGGGGATACAGCACCTGCTCGCGCCACGAGTACCAGGGGTACTCCGCCAGGACCTTGGTGAAGCGCGGGTTCTTGGGGGCGTACGAGTTGAAGTTCGACCGCCGCAGGAAGATCACGTAGTCGTTCTCCGTGTCGACCTGTTCCAGATGGCGGATGAGCTCGCTCGTATAGCGCCCGAGACCCTTGCCGACGGAACCGTAGAACCTGGCGTCGATGCCGATGCGCATGGGGCGGGGGGTTTTGCCGGTCTCGGAAAGAACGATCGGGGTCGGCCTTGCCGCCGGAACAACCGTCAAAACCGATACCGCGTATACAGGCACAGTATAACAGAATAGGCACCCCCTCCGTAGGAAGTTGTCCCCAGCCTTATTTGAGGCGGAGCGTCAGGGCTGTTTACTCATTCCGCGACTGGTGTTGTAATGCCAACAGGAAGTCATTTTTCGCTGAAATTGGCCAAATATGTGCGGTATCGTCGGTTACATCGGGTCGCGCCGGGCAGAGGACGTCCTCGTCGACGGCCTTCGTCGGCTGGAATATCGCGGGTATGACTCCGCCGGAGCGGCGACCTTGCACGAGAACGACCTGAAAACGGTGAAGGCGGTCGGGAAGGTCGCACTGCTCGCGGACGCGCTCTCCCGGACCCCCCTCCAGGGGTCCATGGGCATTGCCCACACGCGTTGGGCGACGCATGGCGAGCCGACGGACGAGAACGCGCACCCGCACGTCGACTGCCGCGGGACGCTCGCGCTCGTGCACAACGGCATCATCGAGAACTACGCGCCGCTCAAGGACGCGCTCATCGCCCGCGGCCATCATTTCCGGTCCGCGACGGACACCGAAGTGCTCGCGCACCTGATGGAGGAGTACGCCACGCGCATGCCGTTCGAGGACGCCTTCTTCGCGACGCTGAAGGACGTCGTCGGCACGTTCGGCATCGCCGTGATCTCGACCGCGGCGCCGCGGAAGATCCTCGCGGCGCGCCGGGGGAGCCCGCTCGTCGTCGGCCTCGGCACCAAGCGCGACGAGTTCTTCCTCGCCTCGGATCCGTCGGCGATCCTGACGTACACGCGCGACGTGATCTACCTCGACGACGACGAAGCGGTGGCCATCACGCCGGAGGGCGTGGAGACGTTTTCGCTGTCAAGACAGCGGAAAAACAAGACCGTGGAGACCATCGAATGGAGCCTGCAGGAGATCGAGCGCGGGCGGCATCCGCATTTCATGCTGAAGGAGATCCACGAGCAGCCGGAGGTGGTCGTCGGCGCGACGCGCGGGCGGCTGGACGCGAAGGATGGCCGCGCGGTGCTCGGCGGACTGAGGGACGTCGAGGAGCGCCTGCGGTCCATCGACCGGCTGACCATCGTGGCGTGCGGGTCCGCGTACCTCGCCGGCACGGTGGGGGAATACATGCTCGAGGAATACGCCGACATCCCGACGGAGGTCGAGCTCGGCTCGGAGTTCCGTTATCGCAAGCCCATCATCGACCCGAAGCGCGAGGCGGTCATCGCGGTGTCGCAGAGCGGCGAGACGGCGGATACGCTGGGGGCCTTGCGGGAAGCGAAGTCGAAGGGGGCGCTCACGCTCGGCATCGTGAACGTGGTCGGATCGACGGTCGCGCGCGAGACGGACGCGGGCGTGTACACCCATGCCGGGCCGGAGATCGCGGTCGCCTCGACCAAGGCATTTTTGGCTCAGTTGACGGTATTTTCCTTGCTCACGTTGTTCCTGGGCCGACAGCGGAGGATGTCCCAGGCGGCGGGCGCGCGCATCGTCGAGGAACTTCAGGCGCTGCCCAAGAAGATCGAGCGCCTGCTCGCCCAGAACGACCGCATCAAGGCGCTGGCGAGGAAGTATGCCAACCATCCGAGCGCGCTGTATCTGGGACGCAAGTACAACGCGCCGCTGGCGTTCGAAGGGGCGTTGAAACTGAAGGAGGTCGCCTACGTGCACGCCGAAGGGTACGCGGCGGGGGAGATGAAGCACGGGCCGATCGCGCTCTTGGACGACTCGTTCCCGATCGTCGCCATCGCGACGCGCGACAGCGTCTACGAGAAGATGCGATCGAACATCGAGGAGGCGCGCGCGAGGCACGCGCCGATCATTGCGCTCGCGAGCGAAGGCGACGACGACATCGTGCGCATCACCGACGACGTCATCTTCGTGCCGCGCACCATCGAGATGCTCTCGCCGATCCTCAACGTCATCCCGCTGCAGTTGTTCGCGTACCACATGGCGGTCGCGCGCGGGTACGATCCTGACAAGCCGAGGAACCTCGCGAAGTCGGTGACCGTGGAGTGACGGAAGCGGAAAGTGGAGAGTTGAAAGCGGAAAGTCGTGGTCGGCAATCATTTGATAAAAATTTCAAAGACGCGGTTTGGACCGCGTTTTTTGTGCACAAGTACCCCTTGACATTTTGAGAAAAATTCCATTTTTTTCGCCGGGTGTGGATGGATCGGACGCATTGGCGGGCGACCTCGTTTATTTCGCTATGTTGAAAAGAAAAATGGACATTTACCAGCTTTATTTCGGGCCATTTTTTTGATAAAATTAAGAGGAAATAAAGCGGTGCCGTTCCTGCCGATGACGAACCCGTCGAACAATGCAAGGCAGCATTATTCCGTCGCGAAGATCATCGCGTCGCGTCTTGTTGTCGCGCTCGCCGCGTGCGCGTCGTTCGTGCTCGCGCCGTCAGCGCTCGCGACCACGACGTGCGCAACGTCGGGCACTGACGTGACGATCGCGGCGAACTGTAACTTCGACCCGGGCACATACACTTTCAGCGGCACGCTCACGATCAACGCAGGGGTGACGGTGACCGCCGGACTGGCGTCCTCGCCGAACCAAGTGGTGCTGCAGTCCGACAACATCACCGTGAACGGCAACGTCAGTGCGAACGTCCTCGGTTCCGCGGCGGGCACCGGGCATCCGGCGAGCAACTTCGGCGGCGCAGGCGCGCCGGGCGCAGGCCATGGCGGCGACGGCGGCGCGTCGTCGACGGCCGGCGGCGTGACCTACGGGTCGGTGACCGCGCCCGCGACCGTCGGGTCGGGGGGCGGAGGCGGCAATTTTGGATCGCCGGGTCTCGGCGGCGGCGCCGTGAAACTCGTCGCCACGGGAACCCTCACCATCGCAGCGGGCGCGACGGTCACGGCGAACGGCGGCAATGGGACCTCGCTTTCCGGGGGCGGCTCTGGCGGATCGGTCTTCCTTCAAGGCGCCACGCTCGCGGGCACCGGCACTATCACGGCCGATGGCGGTGCGGCTTCCACCGGCGGTGGAGGCGGCGGCGGGCGCATTGCCGTGACCGGGTATTCGTCCGGAAGCCCGTCGAGCTGGGTCGTCCATGCGTACGGCGGGACCGTCAGTTCCGGAACGAAGGGTGGTGCAGGCACCATCTTCTACAAAGCGTCCTCGGCGGTGAACGGCGACCTCATCGTCACCAACAACTCGTTCATCGGCGGCACCACGACGCAGGTGACCACGAGCTCGCAGACGTTCGACAACGCCACTTTCAGCCTGGGAGCCTCCTACGTCGTTCCGAGCGGCTTCACTTTCACGATCGCTTCCGGGGGAAGCCTGACGGGCGGCGGCAATGGCGGCACAACGCAGCCGGCGATCACGGTCAGTTCGGGCGGCACGTTCAATTTCCCGTCCTCGACCGCAAACTTGAGCCAGATCAATTTCTTCAATTTCGGCACGGTCGGCGTGGTGCAGAACATCACGCTCGCGACCTCATACTTCGGCACGAGCGGGACTTATCCCGCGAGTTTGAACGATTTCACGGTCGGCTCCGGCGGCACGCTCGAGCAGGACGGCACGGCGACGTTCGTGTTGACGGGCGCTCTCACCGTCCAGAGCGGCGGCAACGTCACCCACGGCGCCAACACGACGGCCAAGTCGAACGTGGTCTCGATCACGGCGGCGAACATCGACATCCAGTCCGGCGGCACCGTGAACGTCGACAGCAAGGGTTTCAGTGCCGGCAACGGTACCGGTGTCGGCGTCACGAACTTCGGCGGCAGCGGAGCTGGCGGCGGCGGTTACGGGGGCAACGGCGGTACTGGTTCCGGCGCCGGCGGCTCGCCCTATGGTTCGGTGACGGCACCGAGCGACATCGGTTCCGGCGGAGGCGGTGGCAATAACGGCACTGCCGGGGCCGGCGGCGGCGCCATCAAGATGGTCGCCTCGGGCACGCTCACGGTCGCCGGCACGATCAGCGCAACGGGTCAGTCAGGTTCGGGTCTGTCCGGCGCAGGCTCGGGCGGCAGCGTCTGGCTCCAGGCCTCGACGCTGGCCGGCGCAGGCGCGGTCTCCTCGAACGGCGGCGCGGCGAGCACCGCAGGCAGCGGTGCCGGCGGACGCATCGCCATCACGTATACGACCGACTCTTCGACCTTCACGACCGCCGCGCATGGCGGTACCTCGTCGATCCAGGCTGGCGGCGCCGGTTCCATCTACAAAAAATCCACGGCGCAAACGAACGGCAATGTCATCTTCGAGAACAACAACGTTTCTGGAGCTAACACTACCCAGATCGCTCCTTCTTCACAGACCTACGACAACGTCACCATCAAGAACGCGGCCAAGTACGTCATCCCGAGCGGCTTCACTTTGGCCGTCGCATCCGGCGGCGCGCTCACCGGCGGCGGTTCTCCTGTGGGTACGCTCACACTAAGTTCCGGCGGCACGCTTTCCGCGGGGTCCGCGCTGAACGTCACGAACCTGACCGTCGTGGCCGCGGGTTCCATCACCGGCAATCCCGACGTGACGATCGGTTCCGGCGGCACCTTCCAGCAGGCGACCACTTCCGCGTACACGTTCAACACGCTCACGCTCCAGAGCGGGGGTACGCTGACGCATGCGTCGAACACGACCACGAAGGCGGCAGTGCTCAACATTACCGCAGGCGCCATAGACCTCCAGACGGGCAGCACCATCAATTTGAACTCGCTCGGCTATACGCAATCGAACGGCACGGGTCCCGGCATCACGAGCATCTCGCCCACGGGAGGCGGCGGCGGCGCGCACGGCGGCAACGGCGGCACCTCGAATGGCGCGGGAGGCACGGCGTATGACTCGGTGACCGGACCGACCGACCTCGGTTCGGGCGGCGGCGGCGCCAATATCGGCGGCGGCGGCATCGGCGGCGGCGCGGTCAAGCTCGTCTCCTCCGGCACCTTCGCCATGAACGCGACCGTCACCGCGAACGGCGGCGCGCCGGGACAGGATGGCGGCGGCGGCGCGGGCGGTTCGGTCTGGTTCGCGGCGGGTACGACCCTCTCCGGCAGCGGCACCATCAACGCCAACGGCTCGGCAGTGTCCGGCGTAGGCGGCGGGGGCGCCGGGGGACGTGTCGTCATCACCTACGCGACGAACACATCCACAGTGACCGCCTTCGCGAAGGGGGGAGCGGCCACCATCGCGAACCGTGCCGGCGGCGCCGGTACGGTATTCACCAAGGCGTCAGCCGCGGCGAACGGCGATCTCACGCTCGATGACGGCAACGCCGCGGCGATCGGCACGAGCTCCATCACGCCGCAGCTTGGCGCCACGGAAACGTACGACAACCTCACGGTCAAGAACGGCGCACGGTACACTTTGGCCGCGTCGAAGACGCTGACGGTCGCATCGGGAGGCACCATCACCGGCGGCGGTACGACACGCCCGGCGATCGTTTTGAGCGCGAGCACGGCGCTCTTCAACCCCCCGAACGCGACACAGACCCTGAACGGCATCGATCTTTCGAACGCGGGCACGGTCGGCGTCGTGACCGACCTCACCTTGCTCAGCTCGACGTATACCCATAATGGGGGCAGTTTCTCTGCCGGCCTCGCCAACCTCATCGTCGGCAGCGGCGGCAATTTTACGCAGACCGGCACGTCCCCGTTCTCGCTCTCGGGCACGCTCACGGTCCAGAGCGGCGGCACGATCACGCATTCGGCCAACACCACGACGAAGTCCAACGCCGTTAATATCTCGGCGGGGAGCATCGATATCCAGACTGGCGGCACCGTCAACGTCGATTCGCTCGGGTATACCGTCGCGAGCGGCACCGGCCCGGGCGTCAGCAGCATCTCGCCGACGGGCGGCGGCGGCGGCGCGCACGGCGGCAACGGCGGCACCTCGAGCGGCGCGGGCGGCACGGCCTATGATTCGGTGACGGGTCCGACCGACCTCGGTTCGGGCGGCGGCAGCGCCAATATCGGCAGCGGCGGCGTCGGCGCGGGCGCCATCAAACTCGCGACCACCGGCAACTTCAACCTCAGCGGCACTATCAGCGCGAGCGGCGGCGCTCCCGGACAGGACGGCGGCGGCGGAGGCGGCGGCGCGGTCTGGCTGGCCATCGGCGGCACCTATTCCGGGAACGGCAGCATCACCGCGAACGGCGCGGGCACTTCGGGCGTCGGCGGCGGGGGCGGCGGGGGTCGCGTGGCGGTCACCTACGTGAGCTCGACCGCGACGGTCACGTATTCGGCCAGGGGAGGCACGTCGGCCACGGCCAATCGCGCCGCCGGCGCCGGCACCATCTTCACGAAGGCATCCGCGGCCGTGAACGGCGACCTCACGCTCGACGACGGCAACGTCGCCGCGATCGGCACGAGTTCCATCACGCCGCAGCTCACCGCTTCCGAGACCTACGACAACCTCACGGTGAAGAACGGTGCCCGTTACAGCCTGAGCTCTACGAAGACGCTCACGGTCGCATCGGGCGGCATCGTCACGGGCGGCGGAACGACCCGTCCGGCAATAGTCATCAACTCGGGCTGCACGTTCAACCTGCCGGGCGGCAGTGTCAGTCTTAACACGCTCGACGTCACGAACTCCGGCACCGTCGCGAACGTCACCGACCTGACGCTGGCCTCTTCGACCCTCACCCAGAGCGGCACCTTCCCGAGCCTGAACTCGCTGACCCTCAATTCCGGAGGACAGTTCGTGCAGAACAAGACCGCGACGCAGACCATCACAACGCTCGCCGTTAACGCCGGCGGCATCTACACGCACGGCACGAACGACGTCTCGACCCTCGCGAGGGTCGACATCAGCGCCGCTACGGTGACGATCGCCGCGGCCGGCAGCATCACCGCGAACGGTCTTGGCTTCACGTCGAACGCCACCGGCGGGGCAGGCACGGGCGGAAGCGTGTCGTCCGGCGGCTCCGGCGGCGGCGGCTACGGCGGCGCGGGCGGTACGGGCAGCGGAGCCGGCGGCACCGGAGGCTCTGCCAACGGTTCAAGCACGAACCCCGCCAGCCTCGGCTTCGCGGGCGGTGCCGTTGGCGCCTCGCTCGCCGGCCAGGGTGGCGGCTGGATCAAGATCGTCGCGTCAACCTCCATTACCAATAACGGCTCCATCACCGCGAACGGTGCGGCGGGGACGATCTCGAACACGGGCGGCGGTTCGGGCGGCACCATCAATCTCGACGTCACAAGCGGGACTTGGGCCGGCAACGGCACCATGACGGCCAATGGCGCGGCGGGGCAGAGCACGCTCGCGGGCTGCGGCGGCGGCGGACGCATCGCCATCACGTACGGCGCCAAGACCTTCTCCGGCTCGCCGACCGTGAACGGCGCGAGCACGGGCAACTGCGCGACCGCTCCGCGCCCGGGCGCGAACGGCTCGTTCGTGGAGACGCAGGCGAACCCCGCGCCCTCGACGACCTCGTTGTCGCCGTCCTCCGCGACCGCCGGCGGCAGCTCGTTCACGCTGACCGTCAACGGCGCGAACTTCGTCGCCGGCTCGACCGTTCGCTGGAACGGCAGCGACCGCACCACGACCTTCGTCTCGGCCTCGCAGCTCACCGCCTCGATCCCTTCGTCCGATATCACGACCGCGGGCACTGCGACCGTCACCGTCTTCAACCCCGCGCCGGGCGGCGGCCTCTCGCCCGGCCAGACCTTCACCATCAACAATCCCGTCCCGACGACGTCGTCGTTGTCGCCTGACAACGCCATCGCCGGGAGCGGCGCCTTCACGCTCACCGTCAACGGCACGAACTTCGTGTCGACCTCGGTCGTCCGCTGGGCTGGCAGCGACCGCACGACGACGTTCGTGAACTCGACCCAGCTCACCGCCGCGATCACGGCGCCTGACATCGCGCTAGCAGGGACGTTCGCGGTCACCGTCTTCAATCCCACGCCGGGAGGCGGCACCTCGAACGCGCAGACGTTCACGGTGAACAATCCCGTCCCGACGACCACGGCCATCACGCCGAACGCCGCGAACGCGGGCGACGCGGGCTTCACCATCACGGTCGATGGCACGAACTTCGTGACGACCTCGGTCGTCAAATGGGCCGGCAGCAGCCGGACCACGACGTACGTGAGCGCGACGCAGCTGACCGCGACCATCAACGCCGCGGACGTCGCCACGGGCGGCACGTTCAACGTCACCGTCTTCAACCCGACGCCAGGGGGCGGCACCTCGAACGCGCAGGTCTTCACCGTCAGCAACCTTGTGCCGACGACCACGGGCATCAGCCCCGATAACAGGTTGGCCGGCTCGGGCGGCTTCACGCTGACCGTCAACGGCACGAACTTCGTGTCGACCTCGGTCGTGCGCTGGGGCGGCAGCGACCGGACCACGACATTCGTGAATTCCGGCCAGGTGACGGCGTCGATCGCCGGTTCTGACGTCGCGGCGGCAGGCACCGTGAACGTGACCGTCTTCAACCCGACGCCGGGCGGCGGGGAATCGAACGCGCAGGTCTTCACCATCAACAATCCCGCCCCGACGACGACGTCGATCTCGCCCACGAACAAGACCGTCGGCGACGCGTCGTTCACGCTGACCGTGAACGGCACGAACTTTGTGTCGACGTCCGTCGTCCGCTGGGCCGGCAGCGACCGCACGACGACGTTCGTGAACGCGACCCAACTCACGGCCGCGATCCCCGACACCGACCTCGCTTCCGCGGGCACCGTGAGCGTCACCGTCTTCAATCCCACGCCGGGCGGCGGCACGTCGAACGCGCAGACCTTCACCGTCAACAATCCCGGCCCCGGCACGCTCACCATTACGTCCATTTCGCCGTCTTCCGCGAACGCTGGCGACGCGGCCTTCACGCTGACCGTGAACGGCACGGGTTTCGTCTCGGGTTCGGTGGTCCGCTGGGAAGGCAACGATCGCACGACGACGTTCGTCGGCTCCACGCAGCTCACCGCGGCCATCCCGGCCTCCGACGTGACGACGGCGGGCACGTTTTCCGTCTCGGTGTTCAATCCGAACCCGG
>Ga0310810_10001878_pt1 | contig 22289 bp, 17 predicted proteins | sample NCmetagenome_FD_207641 | JGI IMG/M metagenome (GOLD analysis project Ga0310810, IMG submission 207641) | Soil microbial communities from experimental microcosm in Duke University, North Carolina, United States - NC | ecosystem: Engineered > Artificial ecosystem > Soil microcosm > Unclassified ... | reverse complement strand
TGTTTCTTGGAACGGCCGATCGGGGAGCTATGGCGTCCCGAGCGGCCGTTCCCATTTTCAAAGACTCCGGCGAGAGATCGCGTCACTGCAAAGCCGGATCCGGCCGTTCCCGCGTCATCCGCGTCATCGTCGTTCCATCGGCCGCGGCGCAATGCGTCCCGAGGACGTTCCCCATCAAATACGGAATGGGGTCAGAGACTCGACGAACGCGATCCGCGAGTGATCGTCAGCGTTGTCGAGGATCAGACGCCCGCCCTCCAGTGCGATCACCAGACGTGCACAGCCCGGATCGGGCTGCGTGAACGTCACACGCTCGATCCGCCGGCCTCGCACGTCGAATCGCGCACCGAGGTTCGTGAGCCGATACTCGAACGTCGGCTCGCCGCCGGTTACGCGCTCCGGCGCGCCCGTACGCCAGAGGAACACGCCGGCGTCGAAGAAGAAGCGGAGCCATAGCCCGCTCTCCACGTGGAGAAACACGACGTTCACCAGGTCGGAAGGCGCGCCGTGGTGCCAGAACTCCTGTGCGATCAGTCCGCGGCACTCCTGACCCTCGAGCAGACGGATGAACTCGTCCGGCTCGTTCATGCCGTGGGGCGCACCGCCTGACGTCATCTGCACATTACGGCCGCGTTGGAGCGCCGACCGGCTCCAGCAGCGCGTTGAAGAACATCTTGAACGTGCCGTACGACTGCCCACGGTAGAGCGGCCGGAAGCCGAACATCGTGACGCGGCCGTTGCCTAACGCCACGTCCGCTGCCGCCACCTTCCCCGCCAGCTGCGCCGGCCCCTGCAGGAACCCGCTCAGCAGAATGGACTCCGCGCGCGCGGGATAGCGCGCGATGACCCGCGCCGCGGATCCCGCGGGCACGTCGAGTGTCGTGGAGTTCACGAAGTAGATCGCGGACGAGTCGCGCATGCCACGCCCGACGGGATGCGTGCGATCGACGACCACCCGGAGAATCGAGCCGGGCGCGTAGATCTGCTCGGCATCGGCCGCCGTGTTGCGGTTGCCGCCACCACCGCCTGCGCGCACGAGCTTCACGTCGATGCCGAGCGCTTCCGGCGCGAGATCGGTCGCGCCGTCGATGAGCACCAGATGGCCACCGTCCTGCGCGAACTGCTTGAGCGCGGCGATGCCTTCGGCCCCCATGCCACCGGCGTACGGTGGCGGCACCTGCGCGGCCGACATCCCATCGCGCACCTCGCGCAGCGACAGGTCGGGAATCACGATGACGTCGAACTTGGCCCGCAATCCGCCGGCCCGCGCGACTGAGTCGCCGAACGAGATATACGGGAACTTGAAGTCGTCCATCACCCAGCGCGTCCAGCCCTCGTCCATGCTCGCCGTCCACGACTTGTACAGCCCGACACGCGGCAGACGCGTTAGGCAGGCGTATTGCCGGGTGTCGCGGGCGACGGCCGGGTCCGTGAGCGCCGAGCCGGCGCGCGGCATGCAGCGCACACGCGGAGCGGCGTCGGTGACGGGCGTCGTCTCCACCGAGAGCGGCTGGTCGATCTGCACGACCGTGACACCCATCTGGAGCGGCAGCGTCCATCCGGCAACGTCGTACGGCCGCTCCGGCGGACCGCCCGGATACTGCTCCATCCGCGGAAACCGCTGCACCTCGAGCAGATCCTTCGCGTGCGCGCGATACGGCTGGTCCATTCGCACGACGTACGAGCCGGCGGCGTACGTCGCGCCGCCCGCGGAGAACGCCGCCTTCGCCTGACCGACTTCGACGCGTCCGACTCGCAGCACATCCACCAGTCGTTCGACCGCGCCGGCGTCGCCCTGCCCCGCTGGGATCACGAATGCATAGGGCGCCTTCGATCCTGCCGCCACCGCGCGACGGCCCATCGCGACGAAGTTCCGCACGTAGTCCTCGCGCTGCTCCGACGCGAGCCTGACGAGCGACTCGGCGGCGATGAGCTCGTAGTCGATGATGTCGCGGAGATGCCACTCGCCGCCCGGCCACGGGTTCGGGAAGTTGATGCGCCGCTCGTATTTCGGAAGCCCCCGCGCGTGCCCGCGCAGCTGCGACGTGTCCTGCGTGATCGGTGTCGCGATCCGCACGCTCGCCGCCTCCGTGATCACGCCGATCATGTTGTGTCTGGTCGGCGTGGAGCGTGCGCCGCCATGCCACCACAGATCGTAGATCACGCTGTTCGCCACGCCGCTCTTCCCGCGCTCCTCGAGCGCGAACGCCATCTCGGCGCCGACGTGCGCGATGCCACGCACGATCATCGGGTCGAGGTTCGGGTTCACCGGATCCACGAGCGGCGGCACGAAGATGCGCGCGCCCTCCGCGCCCATCTGATGCACGTCGTAGAAGATCTCGGGATACCACGCGCCGTACAGGTAGTCGGTGACGAGACGCGTTTCCTTCTGCGTCACCATGAACCAGTCGCGGTTGTTGTCGTGGCCGACGTACGGATGGTAGAGCCAGGGAATGGGACCACCTTCCCATTTGGTGCCGAGGTTCTTCCGGTACCACTCGGTGATCATGCGCTGCCCGTCGGGATTCATGGACGGCGCGATGAGCACGATCTCCTTCTCGAGATACCGCTGCAGCGTGTCGTTCGTGGCGAGACGGTAGGCGAGCTCCATGGCCATCTGCGACCCGCCGATCTCCGACCCGTGAATATTGTTGGAGATGAAGATGACGCTCGGCTGCGCCGCGATGAGGCGGCGTTCCTCGTCAGGCGTTAGGCGCCGCGGATCGGCGAGCCTGGCCTGGTTCGCCCTGAGCTCGGGAAGCCGCGCGATGTTCGCTGGCGTCGAGACCGCCACGACGATGAACGGCTGCCCGTTCGTCGTTGGTCCTAGTGTGTCGACGTGGACCGCGCGCGACACGGTCGCGATCCGCTGGAAGTAGCCGGTGATCTGTCCCCAATCAGCCAGCGTCCTGTCCGCACCGACCGTGAAGCCGAGGTGCTGACTGGGTGTCGGTATGCTCGAGCTCGACGCTGGCGTTTGTGAAACGCCGAGTGCGGGGAACAGCGTGACGACGGAAACGGCGACGGCTCGGAGAAAGCGCATGATTCTCGGCGGGTGGTCGATGAGCGACCGATCTTGGTCCACGCCGTACCGCATCGCAAGGCGATCGAGCCCCGGACGCTTTCAGCCTTTTGACTACCGGTTTGAAGAACCGTGCGCCGTCGTGTCAGCGGGCGGCGAGACGACTCCCCCTGCTCGGCGCCAGTGACGTGCGAGCCAGGAGCAAGCGGTGTTCGACCCACCCGGCCAACCCTTTCGTTTTGATGCGGCGCCATTCGCCGCGCGCCTCACCAAGCTGCACGCGCGTGTTGGGGCCGATGGAGGCGATGATGCGGGATTTCTTGTTGGGGTCCGCTCGCACGATCACCCAGTTTCTCGCGATCGTGCTCGTCCACCGCGACGCCGCCTTCCGTGAGCGCGGTGCCGCTTTCGGCGCGGCAGCGACACGGGGCGGCGGTGCTTTCGCGGTCGCGGGCGGCCGAACGACGCCGCGCGTCGTTGCGCGTGAGGACGCGGCGGCTGGCGGGCGAACTGCTTTCCGCGCTGTGGCGCGTACGCGAGCTGGCGCAGGGGCGGGCTCGCGAACGGGCTCGCGTGCTGTCTCGCGAACGGTCTCGCGCGCGACGGTCTCGCGCGCGACTGGTACCACGCGCGTCGTATCGACCGCGGGCGCCGGCTCGGGCTCCGCAATCGCACCTGCGGATTGCACGGAAGTGATCGAGTCGGACGATGGGACGATGCCGGCGAGCATTGGCTGCGCCAGCGTGTCGGCGAGTACGACGCTCGTCGAGGTATCGCGAGCGACGCTATCGACGGTGTTCTCGCTCGCCAGAGTTACGGCGGGGCGGGTCGAGTCGGACGAGATGGCGCTCGAGTCCGGCTTGAGAAGGCCCTGCAACTGAGACGTGGCCGCGGCCTGCGTCGGCTTGTCGTCGTGGACCATCCATGCGCCCCACGCCATCCCCACGAACGCAACGATGCCGACGCCCTTCCATATGTGGGGCGCTACGGGCGCGCGCTGGGGGGTCGTGCCGCACCACTTGCACGACCCGATGCTCGCCGGGTAATCCGAGTCGCATGTAGAGCAGTGCGACAGCGGGAGCATGTCGCCGAATCCGTCGCGCACGGAGAACTGATGCCCGCACTTCGGGCACTTCGACGCCGCCATGAGCGCCTTGGTGCCACAGACATCGCAACGTACAGAGCGCATTGGTCCACCTTGTTGAGGGCGCTCGACTGCTCTACCGCATTCAGCGATCTGACCGGCGGGGCAGCATCTACCTGTATGACACTTTCATCGCCGACTTCGGCGATACGAATTCATTTCAGCTCGTGCGCGGCCCAAAGGTGGCGCCGTCGAAGGCTCCGACGCGCCAGCAGGTCCAGTCATACCGCCGCACCCTGGAAAAGGTGCCAGGGTCATTCCGAGCCGGCCGGCTCGGAATGACGAGATACCCATGATGGCGATTGGTCTTTGTATCCGAAACGATAAAAAGGTCCTATCACCGACGATTTCCGGCCGGTTGGTCAGAGTAGTGCCGCCGCGCCTTCCCGCACGTCGGCCACGCGCGTGGTTGCCCGTTAGGCAGCGCCGGGAGTGTCGACAGGTCCCGCGACGTGCGCTCCGGGTCCTCCGACGCCGCGTACGCCAGCATTGCCGCCATCGTCGCGTTGTTCTTGAGATCGTCGAACACGATCTTGTCGTACGTGTCCCGATTGGTGTGCCACGTATACTGGCGATACTCCGAGTAGCTCGACTGTAGGCGGAACGCCGGCGCGGGCCGACACAGGAAGGACGTGTGATCACTGCCCGAGTTCGCTTGCGGGCCGGGCAGCTGCAGCTTCACGCTGTCCGTCATCTCGCCCGGCAGCTGCGCAACCCACTTCGCGAGATTCGCACTCGCCTTGAGGAACCCCTGCCCCTCGAGAATCTCCACGCGCCACGTCCCGTTGTCCTGATTGAACGCGACCTGCAGCCCGCTGATCACTTCCGGATGATCCTCGGCGAACGCGAGCGAGCCGATGGTACCCTGCTCCTCACCGCCCCAGTGGCCAGCAATGATCGTGCGACGCGGATTCGGATACGTCTCCTTCAGGATGCGCATCGCCTCGAGCATGGTCAGCGTGCCGGTGCCGTTATCGGTCGCGCCGGTGGCGCCGTGCCAACTGTCGAGGTGCGCGGAGAGCAGCACGTATTCGTTAGGCAGCTCCTTGCCCTCGATCCGCGCCACCACGTCGAACATCGGCACCTCGGCCGGGGTCGCCTGCGACTCGGCCGTGAGCCGGACGCGCGGACCCTGATTCTTCGTCGCCAGGCGATGTAGCAGCCCGTAGTCCTCGCACCCGATGTCCACGGTCGGCACACGCTCGGCGTTCGCGCCGAAGATCTTGTCCACGCCCCAGCCGCCGGACCACGTCAGTGTCCCGATGCCGATCACGCCGGCTGAGTCGAGGCGCATCTGTACGATGCGGGCGAGTGCCTGAACCGGTGTGTCCGCCGACGCGAACGGTCGGAGGCGAGCCAGTCCCGCCCGCTGCACCTCGACCCGCTGCGCGTTGATCTTCGTGACGGTCGCCGGACGAGCGAAGCGCTCGAGCTCCTGCGGGGCGCGGCACATGATCTCGGGAGGCGATACGAGCACGAACTTCCCGCGAACGGTGCCGAGCCATTGGGTGACGGCGGCGGCATCCGCGAGCTCGGGGATGACGACCACAGCGCCTTCGACCGGCCCGTTCTTCGGGGTCGGCGGACTCCAGGCGAGCAGCTCGACCTCGAGGTTCTGCACCCGCGGCGCGGTCATTTCCATGTGCACGGTCCCCTGCTTCCACCCGCGCCAGGTCCCATAGTTCTCGCGCTTCACGGGGATGCCGAAGCTCTTGTACTGGTTCTCGATCCAGTCAACGGCGGCCGCAAAGCCCGGAGAGCCGGACAGCCTCGGCCCGATGGAATCGATGAGCACCTGGGCCATCGCTTCGGTCTTGGACTGGTCGATGCCGACCGTCCACATCTTCTTGATGACGGAGTCGGCAGACCGGAACGTCTGCGCCGAGGCGGTGACCGGGATGGTGACGAGAGCGGCGGCGAGCAGACGGCGGTGCAAGTGGCGCATTCTGGCTGGCTCCTTCGGGTTTCCGGGATTGGACCTCGCCCAATCGTACGCCAGCTATGCGAGTCGGGTAAAGGGATGCCAGAAATCCCGCATGGGACCGGGTAGGGCTCTCCCAACAGCGCCCACCGCGAACGCCTAACGCCGAACGGTCCCTGGCGGACCGCTGGCGGACGTCGGCGGTCGGCTGCATCGTGGTGGAGACCACCCGATCGTCAGCCGACCTTCGCCTCCCTCCTGCCATGCGACCGCTGCTCCTCGGCCTCTTCCCGTCCCTGCTGTTCGCCCAGGCGCAGCCCGTTCCGGCGACTACCGCCAAGCCCGGTTGGCAGTGGACGCTGGACAGCGCGATGACCGTCGTGAACACGGTGCGCGCCGGCCGTTCGCTTCAGCCCACTTCGTGGCCGAATGGGGCGAAGGTGGCCGTCGCCCTCTCGTTCGACGTGGACAACGAGACCGTCGCCCTCCGCTTCGGTGAACCGAACGCGGGGTCGCTTTCCATGGGCCAGTACGGCTCGCGCCAGGGACTGCGGCGCGTGGTTCAACTGCTCGACAAGAATCGGATTCCGGCCACGTTCTTCATCCCGTCAGTGAGCCTCCAGATCGCGCCGGAGATGGCGGGCGTCATCAAGCAGAGCGGACGTCACGAGTTCGGCGTCCACGGCTGGATTCACGAGATGAACACCAGCCTCCCCGACTCGGCGGAGAGGGCCTTGCTCACGAAGGCGCTGGCGGACCTCACGCGGCTCACGGGCACGAAGCCCACGGGCTACCGCGCACCGAGCTGGAATTTCAGCCCGAACACGCTGTCGATCCTCCGCGACCTCGGGTTCCGCTACGAGAGCTCGCTCATGGCGGACGAGAGCCCGTACGAGCTCCTGCAGAACGGTACGCCGACGGGAATGGTCGAGCTCCCGGTGGAGTGGATCCTCGACGATGCGCCGCTGTTCGACCCACGGGGCGAGCGATACAGCGCGCCCCGCGACGTGGCGCAGGTGTGGATCGACGAATTCGACAAGGCATACGAGGAAGGCACGATGTTCCTGCTGACGATGCACCCGCACATTTCCGGGCATCGGTCACGCATCGTGGCGCTGGAACAGCTGATCGCCCACATCCAGGCGAAGGGGGCGGGCAAAGTCTGGTTCGCCACCCATGGCGAGATCGCCGAGTACGTGCGGAAGACGTCGAAGCTCGGTGAGCCGAAACCGCGGGGCGGACCCACGAGCTAAGAAAAGGACGGCTTTGACGGCGCAGGGCACGGACTGCGCCGTTCGTGCCGTGCCGCTTATTCGCTGCGGAGCGCGACGATCGGATCGACCTTCGCCGCTCGCCGCGCCGGGATGTATACCGCGACGATGCCAATGGTGATGAGAAGCAGTGGCACGGCGGTGAGCACCACGATGTCCGTGGGCTCCGTGGCGTATAGCAACTGCTGAATGAGCCGGACCAGTGCCAGTGCCCCGCCAAGTCCCACCGCACAGCCGATGACCGCCAGCGTGATGCCCCAGACCAGGACCGACTTCACGATCTGACGCCCGCTCGCACCTAACGCGATCCGGATCCCGAACTCGTGGGTCCGCCGGGTCACCGCGTAGCTCGCGACGCCATAGAGTCCCACTGCTGCGAGAACGAGCGCGCACACGCTGAACGCCCCCACCAGGCCTAACACATAACGCCGCGGCGCGAGCGACGCCGACAACGAGCGCTCGACCGAGTTGAACGTCACCGCCGGCCCCGGGCCGACAGGCATCATGTTCGGCTCCACATCCAGCACGGCGCGGCGGAGCGACGCTGTCGGCACTCCTCTCGTGTCGCGCATCCGCACGGCGAACGACACCCACGGCCACGTTTCGGCGGCGAGCGGCACGTACACGGCCGGAGCAGGCTCGGTCTCGCGGCCGAACTGCCTGACGTCTCCGACGACACCGATCACGACCGACGGTACGGCTCGCCCGAAATCGGCACGCGCCTGCGACGAGCGGAAGATCGTGAGCGGCTTCCCGAGCGCGCTCTCGCCTGGCCAGTACCGCTTCGCCACCGATTCGCTCACGACGACGCCCTGTCCCGGCGAGCGCATCTCGTCCGCCGAGAACCAGCGGCCGTGAACGAGAGGGATCCGCAGCGTGCGCAGGTATCCCTCGGACACCGTCATGTACGTGGCAAGGTCCTGGCTGTTCACCGGCCGCCCCGGGATCTCGATGCGCGTGGGCACGCCGGCGCGACCGGACGGCAGGAAGTTGACCACGGCCACGTCCTCGACGCCGGGCTCGCCCTGGAGTCGGTCGATGACGCGCTGATAGAGCGCGAGCGCGGACGCCGGGTCGCCGTAGCGGTCGTTAGGCGGCGCGGCGGCGGCCGCGACGAGGCCACGCGGGTCGAATCCGATCCGGGTCGCGAGCAGCCGGCGGTAGCTCTGCGCGAGGAGGCCCGCGCCAACGAGCAGCACCAGCGCGATGGCAAACTGTGCGCTTGTGAGCACCGCCCGCCCTCGCGCTTCGCGCCGCGTGCCGCCGGCACCGGACCGTCCACTCAACAGCACCCCGAACTTGCCACCCGCCATCGCCGCGCGAAGCGCCGGGATCACGCCGAAGAGCAACGCTGTCAGGATCGTGAGCGTCGCGGCGACGGCAACGGCGCGCCCGTCCAGCGTGATCTCCTGCGCGCGAGGGAGATCGAACGGCGCGTGCGCGCGTAGCCACGAGACGGCCCACCATGCGAGCGCGACGCCGGCCGCGCCCCCCGTCACAGCGAGTATCCCGCTCTCCATGGCGAGCTGTCGCGCGACCTGCGCCGGATTCGCGCCCAGCGCGAGGCGGATAGCGACTTCTCTGCCACGCGATGCACCGCGCACTGCGGCGAGGTTCGCGATGTTCACGCACGCCACGAGCATGATCAACGTGACTGCGCCGAGGAGCGTGAGGAGGGCGCTGCGTATGTTGCCGACGAGCTCCTCCTGGAGCGGGGTCACCTGCACGCCGGTCCAGTCGCGCTCGTCCGGCGAAGGACTGTCGCCGGCGATACGCTGCTGCACGACCGACAACAGCCGCGCGGCCTGCGCGGCATCGACGCCCGGCGCCAGTCGTCCGACCGCACGGCTATCGACATGAAAGTCGCGGCGCTCGATGACAGGATCCCGTCCGGCGAGAGCGGTGAGCGGACGCCAGGTATCGGCCCACGTCGGGTAGGAGAAGCCGGGCGGCATCACGCCAACGACGACCACGCTCGAGCTGTCGAGCCGAAGCACGCGCCCGATGATGGTCGCGTCGCCACCGAACGTCTTCTGCCAGAGGTCGTGGGACAGCACGATGACATCCTGGCCTCCCGGCGCCTCTTCCTCGCTCGCGAACGTGCGGCCTAACGCGGCGCGCTGCCCCATGACCGAGAAGAACCCGGGCGACACGAAGCCGGTCGTGATGCGCTGCGGCCCTTCGGGGCGCCGGAGCATCGCGCCATCGCCGCGGATCCACGCGAGCCCCGTGAAACCCACGCCGGCCCGTGCCCAGTCCCGAAGCGTGGGATTCGAGACGAGCCGCAGATTGCCGGCTTTCGCGCGCTCGTACACCGACACGATGCGGTCGGCGTTGGGGTACGCGAGCGGCCGGATGAGCACGTGGTCGACGACGCTGAAGATCGTAGCCGCCGCACCGATTCCAAGGGCAAGCGTGGCGACGACAGCGAAGGCGAAGCCCTTGGCGTTGCGTACGGAGCGCCAGCCGGCGCGAGCTTCGCGCGCGGTGACGTCGATCACGCGTGAGAGCGCGGGGCTGGTCGAGGCGGATCGGTGGTCGTGGCTCATATACCAACCAACTTCTCCGCGGCCCCGCGAGTCACCGTGTCTCAGGTCACGCGCCGAGCGCGGAGCAGAGGCCCGAAGATATCGGCCACCGGTGATACGAGTGGCTCCGCGACACCAACCGGATGCCAGCGAAGCGACTCACGAATCGTGACATCCTCGCTGTCGGGACGGACGACACGGACCGTCCGCTCTTCCCCATCGACAATCCAGTACTGCTCTATACCAGCGCCGGCGTACAGGTGGCGCTTTTGCGTCCGATCCCGGCGGCGCGTGCTGTCCGATGCTATCTCCACGACCAGAATCGGGAGCGGCGCGCTGGCCCAACTCGCATCCGGCTCGTCCTGCGGTTGGCGAACCATCAGATCCGGCTCGACCTCCGTATCGTCCGGCATGCGAACGACTGCACGAGGGCGATAGATGAGGCCAAGCCCGTTCGCCGCTACGTATGGATCGAGCAGGCGGTGCAATCGAGCACCGATCGTTTCGTGGGCATCGGTAGGCGGCGGCGTCACGAAAAGCTGACCCCGGATGAGCTCGTACTTGTTGCCGTCGTCCGGGAGGCTGTAGAGGTCCCCGATCGTCCAGCGACGAATGCGATCGACCATGTGCATGTGACCATCCTCCTCGGGTTTTCCGGCGGCGAGCGCATGACCCAAGGCTACGCATGCGCGCCGTTCCTCTGTCATCGATCTGCCGAACGTCGCATCACTGTATCTCGTGCGCGGACTCGCCGAGCGTACGCTCGGCGAGAAGGCCGAGTCAAGCACCGGTCCGGACATGCGTCACCCATATGACCACGAACTCAGAACTCGAACGACTGAAACGTCAGCTGGAAGATCGTGAACGTGGCGCCGCTCGTCTGACGCGACCGACCCCCCGCCGCCTTCACGTTCAGCTTGTGCCCTGCCGCGAAGTACGCGATGCCCGCCAGCGTCTGGCGCTGATCCGGAATGGAATCAGCGGTGAACCGTTGCGCCGCGAGCTGCACGAACGGCGCAACCCGGCTCGCCTTCGAGAAGTAACCGACCTCGGCGAGCCACGTGTCCTGACGCGGGAGCGTCGTGAATGTCTTTCCGCCATCGTACTGCACGACGTCGGCCTGGATGCTGACGGCGTCGCCATCCCCGACTGGACGGTCGATGTACAGATCACCACCGACGCTATTGTAGTGCTCCTGGTGGTCGACGCTCGCGCCTAACGCGAAGTTCCGTCGTGCACCGAGGGTCGTGCCGCTGTAGTACACGGAACGCTCGGCTTGATAGGCATCGACCACCACACGAGCGAGGTATCGGAGTTCATGGTCAGCCGCGGCACCTCGAAATCCCTGGAACGCCCCGGCGCGATACTCCACATGTCGCCCGAGTACGTATCCACGCGCTTGCACGCCATAGTCACGTCCGGCCTTCGCCCCCGTGGGAGGAGTCGACACGAACGAGTACGGGCCGAAGTCCGGCGCGAGCATCCCCGAGATCGACTGAATGCTGTTGTGAGAATTCGGCGTCCCGATGAGGCCCATGTCGAGCTTGAACTCGTCACGTGGCTCGTACGTGATCCAGATGTCGTAGATGCCCATCGCGCCGTTGTTCTTGGTGCCGTCGCTCAGGGCCTTCCCCATGTTCGGCGTGTCGGCGCCGATGAAGAACGTGAACGAGTGCCGCACTCTGCCGCCGGCGAGAACGCGCAGGTGCCGGAGAAAAAGATTCTGTGCTGTCGGTCCATCGCTCTGATGCTGCCATTCGCCCCGGGCCTGGACCAGGTACCCCAGTCGGAGCGTGTCGCCACCCGGCGAGGCGATGATCCATTGCGCGCTCGCGGGCGAGATCCAGATGGCGAGCGCAACGAGCTCGGCGGAGAGCATTGCTGCACGGCGGATGATTGCGCCACGGTGCGATGCCATGTGCCCGACTCAGCGTTCGAGGATACTGAACGGATATACTGCACGCGCGGTGTGAGCACGGCGCCCACACCGCGACTGTCATCTGCTGCGGCGCGTCAGAACGCGCAGTTGCCCGGCACCGGCATGTCGATACGCGCGGCTACTCCGCGTGGCAGAATCGCGGTGGCAACCCACGTCAACGGAACAGTGCCTTCGTTTCGCCCAATGTGCACGTCTTCAGGCACTTCATAGAAGGCCGTGCCTGCCGGGTACGTGTGCGCCGTGCACGACGGATCATCGGCGTGGTACATCGTGAAGACCCCCGACGTCACGACGACCAGCACGGGCCCGGAGTGTTTATGCCACCCCGTCGTTCCGCCCGCTGCGACCGTCGAGCTGTTGACGTTGATGTCGGATGGATCCTTGACCTTGATCTCCACCTTCGAGTTCTCGAAGTCCGCCTGAATGTGGAAGGGATCGATCGCGCTTCGTCCCAGCGTTACCGTCGTCTGACCCGACGACGCGGTGAGGTTTGGGCCACTGACACGAGGGGTGGCGGTCGGGGTCCTGTCGTCACCGCCGCAGGCGACGACCGCCGCGGCGACCACGATGAGCGCGGAAGCGCTGACCAGGCATGAATGAACTCGCATGTGAGGAAGCTCCGTAAGTCTGAAAGAAGGGATGTTCAGGAACGCTTCGAGGTGGCGCGGCCGCGCTTGCCCTGTCGTTTGGGCGCCGGTAACATCGAGCGATCCCGTCGTCTGACTATCGTCCGTCTATCGTTCGAGCCATCAGCCCCTTGTTCACGCTCGAAACGTTCGGTGGGCTCTCGTTACGCGGCGCAGACGGGCCGATCACGAGTCGCGCGGGCCAGCGGCGACGGCTGGCCCTCCTCGCCGTGCTCGCGGCGGAACGTCGGGCGATCAGCCGCGACAAGCTGCTCGCCTATCTCTGGCCCGAAGCCGACGGCGAGCGCGCTCGGCACTTGCTCGCGGACTCGCTCTACGTGGTGCGCTCGGGGTTGGGCGAGGACGCACTGCAGACGTTCGGCGATGACGTGTCGCTGAACGAAGCAATCGTCGCGAGCGACGTGTCCACGTTCCTGCGTGCCATCGACGACGGCGATCCCGAGCGCGCCGTCGCCATCTACAGCGGTCCGTTTCTCGACGGCATCTTCATCTCGGACGCACCCGAGTTCGAACGGTGGGTCGAGTCGACGCGGAGCCGGCTCGAGGGCGACCGCCGGCGATCCCTCGAGCGGCTCGCGACCGATGCCGACGCGCGTGGCGATCACTCACAGGCCGTGACATGGTGGCGCGCGCTGGCCGCCGCCGATCCGGTAAGCTCGCGGGCAGCCGTCGGTCTGATCCGTGCGCTCACCGCCGCGGGCGATCGTGCCGCGGCGCTGCAGTTCGCGCGCGTCCACACGGAACTCGTGCGGGCGGAGCTCGACTCGCCGGCTGACGCAGCGGTGACCGCGCTGGTAGCGGAGCTTCGCCACGCGCCCGATCCCGTTGCGCCCGATTCCCGACTACGACCTGGCGTCGCGGAGCCCGTGGCTATCGTGCCACCGGTCGTGCAACCCCGCGTCGATGAGCCGACGCGCCTAACGCCGCCGGGTCCGTTTGCGTGGCGGTGGGTGATCGCGGGTGTGGCCGGTATCGCGCTCGTGGCAATCGCCGCACTGATGATCCGGCCGCGGGTGGGAGCGATGCCGACGATTGCCGTGTTGCCATTCAAGCCGAACAGTGCTGAACACGAAGCGGACTATGTGGCGGGCGCTATCACCGACGAATTGACGACGGACCTGGGCCGCTTCCGGCAATTGCGCATCGCCTCGCATACGTCGGCGAGTGCTTCGACCTTATCGGGACTCGCGAGCAAGGCGATCGGCGAGAAGCTGCGCGTGCGGTATCTCGTGGAAGGCGGCGTACGCCTGGCCGGAAACAAAATTCACGTCAACGCGCGCTTGATCGAGGCCAGCGACGAACGGTTACTCTGGGCGGACGTGTTCGAGCGCACGTTCGCGCCGACATCGGTCGTGGAAGTCGAAGACGTTATCGCCCGGTCCATCGCCGCGGCACTGAACATCCGGCTCGCGACCGGTCCCGTTCCCTCGCTCGCCGCCCGCGCGACGACAAACACCGAGGCGTTCTACTCGAACGCCCGCGGGCGACACTTCTTCGACAATAGAAACCTCGACGGAGCGACGAAAGCGATCGTGTACTTCAAGCAGGCGATCCAACAGGATTCGACGTACGCGGAGGCCTACGCCGGGCTTGCCGATGCGTATGCCGTCTTCGCCATCGGCAACATCGGGGACTACGACCCCAACGAGTACTTTCCCCTCGCGCGCGACGCCGCAACGCGCGCGCTCCAACTCGACAACACGCTCGCCGCGGCGCACGCGTCGCTCGGCTACTTCGATCTCCTGTACAATCTCGACTGGACGGCGGCGTCACGTGAGCTGTCGACTGCGTTGGCCCTCCAGCCATCGTATTCGACCGCGCACATCTATCGCACGGTACTCGCCGAGTGGACCGGGCAGTTCGCCGATGCGGTAAGCGAGGCGCAGAGCGCCCGGGAGATCGATCCACTTTCTCCCGCGGCGAACATCGAGCTCGGTCGCGCCTTGTTTTTCGCCGGTGAGGACACCGAGGCGGAGACTATCCTCCGCAGCACGCTCGAGCTCGACCCGAACCTGTTCCGCGCGCATCTGCATCTCGGTCAGATCCTCGTGCACCAGCGGCATTTCGAGGATGGCATCGCGGAACTGAAGACAGCTGGTCGCTTGTCGGCGAACAGCTCCCGTCCGCTCGCGTTGCTCGCGTACGCGTATGGTGCGGCAGGCCGGACGCGTGAAGCGATGCAGGTGCTCGATTCGCTGGAGAAGCGAAGGGCCACCCGCTACGTACCGGCATTCGATCTCGCCATCGTCTACGCGGGGCTTCGCGATACCGCCAACGTGATGCGGTCCCTGAACGAATCCATCGACGATCATTCCATTCGACCGTATCTGATGGATGCGACGTTCGACGACATTCGCGGCGCTGAACCGTTCCGTAGATTTCTCACGCGCCTGCATCTTCCCGTCAGTAAGACCGCCGGGAAATGAGTGCATGTGTTCGAGTAACACCATCCCGACTTCACTATGAGCGTTCGCGTCTTCGTCACCGGCGGCACGTTCGACAAGGAATACGACGAGCTCACCGGCAAGCTCTACTTCCGGAACACGCACGTCGACGAGATGCTCAGGCGCGGACGATGCGGTCTCGACGTGGATGTCGAGACGCTCATGATGATCGACAGCCTCGAGATGACCGACGACCAGCGCGCGCGCATCGTGCAGGCGTGCAGCGATTGCGACGAGGATCAGATCGTGATCACCCACGGCACCGACACGATGGTCGAGACCGCACGCGCGATCGCCGAGGGCGTGCGCGCGAAGACCGTGGTGCTCACCGGCGCCATGGTCCCATACGCCTTCGGCAGCTCGGACGGACTCTTCAACCTCGGTAGCGCGCTCTCGTTCGTGCAGTCGTTGCCGCGTGGCGTGTACATCGCGATGAACGGCCGCAGCTTCCCGTGGGACGACGTGCGCAAGAATCGCGACGCAGGCGTGTTCGAGCGACTGAGTGCGTGAAATCGACGGCTCTTGGCGTGGGACCGCACACCCGGCATCGTATGCCGGAGAATGCTCATCGACTCACGCGGCGATCTGGCCGTCGGTACCGTGCGCTCGAGATCCCGCACTGCCCGCGGGTCCACGCAGTCGGAGTCGAATCAGCCGAGCTACGTAAAGCGACGCCATCGCCGCGGGAACAACCTGCATCACACCGGTCATCTCGAAGAACACGTTGTTGGGCATCTCGTACATGGGAGCCGGGAAGAACAACCGCATTCTCGCGATCGACATTCCGCCGAGGAACAACGCGTTCTTGACGGCGTGGTTGTACAGCCCCTCGACCACGCCAAAGACGAGCACGAACATGATGGCGTTCAACCCGACGAATCCCCACCACGCCGCCCGCCCGCCGGTGCTCGAGGGCGTCGCCCGACTCTTGTTAAGCGCGGCAAGCATCGCAGCGATCGCCGCGGCGGCGACCGCGACAGCGTAGTAGCGCTCCGGCGTGTGGTAGAGAATGGCGCCGTACACGTGGTGGACACTCGTCAACACGGCGAGCGCTCCGGCTGCGAGCAGCGCACGCCGTTCGGTACGCCGGAAGTCAGCTTCGTTCGGATGGGACTGCATGGTGACTACCTCCACAGATCAGGGCCGCGGTTCGGGTCGCATTGCGGCCGGCATACAGAGCGATTTGGTAGAATTACCAAAGTGTGTTTGGTATAATTACCAAACAGTCGCGAATCGCGCAAGCCTCCGGCGGTCTGGCATGGCCGGCGCGCACTTGGTATCCTTACCAACGTTCGATCGGTGCGAGCTACGCCACCATTCTCAGCCAGCGAATCCCGTCGAGGCAATGAAAACCCGAGCGCGCACTGCGGTCGCCGATGCTGGAGGAATCCGTGAGCGAATCCTCGGCGCGGCCATGAGCATCCTCCACGAGGGTGGAATTCAGGCGCTGTCCCAGATCCAGGTCGCGCGTCGCGCGGACGTAAGACAGTCACACCTCACGTACTATTTTCCGACGCGGCGCGATCTACTCCTGGCAGTGGCGGAACGGTTCGCTGATGGCGTGGCGCGCGGGATCCTCGATACCGGCACGTTGGCGTCGAACGATCGCGGCGACGCGATTCACCGAATGGCGGTCGCGATTTGCGATGAGAGGCACATGCGGATGTTCACCGGGGTGATCGCCGAAGCCGACAGCGACCCGGAGCTGCGCGCAATGCTCGTGGACGTAACGCGTCGGATGCAGTCGACGCTCGCAGCGCTGCTGGGAGGAGAGGATGCAGAACAGCGCGCCCAGGTCGTGCTGGCATCGATCTGGGGGATTGGGCTCTACAATTTCCTGCTCAGGTCGAGGCGGGGAGCGATCTCCCCCACGACGCTTCTCGCCAGCCTGAACGTCGACGCAGCGGCGCAATCACAACGTCGTCGCGGCAGACGAGGAGCTACGCAGACATGACCGTCCGCGTAGTCGTCGCCGGCGACGCGTTCGACGGAGACGAGATGCGGCGGCGCGGACAATGCGGGCTCGACATCCACGTCGAGACGCTCATCGAGCGATTGTGAAGTGATCGTGCGCGGTGACGATCGACCACGGTCCATCCAGGAAGAGTGGCTGTGGGGTTGGGACCCGACGCCCGGCATCGTGTCGGTGTGGGGGGACAACACGGGCGAGGCGATCATCTGGCGACGCATGCCGGAGACCGGCGCGCTCCTGCGCGAGGTCGATCGCTTCCGCCCGTGGCTGCTGCTCGACCGTCTCGATGACCTGACACACCTGGGCAAGGCACTCGCGCGGGAAGACGACGCCGCCGATCCGCTGCCTAACGGTGCTCGCGTCACGTATCGCGAGCTCCGCGGGCCCGGCGAGCTGCGGTATCTCGTCCGCGCCAGCGACGCGCGCACGCTCACGAGCGCGATTCTCGACGGCGCCTCGCGGCGCCTGGGAAAGCGCGTCGGTCATCTCCGCGACCTCGAGGACGACACCTATCTCGCGTTGCCAGCCGAGGAGCAGTACCTCGTCAGCACGGGGCGCACGTACTTCCGCGGCCTCACGTTCGACGACCTTCGTCGCCTGCAGTTCGACCTCGAGACGACGGGGCTCAATCCGGATCACAGCCGGATGTTCATGGTCTCGGTGCGCTATCCGGATGGTTCGACTGAAGTGCTGGAGGCGCCGAGTCGCGGCGACGCTGGCGAGGCGGAGCTCATTCGCCAGCTCATGCTGCGGATCGCCGAAGCGGACCCGGACGTGATCGAGAACCACAACCTCCATGGCTTCGACCTTCCCTTCCTGGATAGGCGCGCCCGCGGACTTGGCATCCCGCTCAAGTTGGGCAGGACCGGGCCACCGGGATTGCGTCAACGCGCGGCGCGGCGCGGGATCGCCAGCACCGACGGCAACAAGCGACGCGTGAGGTTCATCGTCCCCGGACGAGAGCTGATCGACACGATGGACGCTGTCATCGCGTACGACTTCTCCACGCGATCGCTGCCGGGTCACGGTCTGAAAGCCGTTGCGCGCCACCTGGGCTTCGCATCACCCGACCGCGAGTACATCAAGGGCAGCCAGATCTACGCCACGTACCGCACCGATCCGGATCGCGTCAGGCGTTATGCAACCGACGACGTGATAGAAGTCGCGCACCTGTCACGCATGCTCGGCGGCGCCGCATTCGCGCTGGCGCAGATGGCGCCGCGTCGCTACGAGCGTCTGTCCGACGCGGGCGCTGCGACCGGCGTGATCGACCCGTTGCTCGTGCGCGCGTACCTGCGATCGGAGACGGCACTCCCGAAGCACGAGGCGAGCGACGGCACGCCGCACAGTGGCGCGGCGCTGCATTTGTTCGCGTCAGGCGTTGCGACGCGCGTCGTGAAGGTGGACGTCGCGAGCCTGTACCCGTCGCTCATGCGCTCGTTTCGCATCGGCCCGTCGCGCGATGCGCTCGGCGCGTTGCTCGCGCTCGTCGACGGACTGGTGCAGCGCCGTCTGCAGGCGAAGGCGGACGCCCGTGCTGCGCCACCCGGGTCCGCCGAACGGCATACGCACGAGGCGCTGTCGGCGGCGATGAAGATCGTGGTGAACTCCGCGTATGGATACCTCGCAGCTGGCGGCGACCTGACGCGCTTCGCCGACGTGCATGCGGCGAACGAGGTGACGCGGCGCGGACGTGAGACACTGGACCTGATCTGCCGAGCGCTGGCGGAGCGTGGGGTGACGTTGCTCGAGGCCGACACGGACGGCGTCTACTTCGCGGTACCGGAATCGTGGACGGAGGAGGATGAGCGTCGAGTCGTGACGGAAGTCGCGGACCTGCTGCCGCCGCTCGTGCACCTCGAGCTCGAGGGGCGGTATGCGGCCATGCTCTCCCACGAGCCGAAGAACTACGCGCTGCTCGGCTACGACGGCACGCTGGTGCTGCGAGGCGTCGCGTTCCGGTCGAGTCGCGCGGAGCCGTTCGGCGAGACGTTCCTGCGGCGCGCGATCGCGAAGCTGCTCGTCGGCGACGTCGCGGGCGTACACCACGTGTACGTCGCGATGGTGGACGCGCTGCGTCGGCGTGAGCTGTCGACTCGCGAGGTGTCGTCGCGCGTGCGGCTGACGAAGTCGCCGGCGCGCTATCTCGAGAGTCGCGAGCGTCGTCGCGAGCTGCCGTACGAGGCGATGCTTCTGAGTGGCCGCATGACGTGGAGCGTGGGTGATCGCGTTCGCGTGTATCGCACGCAGGGTGGTGGAGCGGGCATCGTGGATCTCGATGACCCTGACGCGGAGGCGAAGGACCCGCGCGACTACGACGTCGAGCACTACGTACGCCTGCTGCGCGAGACCTACTCGGCCCGACTCGCGCGCGCGCTCACGCCGTCGGACTTCGCTGCGGTGTTCTCGGACCCGGATCAGTTCTCGTTGCTGCCGCCGTCGTTCGAGACAATGCGACCGCTCCTGACCGTCTTCAGCGTTCCTCGTTAGGTCGATCTGGTGCCACACACACGAAGCTCTTCGCGTCGTCAGTGCTGCCCGCGCCCACGTATTTCGCGCGCTTCGGGTACGAACATAGTGGACGTGTCCGAACGACCTTGCCGTCCTTCGAGCGCGATGCCGTCATCGTGTCGGGCGCCGTGCCGCGTTCCACCCACCGTTCGAGGGCCGCGAGCGCATCGAACTCTGATGGCCCTTCACCGCCCGCGCAGTGAGCCATTCCCGGCGCCATGAAGAGCCGCACGGACTTGTCCGTCTGCGGCCCGCCGATCGTCTGCCGCACCTGCTCGTAGTAGCGGATCGTGTTCCGAGGAGCGATGAGCATGTCGCTCCACCCGTGATACAACAGCAGCTTGCCGCCGTGTCCGACAAACCGACTCAGATCCGGGGCCGTCGCATTGATCGTGTTCCTGTCCAGCCGATCCGCCCGCGCGACGTCCGCGTCGAAGTCGAGCCGCTTGTAGCTCCACTGGGAATCCGCGAACACGACGTACTTGAAATGCGAGGTGTAGACGCCCAACGGCTCGGGAAGCGCCGCAACGGGGAACCACCCCGTCTCCGAGCCGCGCTCGAGTCCGGGGAAGATCTGTGCGCCCGTACGTGGGTTCTTCGGGCCACCGTAGATCTTTCTCGCGGCCTCGACCTGCGCCGTCGTTAGGCAGCCCGGGCCCTTGGCACCGCGACAGGCCAGCACGGCCGGGTCGAACCGGCATCGGGTCGGGTCCTCGAGGACGCCATCGGCAACGCCGTCGAGAGCGTCACAGGCTTTCAGCACGGCCTCGTGGATCACACCGAATTTCGGAGGCGGAATGAAGCTGGCCGAGTCCTTGTGGGTCGCGAGCGCCATCCACACTCCGCTGGCCATCAGATGCGTCCAGTTGTTCCCCGGCGCACCGGCAATGACGCCGTCGTAGTCGAGCGGATACTGCTGCACTTCCTTGAGCCCCTGTTTCCCGCCGGATGAGCATCCGTTCCAGTAGGAGTACCGCGCGGCGGTGCCGTAGTACGCCGCGACGATCGCCTTGCTCTGGACAGTCATCTCGTGCACCGCCCGATGCCCGAAGTCGATCACCCTCTCGGGATGGCCGAGCGCGAAGCTGGCATCCATGCCGTCGCCCTCATGGCCCGTGTCGGTATTCGCCGTCGCGTAGCCTCGAACGAGCGCCTGCGCCATGGGCGGATACCAGATCTGGCCTGACCACACGCCGTTGCCAACCGCCTGGAATTTCCCATTCCAGCCCTCGAGCGGCAGCCACACCTCGAACCGAATCTCGGAATCGTTCGTCGGCTTCACGGTCGCCGCGACGCGACAGAAGGCGGGGAGTCGATCGTACGTCGGTTTCAGACCGGGGATCTCAGTGAACGGCTTCTCCGGCTTGAACGCGCCCGCGGGGACGACTTCCGCGAGCGTGATCGTGGTGTTGGGAAGCGCGAGCGCCGCCATCTCGCTGCAGGGCGTCGGCGGTGGCGCAGGCCCGGCTCGAAGCAGCACGCCCGATGAGACGGCGAGGGCACTCGTCAGCAACGTCTTCATTTGGCCCGCTGCCCTGCGAGGAACTTCGCGATCGTCGTGTTCAGGAACGCCTTGTCTTCGGGATTAGCTCCGGCGCCGGCGGGGTGGCCCCAGATCGACGGAATCGGCGCGAACGTCACCGTCTTCATGAACTGCTTCTCGTACTTCGCGTCCGTGAGCGGGAAGTAGAGATCCGTTTCCGACGGCATGTACAGGAACGGCACGACGTCGCCGTTGAACCCAGGTGTATCGCCCACGTTATGCTGTTCCCACGTGTGCACCTGAAGGATCAGGTTGTTCGCATCGTTGTTCCCCGGGAACCGAGAAGGCCAACTCTTGATGAACTCGGAAAGGGTAGTGCCCGGAGGCGCACCCGCTTTCCAGAGCTCCCGCCGCCACCACTCCTGCGAGTACAACCACGCCGCCCAGACGGTACCAAAAGCCGCCAGTCCCTTGGTAGGAGGGGTGGTGTAGTCGCCGCCCTTGAACTCGGGGTCTGCCATGAGGGCCGCGAGCTGCCCTTCGAGCCTAACGATGCCGTGCCCGTACGTCTTCGCGGTGCCCGATGTCGCGACGACGCGGTCGGCGAACGTCGGGTAGCTCACGGCCCACTGGAACGCCTGCTGCGCACCCATCGAGAAGCCGATGATCGCGCGCAGGTGGGTGATCTTCAGATCCTCCGTGAGCAGGCGATGCACCGCCTCGACGTTGTCGCGAATCGTCGTGACGGGAAAGCGCGGTCCGTGAAACGGCTCCGGCGTGTTGCTCGGCGACGATGAGTGCGCGTTGCCGAACAGCTCCGTCGCGACGAGGAAGAGCTTCGCGGTGTCCAGCGCGAGACCGGGGCCGATCAGCCACTCGTAGCCGTGGTGCGTGGCCATGTAGTGCGACGGCAGCAGGACGGCGTTGTCCCGCGCGGCATTCAGATGACCGTACGTGCCGTAGACGACGACGGCCTTCGGCAGCACGACGCCGCTCTCGGTGTGGAAATCACTGATCGCGAACTCGTGATGCTCGGCGCGATCTACTCGCTGCGGCGGCTGCGCGGCGACGGCCGTCGTGCAGACGAAACCGAGAACGAACCAACGGGCGCGCACCATGACGAGGACTCCGAACGAGGTGGACAATGATAGTCGTGGAGAGGCGCGCTGTCATTCCGAGCGGAGCGCCTGCTGCGGAGCGCCAGCGACGTGACTGAACCACACGCTGGTGGCTGGTGCTGGTGGCTGAGTGGTCGTGCTGGTGGCTGGTTGGGGCTCCTCGCTGCTCGCTCGGCACCCAGCGGCAACCAGCAACAAGCACGACCAACCAGCTACCAGCTTGTGGTTCAGGAGACTGGGGTCAGAGTCCCGACTCTGACCCCGACTCTGACCCCGACTCTGACCCCGC
>Ga0310810_10001877_pt1 | contig 22291 bp, 31 predicted proteins | sample NCmetagenome_FD_207641 | JGI IMG/M metagenome (GOLD analysis project Ga0310810, IMG submission 207641) | Soil microbial communities from experimental microcosm in Duke University, North Carolina, United States - NC | ecosystem: Engineered > Artificial ecosystem > Soil microcosm > Unclassified ... | reverse complement strand
ACCAAGCACGGCGTCACCGGCCTCACCAAGGTGTGCTCGCTCGACGGCCGCAAGTACGACATCGCGGTCGGCCAGATCGACATCGGCAACGCGGGCACTCCCATGACCGAGCGCATGGCCAAGGGTGTGCCGCAGGCCAACGGCACCACCGCGGTGGAGCCGACCATGAACGTGAAGGCGGTGGCGGACGCGGTGGTGTACATGTCGAGCCTGCCGCTCGACGCCAACGTGCTCTTCCTCACCGTGATGGCCACCAAGATGCCGTTCGTGGGGCGCGGCTGAGCGGCTCGACGCCACGGTGAGCGAGATCGACGAGGCGACGGACCCGGCGGCCCTGATCGAGGCGTACTACGCGGCGGGCTGGACCGACGGCCTGCCGGTGGTGCCGCCGTCGGACGCCTCCATCGCGGCGATGCTGGCCGCGGCCGGGCTCGAGGGCCACGAGGAGCTGGGCGCGATCAGCGGCCGCAACGCGGTGGTCAGCGCCGAGAAGGCCGCGATCAATGCGGTGATGGCAGGCTGCCGTCCGGAGTACATGCCGGTGGTGGTGGCGGCGGTGAAGGGCCTGTGCGCGCCCGCCTTCGCGTACCACGGTCCCGCCAGCAGCACCGGCGGCTCCGCGATGGCCCTGGTGGTCAGTGGGCCGATCGCCCCGCGGCTCGGCATCAACAGCGGCAACAACGCGTTCGGCCAGGGGCACCGGCCCAACGCCACCATCGGCCGCGCGGTGCGGCTCATCATGATGAACGTGATGAACACGCGCCCGGGCCTGCTCGACCGCGCCACCCTCGGCAACCCCGGCAAGTACAGCTTCTGCTTCGCGGAGAACGAGGAGGATCACCCGTGGGAGCCGCTCCACGTGACGCGTGGCCTGCGGCGCGAGGACAGCGCGGTCACCCTGATCGCCTCCAACAGCCTCTACCAGGTCTACAACCACCTCGCCGCCGACCCGGAGCCGCTCCTGCTCTGCTTCGCCGACGCGCTCGGCAACGTGGGCACCCCGAACCTGCTCGGCTTCAACGAGACGCTCATCGTCTTCGCGGGCGAGCACGCCGAGGTGCTGCAGAAGGCGGGCTGGAGCCGCCTCGACGTGCAGCGCTTCCTGATCGAGCACACGCGGCGGTCGGTGGCCGACTACAAGCGCGGGGCGCGGCTGCCCGGCGCGGTCACGGCGGCGGACGAGACGACGTGGCGCTACCGCTTCGAGCGGCCCGAGGACATCCTGATCGCGTTCGCGGGGGGCCGCGCCGGGAGCTGGTCCGCCTGCCTGCCGGGGTGGGGGACCAAGTGGACCCGCAGCGTGACCACCCGCATCGATCTTCCCCATGGAGGCACGACATGAAGCTCTTCGATCCGACCTCGAAGCCGGTGGAGCGGGCGATCAAGCTCGCCCCGCGGCCCGCGAGCCCCCGGGGCCTGCGGCTCGGGCTGGTGGAGAACACCAAGTTCAACGCGAGCCCCATCCTGGAGAAGCTGGCCGAGCGGCTGGCCCAGCGCCATCAGATGACGGTCACGGTGCGGAACCGGAAGCGCTCCGCGAGCCACGAGGTGGACGGCGACGGGATCAAGGCGCTGCGCGCCCAGGCCGATCTCGTCATCTCCGGCATCGGCGACTGAGGGTCGTGCAGCTCGAGCAGTGTGCTCGACGCGATCCTGATGGAGGAGCAGGGGGTGCCGGCCATCGCCATCGTCACCGCTCCGTTCCGCAACACCGGGAAGGCCATGGCCGAGAGCTGGGGCAAGCCGGGCTACCCGTTCCTCGACATGCCGCATCCCATCGCCAATCTCACGCCCGCACAGCTCGACGAGCGGTGCGATCGGCTGGCGGACCAGGTGGAGGAATGGCTCGGGTTCGAGGCGCACTAGCACGTAGAATGTCGGCGTGAGCCGCATCCGCTACGACCGGCTGCCCACCGAGCGCGCGAACCCGGGCAGCGGCAAGCTTGACCGGCTGTCCGCCGCCCAGATCGCGCGGCTGATGAATCGAGCCGATCGCGGCGCGGTGCGCGCGGTAGGGCGCGCCGCGCCGGCCATCGGACGCGCGGTGGATCTCATCGTGCGCGCGCTCTCGCGGCGTGGGCGGCTGATCTTCGTGGGCGCGGGCACGAGCGGGCGCCTTGGCGTGCTCGAGGCCGCGGAGTGCCCGCCCACCTTCGACACGCCGCCGTCGCTGGTGCAGGCAGTGATCGCGGGCGGCAAGCGCACCGTGTTCCGCTCCTCCGAAGGCGCGGAGGACGACGGGCGGGAGGGCGCGCGACAGATCCGGCGGCGCGTGCGGCCGGGCGACGTGGTGGTGGGCATCGCGGCCAGTGGCGTGACGCCGTTCGTGCGCGCGGGCTTGAAGGAGGCGCGGCGGCGCGGGGCGGCCACCGCGCTCGTCACCTGCAACCCGCAGGTGCCGGCCAGCGCCGCGCGCGTGGTCATCGCCCTCGCGGTCGGCCCCGAGGTCCTGACCGGCTCCACGCGCCTCAAGGCGGGCACCGCCACCAAGCTCGCGCTGAACACGCTCACCACCGCGTCGTTCGCGCGCCTCGGCAAGGTCTACGGCAACCGCATGGTCGACCTGCGCCCGCGCTCGGCCAAGCTGCGCGCCCGCGCGCTGCGCCTGGTCGGCCAGCTGGGCCGCGTGCCGCCCCGCGAGGCCGAGCGCCTGCTGAAGGCCTCCGGCGCCAGCGCCAAGGTCGCCATCGCGATGGCCCGCCTCGGCGTCGACGCGAAGGAGGCGCGGCGCCGCCTCAGGGCCGCCGCCGGCTCCCTCCGCCGCGCGCTTCAGTAGGGGGTCAGGTCTTACATTCCGACATTTTCAGTCGGACCTTGCCAGACGTCGCGGGCGGAAATGTCGGAATGTAAGACCTGACCCCGTCTCTAGCGTTTCATCAAGGCCATCGCGGCCTGGGCCTTCTCCGCGGCCTGCGCGGCCTGGCCGGCCTGGCATGCCGCGTCGGCCTCCTTCACGAGAAGCGCCGCGCGCTTCAAGTCCTCCGGCACCGGCGCGGTCTCGACCACCGGCGCGTCCTTGTCGTGGCCGCCACGGGCCTGATCCTGCTGGTTCGGCGTGGGCTGCCCGCCCGCTTTCGGCTGGGACTGTGGGCCGGCTTTGGGCTGCGCTCCCGGCGGCTGCGTCTGGGCTCCCGGCTGCGTCTGCGGGCCCGGCTGCGACGTCGGCACGTTGCGCGGCATCTGCTTCAGGTCCTGCTCGTTCTTCGCAGCCGCCGCCTTGGCGAGCATCTGCCGGGCCGACTCGACCTCCGGGCACGCGGGGGCGGAGACGGCCGGGGCGATCGGGAACGCCAGCGCCAGCCCCAGGGCTAAGCCTGCCAGAGTGCTGGTGGCTTTCATCGCATGGGTCTCCTTCGCAGAAGGTAGACGGCATCGACCATGCCAGGGCCGAAAATTGGCCAGATCCCGGGCGCTGAAGAGGGAAGTCCGGCCCGGTGTCACGCGAGCCGGTCAGGAGGACGCAGTAATGCTTTCGCGCCGGGGGCCGAGCCTGAGGCCCGACGCTCGGGGCCACGCTTCACCCCGGGCGCCGGGCCCATCGTCTGCGAAGCCGCGGCGTGCTTACGGCAGCGGCGGAGGAGAAGGCACCGGCGGCGGGGCGGCCACGCTCGGGATCCTCCCCCACCGGGGGACCCCGTCACCACGTGGCTCGTATCGGCCGTGCGGGTTGATCAATGTCATCGCACGGGCTATGACGCAGGCTGCCGCCAGGTTATTTACGTAGGCTTGCCGCCCGCGCCTAGGAGTGACTGGGCCCGGCGGTATCTTCGGCGCGGACCGGCGTTTTCCCGCGCAGGAAGTCGAAGTCGCACCCTTCGTGGGCCTGCAGCACGTGGTCCAGGAAGAGGCGACCGTAGCCCCGAGTGTAGTGGGGCGGCCCGGGCTTCCAGCGGGCGCGGCGGCGGCCAGCTCGTCGTCGGGAACCCGGAGGGTCAGCCGGCGGTTCGGTATGTCCAGCTCGATCGTGTCGCCGTTCTCCACGAGGGCGAGCGGCCCGCCCGCCTCGGCCTCGGGCGAGACGTGCAGCACCACGGTACCGTAGGACGTTCCGCTCATCCGCGCGTCCGAGATGCGCACCATGTCCTTGACGCCTTTCTGCAGGAGCTTCTTCGGGATCGGCGCCGCGCCCCACTCCGGCATGCCGGGCGCCCCCTTCGGCCCCACGCGCTTGAGCACCAGCACGCACGTCTCGTCGACGTCGAGCGCCGGGTCGTCGATGCGCGCGTGGAGGTCGGCGTGGTCCTCGAACACCACCGCGCGCCCCCGGTGGGTGAGCAGGTGCGGCGAGGCCGCCGACTGCTTCAGCACCGCGCCGTCCGGGCACAGGTTGCCGGTGAGGATCGCGGTACCGCCCTCGCTCAGGATCGGCATCGCGAGGGTGCGGATCACGTCGGCGTTGTAGTTGACCGCCTCCGCGTTGTTCTCCGCGATGCTCTTGCCGGTCACGGTGAGCGCGTCGCCATGCAGCAGCGGCAGCAGCTCCTTCAGCACCACCGGCAGGCCGCCCGCGTAGAAGAAGTCCTCCATCAGCTACTTCCCGGACGGGCGCACGTTGAGCAGCATCGGGGTGGTGCGCGACAGCTCGTCGAAGCGCGTGAGCGGCAGGTCCACGCCGGCGCGCCCGGCGAGCGCGATCAGGTGGATGATCGCGTTGGTGGAGCCGCCGATGGCCATCCCGGTGCGGATCGCGTTGTCGAAGGCCTCGCGGGTGAGGATCCGCGACGGCTTCAGGTCCTCGCGCACCATCTCCATGATGCGCCGCCCGCTCATCTCGGCGAGCGCCATGCGGCGCGAGTCCGCCGCCGGGATCGCCGCGTTGCCGGGCAGGGTCATGCCGAGCGTCTCCGCCATCGAGGCCATGGTGGACGCGGTGGCGTCCTGGATACTTTGGTACCCGAATTTCCGGTGTGATCGCACGGGATGCTTCATCTTAAGCGGTGAGCGAGCGATCCGCGAGCGGCGAGGAGATGGCGTGCGGGAGACGGCATGAGGCGCCCCATGGTCGGCCCTCGGACGGGGCGTCGGCAGCCCGGGACCGCCCCGCCGCGGAACGGGCCGTGGCCCGAGCCCCAGCCCGTGCCGCAGGGCCGGCCGCCCGTACCCCCGTTCAGCCTCGCCCTGTTGCCCGCCGCGCTGGCACCCTGGGTGGCGGACATCGCCGACCGGGTCCAATGCCCGCCGGACTTCGTGGCCGTCGGCGTGATGTTGGCGGCGGCCGCGGTCATCGGGCGGCAGCTCGCGATCCGGCCGAAGCGGCAGGACGACTGGGCGGTGGTGCCCAACCTCTGGGGCTCGCGGTGGGGGCACCGGGGAGCCTGAAGAGTCCAGCCCTCGCCGAAGCGCTCCGCCCGCTGCGTCGGCTTATCACCGACGCCCAGGCGCAGTATGAGGAGCACCGGCTCGCCCAGCGCATGTGGCTCGCCGAGCAAAAGGCGCGGCGCCACGATCTGGCCCGGCGGCTGCGCGAGGCCGTTGCGAACCAGGAGCCCCTCCCGGAGCCCGTGGAGGTGGCGCGGCGGGACCCGCCGCCGGCGGAGCACCGGTACCTGGTCAACGACCGTGGAGAAGCTGGGCGAACTGCTGAACCACCATCCCAATGGCCTGCTCCTGTTTCGAGATGAGCTGAGTGGGTTCCTGCACACGATGGACCGACCGGGGCATGAGAACGATCGCGCCTTTTACTGCGAGGCCTGGAACGGCACGGTGGCCTACACGTACGATCGGATCGGGCGGGGGACGCTGCACATTCGGGCCGCCTGCCTCTCGGTGCTCGGGGGGATCCAACCGGGCCCGCTCGAGCGCTACCTGCGCGAGGTCTTTGCCGGGCGCGGAGATGATGGCCTGCTCCAACGCTTCCAGCTGGCGGTGTGGCCCGACGGTGGGGGGCCGTGGCGGAACGTGGACCGGTGGCCGAACGCGCAGGCGGGGGCGCGCGTGACCGAGGTCTTCCAGCGCCTGAGCACGCTGCAGCCGGCGGCGCTCGGCGCGGAGGAGCTGACACCGGAGGAGTTACCCTTCCTGCGCTTCGACCCGGCCGCTCAAGAGGTCTTCGACGCGTGGCGGGGGGACCTCGAGCAGACGCTGCGCGGCGAGGCGGAGCATCCGGTGTGGCGCTCGCACGTGGCGAAGTATCGCTCGCTCATGCCGTCGCTCGCGGTGATCGGGCATTTGATCGACGGCGTAGCCGGCGGGCCGCCCGGGCCCGTCTCGGGTGCGGCGGCGGCGCGGGCCGTGGCCTGGTGCGCGTATCTGCAGGGGCACGCGCGGCGCCTTTACGCGAGCGTGACCGACCGGGCGCAGGTGGCGGCCGCGCTGCTGGCGGCCCAGCTCACCCATGGCCGGCTGCCCAGCCCGTTCACGGCCCGCGACGTGTACCGGAACGAGTGGACGGGCCTAACGGAGCCCCGGGTTGTGCAGGGGGCGCTTGAAGGCCTGGCCGAACTCGGGTGGCTGCGGGCGGAAGCGGTCCGGATCCCCGACGGCGGGCGGCCGAGCGTGCGGTTCCACATCAACCCGCGAGTGGCCGCGGGCGCGGCCGGGGCCGGCCGAGCAGGTCGGGGCCCAAAGGTCGACCGGTAACCCCCGGCTCCCCGCCGGTGGGCGGCCCACGGTGCGGGTTCCGGATCAACTCGCGGCTCCGGGCGGGCCGGCATGACCGATCGCACCCCGTTCCTCCGGAGGCTTGCCGACGCTTCTGACGTCGCCTCGGTGGCGAACAGCCCAAGTGAGGTTCTGTCAGTTTTGTCGGGTACCGGGTGTCTGTCGCGCTCTTCGGCGAGCCCAGCGCGCGCCCCCACAAGAGTTCCACCGGAGCGCTGAGCTGAGTGGGCCCCGCGGCTCGCCCACGATCGACGGGACGGCGCGGCAGGCAGGGGCACGTTTTTGCAGGTTTTAGGAGGTTTTAAACCTGCAAGATGCGGCCGAGAATTCGGGCTCGGCCTCTCCGGCTCGATCGATGGCGAGCTGGGACCTCCGCATCTCGCACCTCACCTACGAGGTGAGCGTTCTGCTTGGAGGCCAGACCCTCTTCAACGTGTTGATTGCCTGCTTCAGCTCGACCTCCGACCAGGCCGAGAACGCTTCCTTTGCCTCCTCGATTGAACATGTACACCACTTGACGGTGATCTTGCCGCACCGGATGCAGGGCATGGCGTGTCCTCCTGCTCGTCAAAATGGGGCCCCATGGCGCCGCCAGCCAGTCGGCGCCGCGTCGTCGTTGATCATGTCCCGTGAGGGAGACGTTCGATTAGTCGCTGGTCAGATCCGTTTAGAAATAACCCCTTTAAGGTAACGCTGAGAGCCCCAGCGTCGTATTCCGCAGGAATCCGGGTTCTCAGCTAGGCAGGAGTCTGCAACAATCTGCATGCCGATTCACATTCACCGAAAGCGTGTGCTGAATGCCACTCGCTTCGAGATCGCGAGCCCGCTGTCTCGCTGCGAGACACGCGCCGTCTCCGCGGTCGCGATCTCGACACATTGTTCCGGCGGTGTACGCACAACCTCCTGAGAACAAAGGCCACTGCAGAGCGAGAGACGGCCCAGCCTATGCACGGCCTGCACGACACGCCGTCTTCCAGCAAAGGCGTACCGCGCGATTCGCTGAACTAGGAGGAGTGGATGAAAGCACAGGCTTTTGGTCGTCTTCTGGCGGGAATCACCATCATGGTGGTCATGCTCGTGGTCTCTCGCCCGAGCGAAGCGGTCCCTGTCGCTCTTGGCACATGGTGGGAGTTCAGTTGGAGCGGGATCTCCGGGGCCACAGGCTGTCAGCCCGCTGATCCGGCAGGTCAGTCGTGCAGCCCGAGCAGCGGTGGTAACGCCTCCTTCGTGGGGACCCCACCATGGACCTTCGCAAGCGCCGTTCCGACAATCCTGACCGTGACCGACGCCTTCCAGGCGATCGATCGATTCTTCGTGCTGGACAACGCCATCGCCCTCGGGCCCACATCGGCGCCCTCTAACAATGGGAGTGACATCTGTGGCAGCGATCCGGTTCCCTGCCTCGCCGACCCGCGATTCAGTCACGGGACCTTCGACCTGGCGCCCGGCGCCCACTCCCTCACGATGATCCAGATCCTCAACGACGGATCGGGGGCCGGCTATTTCCGCCTGGACCCTGTTCCGGAGCCAGGAACTCTCCTTCTCTTCGGCACTGCCCTCACCGGCCTAGGCGGCTTGGTCGCTCGCAGACGCGCCAAGCGCAGTTAAGCGTTCCAGCAGCCGGTCTCGCACGACGAGCGCCGGGCTGTCCCGGCGCTCGTCGTGCGTCAAGGCGGCCCCATATGTCATAGGCACCGGCTAGCTCGTCGTAGAGGGCGGCGGCAACGCGCTGCGACAGTCTTGCTCTAAGAGGTGCTTCTTCGTGGTGCACACTGTCACGCTCCAGAGCTGGTCGGTGACGAGCCCCAGCGGCAGCGACTGGCCTGATGGCAGTCCGCGCGGTCGCCCCGACATGCTGGCGGATCTCGACTCCCCGCAGATCCTCCTCCTTTCACACCCCGTACTTTTCTGGGGCTGCGACGAACAGCCGCAAGCATTGCTCGGAGCAAAACGCTCGGTCCTTCCCCTCGAGCGTCAGCCGAGCCGCGAGTGCCGCCGGGCAACGACCAACGCTCCCACCACGGGGTAGAGCAGCGCCGGCGGATAGTGCTTGCGCAGGACTCGCGCGAGCCCCATGCCCGTCACCATGCCGATCTTGGCACACATGAACTGCACCGCGGTCATCATGGGGAAGGTGACCAGCGCTGTCCAGAGTGTCGAGAACCCGAGCGATGCGCCAGCGACCGCATAGGTGCCGATGCCGGAAGGATCGTCATCCGACGCGCCCGTGATCAGGCCGGGGTCAAGGATCAAGAGGAACCGGGCGATCGGGTTACGAGTCTGGGAGGTCGATTTCCTCGGCGATGCGGCGGGCGCGGTGTGCGGGATGGTGGGAGCCGTCCGCCGCGGTTGTTTGGACTTGGTGCGCCGCATGGGGAGCCTTAGGGCCTTGTGCGTCCGAATGCCGGCCCCGTGAAGCCGATTCCGACGCCGGCGCGCGCGAAAAAGGCGGAGCGAGCTGAGGGTCCAGCCACCTCCGTGCCGATAGCTCCATGAATCGCGATGGCTGGCGAAAGCCGATAGCGAGCGCCCAGCTCGAGCCCTATCGTATCGGGCTCGTGCCGGGACAGCGCCTGGTCGACATAGACGTCGGCGATCACAGTCGTCGCCGCTTGCCAGGGCAGCGTGAGACTGGGTCCGAGCGCGAGGTGGTCGCGGACCAGCCGCTCGTCACTGCCGCGAGCGCTGGCTCGGGTCTGCAGCGATGCGTTCAGGTGAAGAAAGAGTGGCAGCAAGCCCAGGGTCACACTCTTGGTCGCGTAGCCCTTCGCCTCGAGATCGACGGCGGCGCGTGATCCATCACCCGTCGGAGCGTTCACGGCCAGTTGCGTCGCGAGAAGGGGAAGATAGAGCGACTCATCGCTCAGACTGACCCGTGCGGCGATGTTCAGGTCTCCCGACGATGGGTTGCTCGTTTCGGACGACCTCGACGAGAGGACGGTGCCGAGGCTGATCTGGGTTCTGGGGAGGAGCCCGTACTGTAGATCGAGCGCCAGTAGGCCCAGGTGTTCGCCACGGTTGGGCAGGACTGTGCTGCCGGTCGCGAGGAGACTCCCGTCTCCCGGCGGGACGTAAAAGGCATCCTCCACGCGGACCGGGTGGCCTGCGGCCAGTTCCTTCTCCTGAGCGCGGACGGAAGCACCAGATAGCAGGATGAGAGTGCTAGTGAGGGTTCCGATCCCGAACGCCATCAGTGCTGCCATCAATGCCTCCTGCGAGGGCCTCCGGAGTAGAGCAAGGTGCATGCCCAATCCTTGAAACTAGTGTGATTCAGTCTGCGGCGGGGCAATGGAGGCGGCTAAGGAGAGTCTTTACAGTAGAGATTCCCGAGTGAGGTTTACCGGACGTCAGATTGTCCGTGCCGATGCGGCCCGACGGTCACTCGAGCAGGCTCCCCCTAGCCGCGGTGTTGGAGATGGGTGCGGCGCCGTGTGGCATCCAACGTGGCCCAGGGGCGGCTCATTCCGCGTTGCGAACCCCAGCCCCCCTCCGGGCGTCCGGCGACCTGGTCCTACTCCACGACCGATGAACGTCCCGGACGCGATTGCGGTCGAAGGTGATCTCCCACCTCACGCGCCTCGACACTCCAATCGGACGCGAGCAGACAGACCGTGGCGATTGGGGCGGAGAGGGCGGCAAGCAGGCGCTCAGCCCCTAGCCGCCGCACCGCCTCAGCCATGTGTAGACACATTGACCACCCCAGAGCCGGGGCCGCACCCCCGCCGCACTGCATGAACGCCTCGAGACTGCGGTGGAGGGCCGTGGGAGTGGTGAAGTAACGGCGGCGAAAGGCCGAGCGCCAGTGCTCCTGCAGAATCGTCCCTTGGAGGCGTTCGACGAACCCGTTGGTCCAGGCGTGCCGCGGCTTGGTGCGTGTGCGGTCGCAACAAGCTACCCTGAGTCATCTGGGATCGCATCTCCAAGGCTGCCCTGGAAGGCGAGCGCAAGCAGGTAATGGCCCTGTTCGACAGACCGATCTCCCGCACAGCATGTTCGGGTGGAACGGGTAGGTGGGCGGCCGCTTCACCCGCCGCCGGTGCAGATTACCCCGTGGGGTGAAGCTCGCCGGGCTTACGCATCATCTTGTCGACCTCGGCGATATGCTGCTCCTCGAGGGCGATCTGTTCCCGGGCGTATTCCTCAAGCCACACGCTCCTGTCCACGACGAGCGCGAGCAAGTTATAGTACTCGCGAAGTGTAGCGCGCTCGTGATCCAGCGCTTCACTCAGAATCTGGGTAATGTCGTGTTTATGGGACTCGACCAGTTTGCCGATATTATTGAGTATTCTATAAATAATGGATACAGCTACAACACCACGAGACGAGGCGCGTGTCGATCTGCGAAGCACGAGCCGGATCTATTCAACGCACTATTCAGCGGCGGCGGAGCCGTCCGCTGCAATAGGCAGTTGCGCGGACCACAGGAAGATGTACGCCCCCTCGTCCGCGATCACTCGATCACCCGATCAGCTCGCAGAAGCACCGCCGGCGGGAAGGTGACGCCTTGAGCTCTCGCCGTTTTGACATTGAGCACCAACTCGAAGCGCGTCGGCTGCTCGACGGGGAGCTCGGCCGGGTTTGCGCCTTTCAGGATTTTGTCGATGAAGGTGGCGGCGGAGCGGTATTGGTGGATCACGCTGAAGGAGTACGACATCAGGCCGCCTGCGTCCGCAAATTCATTCAACCCATACACGGCAAACTGACGCTGGCCATTCACGAATTCGACAATACGCCGGCGTTGAGAAAGGAAGAACGCGGCGCCGAGGACGTAGAGGACGTCGGACCGCTCCGACTTCAGCACCTCGAAAGCCGGGCCCAGATCCTCCGGTGATCTAACCTCGATCACCCTGAGGCTCAGCGTGAGTGTGGCCGCGGCCTGCTTCAGAGTGGGAAGCATGTGTACTAAGGGCAGGTTCGTCGGGTCGTGCAGGACCGCCACACGCGAGGCCGAGGGGAACACTTCCTTCAGTAGCTGCAATATCTTGATCCCAGACTCATCGACCTGATTGCTGAGGCCGGTCGCATTGGTCCCCGGCCGTCGCAGCGTCTTGACGATCCCCATCCCTATTGGATCTGAGACAGCGACGAACACTATTGGGACCGTCCTCGTTGCCTTCGACGCCGCCAGCGTCGCTTGAGAGCCGGCCGCGAACAAGACATCGGGCTTAAGCGCGACTAGTTCGGCGGCCAGCCCGGACAGCCGGTCGAACCGCCCGTCCGCGAACCGCCGCTCAACCACCAAGTTGTGCTGCTCGCGGTAGCCGAGCTCGGTGAGCGCCTGGAAGAGCGCCTGTTGATACGGCGCATTGAACGCCAGGGAACTGCCGACCAGGTAGGCCAGACGCTGCGGACGCTGCTCTGCACTCGCCCATCCGGTCATTGCGAGCGAGGCGGCGCCGGTCAGAAGTTCCCTGCGCGTCGGCATACGAGGAGGAGACAAATCTTCACCCGTCTCGGTTCGGACAACGCTACTTATCGTGAACTACGTTATCGGATAACGCTGATCTGTATATCACGCTCGCCACCACCTGGGTCTCAACACATCGGCTGAACGTTCGGCAGGTTACCGGAGCAAAGGCCGGCGTGCCCACCGTGCTACCCAGCGAGACGCCACAGCGTATCACGCGCGCGTACCCACCGCCCCTCGGCCGACCGGCGCTCCAGGATGAGGTTCTGGCCTTCCACATAGCCGAGGGCCCGCAAGCTCTGCACGAACGCTCTGAAGAGAGGGTGGACAGGATCTGGCCCGGCCATCACGAAAACCCGGGACGTGGTGAAAACGAGGCCGACGCGGTAGATCTTGCCTGTCGGCTGCGCCTCGCCCACGACCGGCGCGGTGAGGAGGCCGCCTGCCGAGGTGCCGATGAAGGCGCGTCGGTCCATCATTCGATCACTTGATCCGCCCGCTGCAGCAGCGACGGCGGGATCGTCAGGCCGAGGGCCTTGGCGGTCTTGAGGTTGATGACCAGTTCGAACTTCGTGGGTTGCTCAACGGGGAGATCGCCCGGCTTGGCACCCTTCAAGATCCTGGCGACATGAGTGGCGCTTCGTCGTAGTAGATCGTTGATGCTGGCCCCATACGCCATGAGACCTCCGAGCTCTACGAACTCCCGGGCGGCGCTTACCGAGGGTAGTCGGTGTTTCGTCGCGAGATCGATAACCCTCCTTCGCTCAAAGAAGAGCAATGTGCTCGGGAACACAAGGACTGCGTCGGCCCGGTCTCTCCGCATCGTGGCGAACGCGGAGACGAACTCGTCGCGACTCTGCACCGCAAGAAAGTGAAGCGTGACTCCAACAACGTGAGCCGCGGACTCAATTTCACTCACCATCTCGCGCGTGGTGCGCTCTCCGAAGGCACCCCGGTGCGAAAGCACCGCGACGCGGGAGATCCCGGGGAGGGCTTCCTTGAGCAGCTCCAGCCGCTTCGCCACCAGCCCTGGACCGAGGAACGTCAACCCTGTGACATTCCCACCCGGCCGAGGAAGGCTCGTGACGAGACCATCTCCTACCGGATCGCCCATGGCGGAGACGACGATTGGGATCGTGGTGGTCGCTTGCCGAGCGGCGCGAGCCGCAGGCGTATTCGGTGCGACGATGATATCGGGCTTGAGGCTGACGAGCTCGGTTGCCAAAGCGAGGAACCGGTCGATCCTACCGTCCGCCGCTCGGTAGTCGATAACGATGTTTCTACCTTCTAGATAGCCGCGTTCGCTCAATCCTTGCCGAAAGGCGTCGAGTGCCGCCCGGGTCTCTGGCGATTCGAGAGACGCGGTGACAAGGTAGCCGATGCGCGGGATCTTCGTCGCCTGCTGTGCCTCGACGCCGAGCGGCGCGGCGAGGAGGCTGCCAGCGGCCGTCAAGATGAACGCCCGCCGGTCCATCACTCGATCACCTGATCCGCCCGCTGCAGGAGCGACGGCGGGATCGTCAGGCCGAGGGCCTTGGCGGTCTTGAGGTTGATCACCAACTCAAACGTCGTCGGCTGCTCGACAGGAAGGTCGGCGGGTTTGGCGCCCTGTAGGATCTTGTCCACGTAGCCAGCGGCGCGGCGGAACATACCCGGATAGCTCGGCCCGTAGGACATCAGACCGCCGATATCTACGAACTCCTTAGCGGCGAACAATGCGGCGATGCGGGTCCGCGCCGCGAAGTTCACGACCAGTTCCTGGTGGGAGAAGGTCAGCGGGTCCGCGAACACAACGAGGCCATCGGCCCGCTCCCGCGTTATCGTCCCGAACGCATCGTCAAACCCGTTCGGGCCCTGCACCGACACAGAGTGGACTTGAAGGCCCAGCACCGTCGCCGCTGCCGTCATTTCCCTCATGGCCACTTCCGCAGGAGGAATGGCCGCATTGAAGAGCATGGCCACACGGGAGACTCTGGGGACGGCACCCTTGAGCATCTCGAGGCGTTTGGCTGCCAGGTCCGGGGCGACGGAACTGATCCCTGTGACGTTCCCACCGGGGAGGGCGAGGCTGGCGACAAGTCCGCTGGCCACCGGATCGCCGGGGTCCATCATTACGATGGGGATTGTACCGGTCGCAGCCTTAGCAGCCTTGGCCGGGGGCGTGGACGCGGTGACGATGACGTCCACGTTGAGGCGAGCGAGCTCGATGGCCAAGTCGGTAAGCCTGTCGAACTGGTCTTCCGCGTAGCGGCGCTCGAAAGCGATGTTCTGCCCCTCCACCCAGCCGAGATCCCGCAGTGCCTGGTAGAAGGCCTGCATGCGGGGGTTGCGCGTGGCCCTCGCGCTATTGCCGGGCGACAGCACACCGATGCGCCGAACCTTCCCCTGCGGCTGCGCCCCGACGGAGAGGGGCGCGGCGAGGACGCCGCCCGTAATGGCCGCCAGGAAAACACGCCGGGGCATGTCGCGCGAGCGGAGCGCGGATAGGGGATGATCCCTGCTCATCATTCGTCCGCGAGTCTACCAGACAGTCGCCCGCGCGAAGAGCCCGACATGCCCTTGATGGGCTATCCTGCGCCATGTCCAGGCCGCCCGGTGACCGCCGTCGGCTTAAGGGAGCTCGCCGGCTTGCTCGTCGAGCTCGGCAACCTCCGGGACAAGTTGGAGGCATCGCCGGCTGGACTGCTCGGGCATTTCCGGCGCTGGGGGCTCGCTCGGCAGCTCGCAGAACTGGAGCGCCGCGTGGGGGAGCTTCGGGCACGGTGGGCTGACTTGCCGCCCGAGAGCGACAGCCCATGTCACGGCCATTGGCACGGCGTCTGGCGGGGCGTCGCCCATGCCGACCAAAACACTAGCAGCTACGGTGCTGTTCGTGCCGGTGCTGGGGGAGGCTCGCTTGCCGGCTGCATGATCAGCCCACCGCACGAGCGCTTAAGCCAGACATAGCCTTTGTCCTTCCCGCCATCCAAGGTCACCGCAGCGCTGGTGCTCACCGGCCTCTCGCCAAGGGCCCGTGCCCGAGTTGTGGGCGCGAGATTCCGGTTCTCTCGGTCTCACCGAGCAACTAAGCAACTCAGGTTCTACGGCTGGCGACCGTGCCAGCTCGAGGGCAAGGCGAACTAATCCCCGGGAAGTTCTTACGGGGAGTCCGTGTAAGATCTCCGGGCCCGGGTCGCAGCGTGGGGTCGTATTAAGCCTTCCTGGCTCATTTTGAGGTGCCTCTGCTGTCTGGTCCGTGTCTTGCTGGATGGGGCAAGGAGGGTTCCGTATGCTCCAGCTACTGGACCTCGCCAGAGAGAACGCCGCGCTGAAAAGCGAGCTATCGCGAATCCGCGAGGAAGCGGAGATGCTTCAACGTCTCCTTTCTAGCGGCGATAGTCCTGCGCATAGGGCTTCCCGCGCGAGTGAGACCCCGCAAGGCACCGACTGACGACCCGGAGGTTCTTGCTGCGGGTCGCCTCGAACACTGACGTTTCCGTGACGGAACGCTTTCGGATGACGTCCGACGAAGTGCTTGTCCAGTTGCGAGGATCTAAGACGGATCTGGGACGATTCGTCGAGGCCATGCTACGAGACCAGTTACCCTATCTTGTAGTGCCGGCCAACGCCGTGCGCGCGTGGCAGGAGCGCGAACCACAGACCTGGGCCATGGTTCACGATTGGCTAGCCGAGCAAGGTAAGAGCGTCGTGCAAGTCTAAGACGTCGGGTCGTCATAGCCCCCGCTCACTTCCCGTTGGCCTACGCGGGTCCACGGTGTCGGAGGCGCCGAAACTGCTATCACTCACAAAACGCACGTCGGCCACTCGTTCGACCACACGTCGTAGCACTTCCGATGGAGCCGGATCGTTCCGCCGTCGGGCAGATCGCACTCGACTTCCACATCGTCGGCCGCGATAGGTTGATCGCAAGCCGCGCAGACCACACCCGTTCCAAAGCCGAACCACGTCACGCGGCAGTTCTCCTTCGGGAGGCCCCCAGCGAGGATCTTCTCCCGAATCCAGTGCTGCAGGTCATCGGTCTGGCTCATGCAGTATTCTCCGTTCCATACCACAACTAGTACGAGGCCCTCCTCCCCGTGATGCCGCCGCCGTCCACGTCGCCGCCGAGACGCTCCTCCTGCACGAAGGCGTCGGGGCTGGCGAACAGCTCGGGCATCGCGCTACTCGATCACCTGATCCGCCCGCTGCAGGAGCGACGGCGGGATCGTGAGGCCGAGGGCTTTGGCGGTCTTGAGGTTGATCACCAGCTCGAACTTGGTCGGCTGCTCGACGGGCAGGTCGCCGGGCTTCGCACCCTTGAGAATCTTGTCTACGTACTCGGCCGCTCGACGGTACAACTGACGCCGATCCGCACCGTAAGACAACAACCCGCCCGCCTCCGCCCATTCCCTGGACGGATACACTGCAGGAAGCCGGAACTTCGCCGAGAGATCGGCTATCTCCCGGCGGAGGCTGTACGTCAACGGATCTCCGAGTACGAGCAGGCCACCTACGCCGGCCGGGACCGCCGACTGCAAAACGCGTGGCACCTCATCGGCGGTTCTCGCTTCGAGGATCTCAAGACGGGTGCGGTCGGCTTCCGCGGCTGTCTTGATCTCTTTGAGCGCCAGCCGCGTGAAGGGTGTCTCCGGGTTCGTCAGCACCGCGATCACTTGCTTTCCTGGACTGAGCTCTTTCAAGAGTTGTAGGTGCTTGCCCCCAATCGCTGTCACGCCGCTCAGGCCTGTGACGTTCCCCCCGGGCCGGCCGAGGCTGGCGACCAGCCCGGCACCTACCGGATCGCCGACGGTCGTGAACACGATCGGGATGGTGATGGTGGCGGCTTTCGCCGCCTGTGCCGTGACTGTCCCGAATCCAGCTATCAACACGTCCGGACTGCCCCGAACCAGCTCTCTGGCCAGCTGTGACAGCCGTTCTGGATGTCCTTCAGCAGATCGGTACTCGAAAGCCATGTTCTTGCCCTCGCCGTAGCCCAACTCGTGGAGCCGCTCCAGCAGCGGCTGCATCGACGTGTTGTCCTCCCCGGGAGTGAGGGCGAGGAAGCAGACTCGGTACACCTTCCCCGCCGGCTGCGCCTCGGCGGCGAGCGGCGCGGCGAGGAATCCGCCAGCAAGGGTGCCGATGAACGCTCGCCGGTCCATCACTCGATCACCTGATCCGCCCGTTGCAGGAGCGAGGGCGGGATCGTCAGGCCGAGGGTCTTGGCGGTCTTGAGGTTGATGACCAGCTCGAACTTCGTGGGCTGCTCGATGGGTAAATCGCCGGGCTTGGCACCTTTCAGAATCTTGTCCACATACGTGGCGGCGCGCCGGTTCAAGTCGGAAACGTTCACGCCGTAAAAGATAAGCCCCCCGACTTCTACAAAATCGCTCTGGTGGTACATCACGGGGAGCCGCTTCTTTAGCGCAAGTTCTGCAATCTGTGCTCGCTGAGAACCGAGGATGGCGCTGTTTAGCGTGAGGACTCCCTGAGCCCGCCCCTTACTCGCGGCTTGAAATGCAGTCTCTATATCCTTGGCATGTAAAACGTCTAGGACTTGAAGCTGCATCTCGAACGCCTTTGCGGCGGGTTCGATCTCTTTCAGCGTTTGTGCGTAGCCCGTGGCGGTTGAAGACCCGAGGACGGCCACGCGGGAGAGCTTAGGGACGACCTCTCTCAGAATCTCCAGTCGTTTGCCGCTTACCTCCGGGGCAAAGGTGGACAGTCCTGTAATGTTTCCGCCAGGGCGCGCCAGGCTGGCGACGAAACCGTCGCCAACAGGATCGGGATCGTTCGTCATGACAATAGGGATCGTAGAAGTTGCTTCCTTGGCGCGGCGGGTTAGGGCCCCACCGCTCGTGACGATGACGGCTACCTTGAGACGCACTAGTTCGGCCGCGAGCGTTGGAAGGCCCTCGAATTTTCCGTCGGCAGATCGCCACTCAATGACGATGTTTTTCCCCTCCACGTAGCTAAGCTCGCGCAGACCCTGCCGGAATGCCTCGATGCGGGCCGCGTTAGCGGAAAGGGAGGGACCACTTAGGTATCCAATCGAGGTGACCTTCGTCGTCTGCTGCGCCACGGCGGCGAGCGGCGCGGCGAGGAGGCCGCCAGTCATGCCCGTGATGAAGGCCCGCCTATCCACTACTCGATCACCTGATCCGCCCGCTGCAGGAGCGACGGCGGGATCGTCAGGCCGAGGGCCTTGGCGGTCTTGAGGTTGACCACCAGTTCGAACTTGGTGGGCTGCTCGACGGGCAAGTCAGCGGCTTTCTCACCCTTCAGGATCTTGTCCACGTAGATAGCTGCGCGCCGGAACTGGTCAGCAATGTTTGGCCCATAGGACATGAGACCCCCAGCCTCCGCAAACTCCTTTACTCCATACACGGCGGGCAGCCGGCTCCTCGCCGCGAGCAGGGCGACCTGACTTCGAGAGCCAAAGGTGACTGGGTCTTGAGCCACCACAACCCCGTCGGCTCGCTCGCGGACCATCGCAGCGAACGCGCCCTCGAATTCGTTGCGCCCCCGAACCTCTACGGACTGGAAGGCGATGCCAAGGTTCCGGGCAGCACTCTCGACAGCGTTCCTGGAGGTGTCGGCACCCGGCGGCACGGGATTCCACAAGAAGGCCACGCGAGAGATTCGTGGGGCAGCCTCCTTCAAGAGCGCCAGATTCTTCCCAATGATCTCGGGAGCGCTATCGTTGGCGAGCCCAGTGATGTTTCCCCCAGGCCGTGCAAGGCTCGGGATGAACTTGGCGCCAACGGGATCCCTCGAGACGGCCATGACGACAGGGATCGTCGCGGTCGCTTGCTTGACAGCCGCGATCACTGGATTCGATCCGGTCACAAGGACGTCGACTTTCAGCTGAACGAGCTCGGCGACCAGACCCGGGAGGCGCTCTTGCCGCCCTTCCGCAAACCGCAGCTCGAGCATCACATTCCGGCCCTCCACGTACCCAAGCTCGCGCAGCCCCTCGCTCAGGGCTTTGATGAGGTGCTCCGTCTCCGGGCGCGTCGCGGTCACGATGACACCGATCCGCGGAACTTTCCCCACCGGTTGCGCCTCGGCGGCGAGCGGCGCGGCGAGGAGGCTGAGCGTCATGCCGGAGATGAATACCCGTCGGTCCATCATTCGATCACCTGATCGGCCCGCTGCAGAAGCGACGGCGGGACCGTCAGGCCGAGGGCCTTGGCGGTCTTGAGGTTGATGATCAAATGTCGTTGGCCGCTCGATGGGCTAGTCGTCTGGTTCGCCACGTTAAGGCGTCGCTATCGTTGGCCGCTACCGAAGAGCATATCCGCCTGCATCTCCAGTTCCCCGTGTACGAGGAAGGGCGCCATCCGCTTTCGGACATCTTCTCGAACGGCCTGCCGTGCGGCGCCGGGGAGTCTTCGGAATAATTGCCCGTGGCGTCCCCCGCCGGCCTCGAACGGGTGCCAATACTCCTCGAACGATGTGAATCGATGTGCGCGGGTCTCCCGCGTGAGCCGGATCGCTTTCAACCCCGCTCCCGCGAGCAATCGCTCAAGCGTGTCGCCATCGGCCAAGGCCGACGGCTGATACAGAACAGCTCGCTGGTCCGGGAAGTGGCGACTGAGTTCGTCCATGAGGATGCCAAAGAGCGGCACATGCTCGGGTGCAGCCCAGACGCTCACCGCAAGTCGTGCGCCGCCACGTAGAACGCGTATCCATTCCTGGAGAGCTGCCGCTGGATCGGGCAGGAACATGAGCCCGAGTTGACACACGACCGCATCGAAGCTCTCGTCCCTGAACGCCAGCGTTTGCCCATCCATCAGAAACAGCGACACTGCCTGCTTCGCTACCTTCGCCGCCGCGATGCGCAGCATTGGCGCCGAGACATCGATCCCCATGACCCTCCCGGTCGCCCCAACGCGAGACGCGGCGAGCGCGGCCGCTTCACCAGTGCCCGTCGCCACGTCGAGGACTCGATGGCCAGTGGCCAGACCGGCCTCGGCCAGCAGCGTCGGCACGTAGAGCCGAGACCATCGTCCGGAGAGCAAATCATAAGAGGCCGCGCCGGCATCGTAAGAGATCATCCCGCGCTCACACCAGATCACATGATCCGTTGCGGAGCGCGCTATTGTCTGCACATCCCCGCGCTAGAAGTCCGCTCCGGATTTGCTGATTCGCTCCGACCCGTTGCCCCTCGGCGGCGAGCGGCGCGGCGAGGAGGCCGCCTGCCAAGGTCCCGATGAACGCCCGCCGCTCCACTACTCGATCACCTGATCCGCCCGCTGCAGGAGCGACGGCGGGATCGTCAGGCCCAGGGCCTTGGCGGTCTTGAGGTTGATGATCAGCTCGTACTTCGTCGGCTGCTCGATCGGCAGCTCGCCGGGACGTGCACCATTCAGGATCTTCGCGGCATATCCGCCAGCCTTCCGGTAAAGATCCGGAAGGTCGGGACCGTAGCTCATCAGCCCACCGGCCTTCGGGAATTCCTTGAACGCCGCCATCGTCGGGAACCTGTGTCGGATCGCCAAAGTTCCGATCCTGGCCCGTGCACCGTAGATCGGGCCTCCCGTCGCGACGAGCACGGCTTGAGCGCGGGCCTGCTGCATCACCCCGAAGGCTTCAGGAAGCCCCTGCTCGTCATGAACTTGGACCGGCTCCTGAACCTCGAGCGCCAGGGCCTGAGCGGCTTCGCGCAGCGGCGCGGCCCACGCCCGACGAAACAGCTCGATGTCCAGATCCCAGAGAACGGCGATACGTGAGACGCCGCTTGCGGCCTTCAGCAATTCCAACTGTTTCGCGAACCGCTCTGAGGACACCGCGTAGGTCACCCCCGTAACATTCCCCCCTGGACGAGCCAAGCTCGCGGCCAAGCCCTCCGTCACAGGGTCCGCACTGCCAGCCGCCATCACGATCGGGATGGTGCTGGTCGCCTGTCGTGCGGCTTGAAGAGGTCCGGGCCCGGCAACGATGATCACCTCGACACCACTCCGAACGAGATTGGCAGCTAGGGTTGGAAGGCGGCTACGATCGCCATCGGCGTATCGATGCTCGACGATGAGATTCTTGCCTTCGATGTAGCCCTGCTCCTGCAGACCTTGTTCGATCCATTTTTCGCCCGGCTCGAGAGTGGCCGGCCGAGCTCCGAGTGCCAAGACTCCAACGCGACGTACCTTCCCCGCCTGCTGCCCCTCGGCGACGAGCGGCGCGGCGAGGAGGGTACCAGCCAAGGTTCCGAGGAACACCCGCCGGTCCATCACTCGATCACCTGGTCCGCCCGCTGCAGGAGCGACGGCGGGATGGTCAGGCCGAGGGCCTTGGCGGTCTTGAGGTTGATGACCAGATCGAACTTCGTGGGTTGTTCGATGGGGAGATCACCGGGCCGGGCACCTTTGAGGACCTTATCGACGAACGTTGCGGCGCGACGGTACATCTCGGCGGGGTCCGGCGCATAAGACATGAGTCCTCCAGCGTCCACAAACTCTCTGAATCCGTAGAGCGCCGGTAGCCGGCTCCTTTCCGCAAGCTTCACGATCCTCGTGCGGTGAGTAAACATGAGAGCGTCGTCCAATGCGATGAGAGCGCCGGCTCCTCCCTTGGCTGCGGCTTGGAATGCCGGCTCCAGGTCCCCACTGCTGCGCACTTCCAGTGGCTGAAGCCGGACTCCCATAGCCAGGGCGGCCTTCTCGATCTCTCTCATCTGGATCGGACCGATCGCGGTCACGGGATTTGAAAGAACAGCAATGCGGGAAACGCCTGGCGCGATCGACTTGAGAAGCTCCAACCGCTTCCCGCTTAGCTCCGAGGACATAATGGTCAGTCCGGTGATGTTCCCCCCCGGCCGCGCCAGGCTCGCGACGAGTCCGGTTTCCACGAGAAGGGAGACCGGCGTGACGATAGGTATCGTCTTGCTCGCGTTCGTAGCGGCCCGAACGGCGTCCGTCGTGGCCGCCACGATGACGTCCACCTTGAGACTGACGAGTTTGGCTGCAAGTTGAGGGAGTCGTTCTGGTCTCACCTCTTCAGATGGGAAGATGAATATGATGTTCTGGTCCTCCACATAGCCAAACTCGCGAAGCCCTCGGCGGAATGCCTCCCAGAGATGCGCACGCTCGGAGATGGGGCCGGCCGGAAGGATACCGATCCGAGGGACTGTTCCCTTCGGCTGGGCTTCGGCTGCGAGCGGCGCGGCAAGGACGCCGCTCGCCAAGGTGCCGAAGAAGGCCCGCCGGTCCATCACTCGATCACCTGATCCGCCCGTTGCAGGAGCGACGGCGGGATCGTCAGACCGAGAGCCTTGGCGGTCTTGAGATTGATGACGAGCTCGAACTT
>Ga0310810_10001876_pt1 | contig 22293 bp, 18 predicted proteins | sample NCmetagenome_FD_207641 | JGI IMG/M metagenome (GOLD analysis project Ga0310810, IMG submission 207641) | Soil microbial communities from experimental microcosm in Duke University, North Carolina, United States - NC | ecosystem: Engineered > Artificial ecosystem > Soil microcosm > Unclassified ... | reverse complement strand
GCTGCTATCGGCGCACGACGCGAATCCCAAACACCGCGGCGATGTCGTTGCCGCCGGTGGCCTGGAAGCGAACCGTGACCTTCTGCTTGCCGCGCACCATGTCCGGGGGAAGCGCGTAGTCGCGATCGAAGTAGCGGTTGTCGCTGCTGATTTCGAGGCGCTCCTGCGCGAGCGGGCGGCCGTCGACGAGGATGTCGAACGTGCGCGGACGGCGGCTGTCGGCGTGATACGTGACGACCAGCGCATTGTCTTTTAAGGGATCGACGGGCATGTCGAACGAGAACCAGCCGCGGCCCGTACGGCCGGTCCGCAGTCCGAGCCGCGCGACCGTTGTGTTCTCCCCCTGCTGATTGAAATCCCGCTCGGGCTGCATCTCGCCGGGCTGCAGGTAGGCGACCGTCGCGGCCTCGAGCGCGCGCTGGCGTTCACGCTCGGCGGTGACCTGGGCCGCCTTCTTCGCCCAGTCCGACGGCGTGTAGACGTCGAAGTACGCCATATACAGGCGCCGGTGCAGACGATAGAACGGTGAGACTTCGACGTCGTGGCCTTTGCCGACGCCCTCGGTGCGGAACGTGCCCGGCTTGTCGGCGACCGGTTTGAGCCAGTCCGACGGATTCGCGCTGGTCGAGACGATGACCGGAACGTCGACGCTGGGCGGGGCCTGCGAGCCCCGGCCCGCGCCGCGCGGTGGCTCCGGACCGAGATCGCCGGCCATGACGAGCGGTCCCCACATGATCGCCGCGCGATGGGGATCGTTCGCGAGCGGCTCGAGCCGCAGCGTTTTCGGCATGGTCAACTCGATTGTGTCGCCCGTCTTCCACGTACGCTTCAGTTCCACGTACGACGCCGGGCCAGGGACCATGGACTCAGGGACCGTTTCGCCGTCAATCTTCGCGGCGAACCCCTCCAGGGCCCAACGCGGCCGCCGCATCGCGATGGTGAACGTCTTCGGCGCCGCAAGGGTCAGGGTCAGCTTCGCGGCGTCGCCTTCCGGGAAACTCGTCTCCATGGCAAGCTTCACGCCTTCCGCGGTCCATTCCGCGGTCGACGGCGCGAAGATGTTCACCCAGAGCTTGTGCGGCGATTCGTAGTAGACGCCGTAGCCGTGCAGCGCATGGTTTTCCATGCCGGTCCCGACGCAGCACGTGAAGCTTCCCGACCGCGTGCCGCTCGGCAGCATGTCCTGGTATTCGCGGCGGACGCCCTCGCCGACCGGAACCATGTAGCACATCCTCCCGTCCTCGGGATCGATCGACCCCAGCACGTGGTTGAACAGCGCCCGCTCCTGGAACTCGGCGTACTCGTCGTCGGGCCGCACGGCGAAGAGGTCGCGCGTCAGCTTGAGCATGTTGTAGACGTTGCAGCTCTCGGCGGTCCGGCCGTCGATGATGTTGCTCAGGTGATCCGCCTCGCGGAAGTACTCGTCCTTGCCGTCGCCGCCCGTCGCGAACGAATGGTGTTTCGCCACGCGGTCCCAGAAGAACGCGGACGCGAAGCCGTCGTTCAGATCCCCCGTGTACAGGAAGCGCACGAAGGATCCGATTGCTTTCGGGATGGTGGCGTTGCCGTGGAGCCCGTTCAGATCGTCCTCGTGCTCCTTCCAGGGATCGACGACCGCGCGGAACTCGAAGTGATGCGACAGGTCGAGCCAGCGCGTGTCGCCGGTATCGGCGTAGAGATCGGCCAGCACCTCGTTCATGCCGCCGAACTCGGTATTCAGCATCTTCTGCGTCTGCGCGTCGTTCATTCTCGACAGGATCGTTTCAGCCCATTTCGCGGCGCGGATCTCGACGTCGAGCGCCGTTCGATTACCCGTGTAGCGGTACGCGTCACGCAGGCCCGCATACGTCTTGTGCAGCACGTACCACGGCGACCACATGTCGTTCAGGTCGAAGCCGCTCGAGCGGATGTTGCCGTTCGAAACGTCCTCGAAATTCTGTTTGCCGTTCAGCAGCGCGAAGACGTAGCCGTCGCCCTGCTTGTCCTGGACGGCCTTCAACTCGCTCACGATATAGTCGGCGCGCTGCTTGAAGCGCGGATCGCCGGTGGCTGCCCACATATAGCTCACCGCCGACAGATAGTGGCCCGCGATGTGTCCGGTCAGGTTTCGTTTGTCGCCGTCCCAGCCGCCGTATGGCTCGCCCTTCTTCGGCAGCCCCGCGCGCAGCCGGTAGAACGCGAGCATGCGATCGGGCTCCAGCTTCAGCAGGTAGTCGGCGTCGAGCTCCTGCGCGCGCTTCAGCGGACCGCCCGTCAAGCGCACCGCGCTCAAGGGCAGCGGCTTCGCGAGTTCGGCGACTTTTGGTTTCACCGGGTGCAGCGCCAACGCACCCGACCGCGTTTTCTGCTGCTCGACCGCCGCACCAATCGTCACAACCGAACACAAACACAGGGTCGCCACTGTCTTGAGTACCTGCGACATAGCTACCTCGACAAATCTTTCAACGAGTACGGACGATACTGACGGATCCAGTGGTTCCACTGACTGGCAACGCGACAATCTTCGATTGACCGCCGGCGACGCTATCGATTCGCGTGCCGTCGATCCTGATCTCGTACTCTCCGGCGGGCAAGCCTTCGATCGACAGCCCGGTCGTGTGAGCTCCGCCCGTGCGGTTCTCCAGCGTGAACTGGATCCGCGACAGATCGTCGCTGACCACGATCGCCCGCTCTTTCGCGAAGCCATCGTGGTCCAGCTCCATGTGCAGCCGCTGCGCGTCGCGGACGACGTGGAAGCGGACCCGCAGGCCGTCGCGCGGGATGACGCTGACGCTGTGGCCGGCGCGCGCGAGCACGCCGCCGTAGGCGATCTCGCCGAAGATCGGATCGCGCGTGACGATTGTCGCATGCGTCCGAATCGCCGCGCAGTAGCCGACATCCTCCTCGGCGCTGTAGTACCAGGCGCCGCGCGTCATCTGCTTGCCGATCCAGCCGCGCCCCATCGGCTCCGGCATGAAGCCGCCGCCCGTGGCGCCGTCGTTGTTCGCGCTCGGAAACCAGTAGCCGTAGCCGCTCTCCTTCGTGCCCGAGTTCACCAGCGCCCACGAGCTGAGCGACGAGGCGTACCCGAGGCGGAGGTACTCGGCTGGATCCGCGGCGGCATGGAGTCCGTAATCCAGGATGGACCAGCCGCCCATCTGCGACATGTAACTGAGCAGATACGTGAGCGATCCGCGATAGTCGCTGCCCAGTTGGTAATACGTCGTCTCGAGCCAGCCGCGATCCGCCATGTCGAGTGACAACTGGAAGTCCGCGAACTTCTTCGCGGCGTCGGGGGACACGGACGTCATGGCGTGGGTGCGCGCGTACTTCGCGAAGGCGCCGGTCGACTCGAAGCCCGTCGAGTCGAACGCGAATTCCGATCCGTACAGGTTTGGCGTGCGATTGATGAAACGATCGACCTTTCCCTCCCAGTATCCTCGCAGCTCGCGCGCCCAGTCGGTCCTCCCCTCCCGCTCCAGCGCGTCGATCAGTTCGGGAATGAAGGCCTCGTTCATCGTCCCCACAGCGTCGGCCGACCACTTTTCGACGGCGTTGGGAACCGTCCAATAGGCGATCGCGGTGCGATAGGCCCGCTCGAGATATCCGCGGGCGTCGAGATACTTCACCTTGTCCGGGTAGAACTTCGCGATGAGGTACATCCGGTAGTAGAGCATCACGATGTGCGGATAGTCGTAGATGCGCCACACGTGCGCCTGGCCGTTGCGGCCTTCATCCGCGCTGGCGCGGTTGGCCTTGAAGTTCGGGATCCCGTAGATGGCGTACGGATACTTCTCCGTATCCGTCATCTGCATCCCGCCCCAGAGATACTTGCCGATGTAGGTCTCGAGACTGGAGATCTCCATCTGGTCCGGGAAGAACACGTTCTTCGACGCGATGAATGCCGGCCTCGCGTTTCCCGCGTCGTCGTTCGCGTCGGTCAGCCACGCCGACAGGCTGTCGCGATCTTCGGGACCGCGAAGGATCTCGTTCTTCTGATCCCAGTCGGCATAGACGCCGTAGTACCACTTGGAGGGGTCCGTGTGCTGGTGGTGGCTGACCAGGAACGCCGCGCGCTTCCGGATGACGGTCTCGAGCGGTTCGGTCACGAAAAACTCGAGCGACATCCACTGCCCGTCGCCGTACTTGACCGTCAGCATGTTCTCGCCGAGCCGCGAGAATCTGACGCTGTAGATGCCTGGCCGCTGCGCTATCGGTTCGATGCGGGTGGCTGCCGGATACTCCGCGGAGACAGCCACGCGATCGTTTTTCGTGCGGAGCGAAACCAACGCCGGCAGATCGACGGGCACGACCATGCCCGGCACGACGGCGGTGTCGAACTTGCCTTCTTTCACGAGTACGTCGCGGACGCCCGGCACGTCACGCGCCCACTGGAACCGGAACTTGTACGTCTTCGTCGCGCCAGGCGCGAGCGTCAGACCCGACACGGGCAGCCGCCAGTTCCCACCGACAGCCTTCGCGGCGGCGCTCGCCGCGAGCGCGTGCACGTACGGCGTGAACACGCCGCCGCTGCTGTCGTAGTACTCGAATCTGGATCCGCTGGCCGGCGTCATGACGAGGTACGGGCCCACGGCGTTGCTGCGCTCCCAGTAGATCCAGGAGCCATCGCCGGCGACCAGCGCGTGCCGGAGCAGCTTCTTCGTGTAGATCTCGCCGCGGGCGCCCGCGCGTTCGGCGAAATTGAACGGGACCGCGAGATCGCCGATCTCCACCGGCCGCGCGCCCGGATTCGTGAGGCTGATCGTCCATCCGAGGACGTCATCGTCCAGGGTGAACGTTTCGACGACGCCGAGGTCGCGCGTCGGCGCCGGCGCGGGGTCTGCTCCGACACGCCACTCCGCGATCGCGGCGGTCGCCTCCGGCGCCAGCGTGACCTCGATCCGCAGGGCCATCGTCTTCACCGGCGCGAAGTCGAGCGATGTGAACGCGTTCGCCGGCACGCCGTACGGCCCCGCCGGCGAGACCTCGACCCACCGACCGCCGGCTTGATAGAGCAGCCGCCAGGATTTCGGCGGCGTAGTCCAGTAGACCTCCGTTCGCGAGATCTCCTCGTCGGCCGGAAAGGTGTACTGCACCCACTGCGTCGTTCCGCGCGAGCCGGCCCAGGCGAATTGCGGGACGTCCGCGGCGGGGCCGCCCGTGCCAGGGCCGCCGCCTGCCCCGAGCCCCATCGCGGGACCGCGGCCTCCGCGGCCCGTCGCTGCGAACGCCGGCACGAGGCCGTCGTTCAGGCCGCGAATGCCGGCGACGCCGGTGGCCGCGCTGCCCGAGGCCTTGGAGGCCAGACCCGGCGTCAGCGCGCCAAGATCGTACCGAATGTCACGCCCCGACCTGCGGACGGGAATCAGATCGCGCAGCTCTTTCCAGTCGCCGTGGATCGCCGTGCGGTAGCGCACGATCAGGCGTCCGAGCGCGCCGTTGGCGGCGATGTAGTCCGTGTCGGCGACGTCGCCCGCGCGCTTCAGGCTCGTGATGCCGGAGGCGTCATACTGGAGATGAAACGTGCGGCTCGACAGCTCATCGGCGCCCGCCGCGGCGGCAATGATCCACGTGGTGGCGGCGGCAGCCGCGGCGGCGCCGCGGCAGAGAGATCGTGTTACCATTCGAGCCGTTGATGTAAACGATTACAAGCGCTCCCGTCATCCTACAGGAATTCGCCATGAAAGTGCTCCACCTTGCCGCGGCGCTCGCGACGATCGTCCTGGTCGCGCTCGCGGCGTCCGCGCGGAAAGCGTCCGTGCTCTCGGCCCAGGGCACGCACGACTACCCGGTTCAGCCCGTGCCGTTCACCGCCGTCCACTTGAACGACGTCTTCTGGGCCCCGCGGATCGAGACCAATCGAAAGGTCACCATCCCCGCGGCCTTCCAGAAATGCGAGGAGACCGGACGCGTCAACAACTTCGAACGCGCCGCGCAGGCGCTCCGCGGCGAGCCGCACGACAAGAAGGCCCCGGGCTATCCGTTCGACGACACCGATCTCTACAAGGTCATCGAAGGCGCGTCGTACGTGCTGAGCGTGCAGCCGGACCCGAAGCTCGACGCCTACGTCGACGGCATGATCGCCAAGATCGCCGCCGCGCAGGAGCCCGACGGCTACATCTATACGACGCGCACGATCGATCCCGAGAATCCGCACAGGTGGTCGGGCAAGCAGCGCTGGGTCAACGAACGCAACGACAGCCACGAGCTGTACGACATGGGGCACCTCTTCGAAGCCGCCGCCGCGCATTACCAGGCGACCGGCAAGAAGAACTTCCTCAACGTCGCCACCCGCGCCGCAGACCTGCTCGTGAACACGTTCGGTCCCGGCAAGCGGACGATCTGGCCGGGCCATCAGATCACCGAAATGGCGCTCGTGAAGCTCTATCGCGTCACGGGCCGGGAGCAGTACCTCACGCTGGCGAAGTTCCTGATCGATCAGCGCGGCCCGGACACCGTCCCCGCCGGCGAAACCGTCAACCCGCGCGGCCTCGACTACAACCAGGCGCAGCTCCGCGTCATCGATCAGACCGAGCCGGTCGGCCACGCCGTCCGCGCGATGTACATGTATTCCGGCATGGCCGACGTGGCCGCGCTGGAAGACGACGCGAAGATCAAGGCGGCGGGCGACAGGATCTGGGAGAACCTGGTGCACTCGAAGCTGTATCTGACGGGCGGCATCGGCGCGGCGGGAGGCCACGAGGGCTTCGGCAAGGAATACGAGCTGCCGAACATGACGGCCTACAACGAGACCTGCGCGTCGGTCGGCATGGATTACTGGAACGAGCGTCAGTTCCTCCTGCACGGCGACGCGAAGTACGTCGACGTGATGGAGCGGACGCTGTTCAACGGGCTCATCTCCGGCGTCTCGCTGAAGGGGGACACCTTCTTCTATCCGAACCCGCTCGAGTCCAACGGCCAGCACGCGCGGCAGGAATGGTTCGGCGTCGCGTGCTGCCCCGGCAACATCACGCGGTTCATGGCGTCGGTGCCCGGCTACATCTACGCGAAGCGCGAGCCCCGAGACGCGAGGGGCGACACGGACGCGCTGTACGTGAACCTGTTTGCCGCCGGCACGGCGAACCTCGATCTCGCCGGCGGCAAGCTGAAGGTCGTGCAGGACACGCGCTATCCGTGGGACGGCGCCGTCCACATCGCGCTCACGCCGGACAAGGCCCGCGCCTTCACCGTCAACGTGCGCATCCCCGGCTGGGCGCGCGAGGAGCCCGTGCCGAGCGATCTCTATCGCTTCGCCGACGCGCCCGCGCCGAAGCCGACCCTCAAGGTGAACGGGAAGGCGATCCCGCTCGCGCTTGCGAACGGCTACGCGGCCATCACGCGCACATGGGCCCCGGGTGACGCGATCGATCTCGACCTGCCGATGCCGGTGCGGCGGATCGTGGCGAACGAGAAGGTCGACGCGGACCGCGATCGCGTCGCGCTGCAGCGCGGACCGATTGTCTACGCCGCCGAATGGCCCGACAACCCGAACGGCAAGGTGCGCAACATCGTTCTGCCGGACACGAATGCGCTCACCCCGGAGTTCCGCCCCGACCTGCTCAACGGGGTGGCAGTGATCAAGGGCCGCGCGGTCGGCTTGTCGTACGACGAGAAGGGCGCGGTGCAGAAGGTCGAACAGCCGTTCATGGCGATTCCGTATGCGACGTGGGCGAACCGCGGGCGCGGCCAGATGGAAGTCTGGATCGCGAAAGCCGACGCCGCGGCGAAGCCGACACCCGCGCCGACGCTCGCCAACACCGCCAGGCTCTCGCACTCGGCCAGCACGAAGTTCATCGACAACATCGTGTCGGACGACGAGCCGCGCGCGTCGAACGACGGGCGAACGTATTTCGACTGGTGGCCGCGCAACGGCTGCGCGGCGGGATCGTCGCTGCCGACGACCACCGCCGGGAACGAGGCGTCGCAGCGCCGCTGCAGCGAAAGCGAATGGATCGAGATGGCGTTCGCGAAGCCGTCGACGGTCTCCGAGGCCGCGGTCTACTGGTTCGACGACACGGGCCGCGGCGGCGTTCGCGTGCCGAAGTCCTGGAAACTGCTCTACAAGGACTCGACCGGGGCGTGGAAACCCGTCGAAAGCGCCGACGCGTTCGGCGTGGAGAAAGACACCTACAACACCGTTCACTTCAAGCCGGTGACGGCGACGGCGATGAGGCTCGAGCTGGTGATGCAGCCGGCCGTCTCGGCTGGCGTGCAGCGCTGGAGGCTGAAGTAGATCAGCGCGTGGCGCGGCGCGTCCACTCGCGCTCGATGTCCGACGGACTGATATTGAACAGCATCAGCGCCTGATCGACGGCCGTCCCGTTGCTGACGTATTGGAGGAACACGGGAAAGTTCGCGCCGAGGCGCTCGGACAGGACGCGCGTTCCCACGTAACTCTCGGCGTACGCGACGAGCGCTTCGGCTCCGTCCTGCGTATGGAACGCTTCATCCAGCCTGGCCAGCGGGATCATCGTCTCCGCCCCGCGCAGCCGCGATGTCAGCCACGCGTGATCGACCGGTTCGAGGTAGACCGCCAGTCCTTCGTTCAGCCAGCCTGGAATGCGCGGGTAGGTCTGGTGGATCACGGCGTGCACGAATTCGTGCGTGACCACGCGATCGAGCTCGGCGGGATCCTTGAGCGCGCCGAGCACGGGGATCCTGATGCGCCCGTCGTACGCCGCCGCCGCCCATGACGGCGACTTCGTGATGTCGCGGAACTGTTGGCGCGTATAGAGGATCGCGGTGACCGTCTCCGCGGGATACGCGTTCAGGGCCTTCCCCACCCGCGCGTACGCCGCCTCGAGCGTGCCCGACACCCGCGCCGCAATCGCCTGCTGCTCCGGTCCTTCGAACATCACCGTGAATCGCGCCGTCGGCCGCGCAGTGAACGTCTCGTGCAGCGCGGCTTCCTTCTTCCACGCCTGAAGCTGCTGATAGACGGCGGGGCTGCCGGGCGCGAGCTTCACGACGCGTTCGTAGGATTTGATCGCCAGGTCGATGTCGCCCTGGCTGTAGGCGATTTGCCCGAGGATGTACGACGCATAGACGTTTTCCGCGTCGACCTGCAGCGCGCGCTTGAGCGACGAGACGGCCTCGTCGTCGCGCCCCAGCAGGTGCGCCGCGAGGGCCGCGCCTGTCAGCGCGCGCGCGTCCTGCGGATTTGCCGCGAGCACGGCCCGGAACGCGGCCGCCGCCTTTGCGCCGTCGCCGCGCTGGATGGCCTCCCAGCCGGCCCGGGAAGGATCCTGCTGCACGGCCTGCGGCGGCGCGGCCGCGAGCAGGAACAGCAGTACGAATATCCGCATGTGGCCCCCGGCCGGAGCAAGGCCGGTGCCGCGGTATTTCCGCGAAATCGCGCGGAGACTCCGGAACCCGGCTTACGAAATCGTCGGCCGCTTACGGCACCGTCACGCCGGGGTCCCCCGCCGTGCTATCGTGAGATTGCCTGCCGTTGCCTTTCGATGTTGCCCTCGAAGGGTTGGAGGATCCATGTTCCCCAGGATCGCGCTGGTCTGTCTGCTTGCCGCCGTGCCGCTTGCCATCCCGAGCCGGGCCGCGGGACAACAGGAAGAGAAGCCCAAAGTGCCGAAGGACTCGGTGCTGGTCTCCGTCACCGGCTGTCTGAAGGGCCGCGCGCTGCGCGCCTCCGACGTGCGCCAGACCGACACTACCAGCGGCGTCAACATCGTCAGTCACACGTTCCGATTGAATGGCAAGAAAGACGTGATGAGTGTGATCAAGGAGAACGACGGCGGACGCATCGAAGTGACGGGACTGATCAAGAAGTCGTCCCTCATGGAGCCGGGCATGAAGTTCAAGGGAGGGCGCATCCGGATCGGCGGCGGGACCAACGGCGGCGCCGCCAGCTCGATGCCCGATCCAGCCGAGAACGTCGTCGTCCTCGACGTCAGCACCGTTCAGGCGCTTCCGGGCTCCTGCGGCAGCTAGCCTAATTGCCGATCGGAACTGCGCACTTCCCGACTTCCGCCTTTCGCCTTCCGTCTTTTGTTGTCTCTATCAATGCGTCATCGCGTAGATGATGTAGTTCACGCCCAGCTTGTACGCCTCGTTCGAGAGATCGATCGGCGCGAAACCCGTGTCGGAATACTCCCAGTACTCGGAGACGTCGTTGTTGAAGTTGACGATCATCTGCAGCGGCTTGGACGGATCGTTCTTCTCGAACATTCCGAAGAAACCCGGCACGCCGCGATCGTACGCCTGGTGAAATTCGAGCGTCCCGATCTCGAAGAACGAATGAAAGATCGGGTGCGTGAGCGGCAGCTCCTGCAGCGTCTCGGTGGGGAGCACGCGCCGCATCGACGCGCTGAAGTTCTCCCAGTCGTACGGCCCGCGGAAGTCGTCGAAGATGATGAATCCGCCCTTCTGGATGTACTCCCGCAGCGCGAGGACGTCCTTGTCGGAGAGATCCATGAATCCGGGCTCCGTTGCGTAGACGATTGGATACTGGAACAGCTCCGGATCGCTGACGTCGACGACGCGCGTGCCGTCGAGGTGCGGTTTCATGTTCGTGACGCTGTTGAGGATCTTCGTGAGGTTCGTCTCCGACCGCCGTCCCTGCATCGTGCTGAGGTAGCCGTGCGCCCAGGCGGGAAGCCCGCGGAAGTAGTAGCCGCCCGGCCCGGTCGTGAACTTCAGCCGGGCGAAGACGAACTGCCCATCGTAGGGAGGCGCCTTGTCGATCTGCACGTCGACGGGCCCGCCGAACCATCGCCGCTGCGCCAGGGCGCCTGCCGTCGTCGCGGCGATCAGCAAAGCCGTCAGTGCGGGACCCATCCAGCGGCGCATCAGGTACCTCCGACTTCCGTCCCTCTAGCCTACAACGATTCGAGGTACGTTCCGTGCCTCACGCGATCGGACGGCTTCTTCCTTGCGACTGCGCGGCGCAGCCGCGTACACTTCGCCTGTGGTCGTCATCAGCGCCCTGCTCTCCGGGGTCCACATCCTGACGCTCGCCTTGGGGCTCGGAGCTGTGTTCAGCCGCGGACGCGCCCTGGCCGGCCCCCTTGACGGCGAAGGCTGGAAGCAACTGCTGGCCGCGGACACTGCGTGGGGCGTCGCCGCCGCCTTGTGGATTGCATCAGGCCTTGGACGCGTGTTCTTCGGCGGGAAGCAACCCGCCTTCTACTGGCACAACGGCTTCTTCTGGCTCAAGCTCGCCTTGTTCGCGGCGGTGTTCGTCCTCGAGGTGGGACCGATGGTGACATTCATGCGCGTGCGATCCGCTCGCCGGCGCGGCGCGCCGTTGCCGCGATTCTCGATCGAGGCCTATCGGCGAATCAACTCGGCGGAGATAGCGCTCGTGGTGGCCATCGTGTTCGCGGCTGCGTTCATGGCGCGCGGCGTCTGGTTATTCTAGATTCGTTCCACCATGATCAGGACCGTTCTCGCGGCGCTGCTCTTCACCCTCGCGCAGACCGCCGCGCCGCCGCAGGTCGCGCCGTGGCCGCGCGAGCCCGAGCAGCCTGACGCCACACGGCCGAAGGACCCGCCCCAGCGCTGGCTCGGCCTCATCGGCGAATACGGCGAGGAAGCCGAACCGTTGTACGTCCTCGAGCGGAGTGGGCGCCTGTTCGCGTTGTTCGGCCGCGGCGAAGCCATCCGTCTCGATGAGACCTCACGCGGCGCGTTCCGGCTCGCGGCAAGCGGCGCACACGCGAATCAGTCGATCGTCTTCAGCCGGGATCCGCACGGGCATGCGATCCGCGCGACGGTCGGCGACGACGTGTACGACCGGAGAGAGGTCGGCCCCGCTGAAGGATCGGGCCAGCTTCGGGTACAACCGGTCGGTCCCGTCGCCGACCTGCTGAAAGCCGCGCTGGCGGCCGAGCCTCCGAAGGAACCCGGCGAATTCCGCCAGCCCGACCTCGTCGAGCTCGTCAAACTGGATCCTGCAATCAAGCTCGACATCCGCTATGCGACGACGAACAACTTTCTCGGATCGGTGTTCTACGCGGAAGCGCGCGCCTTCCTGCAGCGGCCGGCGGCCGAGGCCGTCGTGCGCGTTCACCGGAAATTGAAATCGTACGGCTACGGACTCCTGATCCACGACGGCTATCGCCCCTGGTACGTGACAAAGACGTTCTGGGACGCCACGCCGCCCGACAAGAGGTGGCTCGTGGCGAATCCGGCGACGGGCTCTCGCCACAATCGCGGCGCCGCCGTCGACCTCACGCTCTACGATCTGAAAACCGGACTGGCTGTCGAGATGCCGAGCACGTACGACGAGAGCACGCCGCGCGCTTATGCGTTCTACCCCGGCGGCACGGATGTCCAGCGGTGGCGCCGCGCCTTGTTGCGACGCATCATGGAGGCGGAAGGCTTCACCGTGAATCCCAACGAGTGGTGGCACTTCGACTACAAGGACTGGCAGCACTACGCGATCGGCAACGTCCCGTTCGACCGAATCACATGGAACCAGTAGACCTGCTCGTGTTCGGCCCCCACCCCGACGACATCGAGATCGGCGTCGGCGCAACCGTCGCGAAGCAGGCCGCGCTCGGCTTTGCGGTCGGCCTGTGCGATCTCACCGCGGGCGAGATGGGGAGCAACGGCACGGTGGACGACCGGCTGCGGGAAGCGGAGGCCGCCCGCGCCGTGCTCGGCGCGCGCTGGCGCGTCAACCTGCGATGGCCGGATCGGGCGATCGCGGCCAACCCGGAGCACATCCGCGCGGCGGCGGAACTCATTCGCAACGCGCGGCCGCGCGCCGTCGCGATCCCCTACTGGTCAGACCGGCATCCCGATCACGTGGCCGCGAGCCATGTCCTCACGGAGGCGGTGTTCAACAGCGGCCTCAGACGGTTCGACGCCGGCGGCCACGCCTGGAAGCCTGGCCGCGTCTGCTACTACTTCATCAACGATTCCTCCACGCCGTCGTTCGTCATCGACGTGTCGGAGTACTACGACGCCAAACGCCGCGCGCTCGCGTGCCACGCGTCGCAATTCCAGCCCGCAGGCGCGGACGCCGCCGCGACCCGGTTGACGACGCCGCGCTTTCACCAACTGATCGAAAGCCGCGACGCGCAGTTCGGCGCCGTCGCCGGCGCCGCGTTCGCGGAGGGGTTCGTGCTGCGCGATCCCGTCGTGCTGCCCCATCTGCTGTGAACGTCGGCATCGTCTGCTATGCATCGATCGGAGGGAGCGGCATCGTCGCCACCGAGCTGGCGAAGACACTCGCGGCGCGCGGGCACCATGTCCACGTGATCAGCGCCGACACGCCCTTCCGCCTCGGGCACTTCTATCCAGGGCTGACGTTCCATCAGGTGCAGACGCCCAGCTATCCCCTGTTCCACGAGCCGCAGTACGTCCTGTCGCTGGCGAACCGGATCGTGCAGGTCGCCCGTCGGTTCTCGCTCGACATCATCCACGCGCACTATGCCGTTCCGCACGCGACGGCGGCGCGGCTCGCCCAGCAGGTGCTCGCGTCCACCGGCGAAGATCCGCCCCGCGTCGTGACGACGCTGCACGGCACCGACATCACGCTTGTCGGCAACGATCCGTCGTTCAAGGAGATCGTCGCGTATTCGATTCAGGAGTCGGACGGCGTGACGGCGGTCTCCGACAGTCTGCGGACGGCCACCCGCGTCGAGCTCGGCGTGTCGCGCGAGATCGCCGTCATTCCGAATTTCCTGGATTGCGCGACATACCGGCGCCAGTTCGATCCGGAGCTGCGGCAACGGTTCGCGCCGGACGCCGGGACGAAGCTGGTCGTTCACATGTCGAACTTCCGGCCCGTCAAACGGATCGATCGCGTCATGCTGGTGTTCGAGCGGATCGTTCGCCGGATGCCCGCGCGGCTGCTGCTGGTGGGCGATGGTCCGGAGCTGACCACCGCGCACAGGCTCGGCGGCGAGCTCGGCGTCTCCGCGCAGATGGAGGCGGTCGGCGCGCAGGAGGCCATCATGCCGCTGCTGTCGATCGCGGACGTGTTTCTCCTCCCGAGCGAGCAGGAAAGCTTCGGGCTCGCGGCGCTCGAGGCGATGGCCTGCGGGGTCCCGGTCGTCGCCTCGAGCGTCGGCGGCCTGCCCGAGGTGATCGAGCACGGCGTCACCGGATTCCTGCACTCCCAGGACGACGTCGAGGCGATGGCGCGGAGCGCGCTGTCCGTGCTGACGGATGCCGGGCTGAGAAGGCGGATCGCCGATGCCGCCGTCCGCGCCGTTCGCGAACGCTTCTGCGCCGATCGCGTCGTGCCGATGTACGAGCGGTACTACGGGGAGATTCTATCCAAGTGATGCGCGTCGGCACGGGCGCGGGCACCCACTTCGGCAAATCGGCACTCCGTCGATCGCCAATCATCACTCGACAATCCAAATCTTCACTCGCCAACCGCCAATCGCCAATTCGCCGCTAGCCGCGCTGCATCGAATTGAGGAAGTCGGCGTTCGATTTGGCCTTGCCCATCTTGTCGAGCAGCAGCTCCATGCCCTCGGTTGCCGAGAGCGGCGAGAGCACCTTGCGGAGCACCCAGACGCGATTCAGATCCTCGCGCGCCATCAGCAGCTCCTCCTTCCGCGTGCCGCTCTTCTGCAGGTCGATCGCCGGGAAGACGCGCTTGTCGGAGAGCTTCCGGTCGAGATGGATCTCCATGTTGCCCGTGCCCTTGAACTCCTCGAAGATCACGTCGTCCATGCGGGAGCCCGTGTCGACGAGGGCGGTCGCGATGATCGTCAGCGATCCCCCTTCTTCGATGTTGCGGGCGGCGCCGAAGAAGCGCTTCGGCTTCTGCAGGGCGTTGGAGTCGAGGCCGCCCGACAGGACCTTCCCGGATGGCGGAATCACGGAGTTGTAGGCGCGCGCGAGACGCGTGATGGAGTCGAGCAGGATCAGGACGTCCTTCTTGTGCTCGACCAGGCGCTTCGCCTTCTCGATCACCATCTCGGCGACCTGCACGTGGCGCTGCGCCGGCTCGTCGAACGTCGACGAGATGACTTCGCCGTTCACCGAGCGCTGCATGTCGGTGACCTCCTCGGGCCGCTCGTCGATGAGCAGCACGATCAGGTACACCTCCGGATGGTTCTTCGCCACCGACTGCGCGATGCTCTGGAGGAGCATCGTCTTGCCCGTGCGCGGCGGCGCAACGATCAGGCCGCGCTGCCCGCGGCCGATCGGCGTCATCAGATCCATCACGCGGCTCGAGAGATTGTCGCTCGCCGTCTCCAGGGTGAATCGCTGCTGCGGATAGAGCGGCGTCAGATTCTCGAAGAACAGCTTGTCGCGCGCCTGGTCGGGCCCTTCGAAGTTGACCGCTTCGACCTTGATCAGCGCGAAGTAGCGCTCCCCTTCCTTTGGCGGACGGATCTGCCCGGACACCGTGTCGCCGGTCTGGAGATCGAACTTGCGGATCTGCGACGGGGAGACGTAGATATCGTCGGGACCGGGCAGATAGTTGTAGTCAGGCGCGCGAAGAAACCCGAATCCATCGGGCAGCACTTCCAGCACGCCTTCCGAAAAGATGAATCCGCTCTTCTCCGTCTGCGCCTTGAGGATCTGAAAGATCAAATCCTGCTTTCGCATGCCCGTCGCGCCGGCGACGTTGAGGTCCTTTGCAATCTGCGTCAGCTCGTGGATGCTCTTGTCCTTCAGCGTGGTGATGTTCAGCCGGCCGCCTTCGCTTCGCCCGCCGGCGGGGGGAGCCTCGGCGCGGCTGACAGCCGCGCTGGTCTGTTCGGCCTGCGGCGCGGCGGCCGCCTCCGCGGCGACGGGGTCTTCGCGCTGCGGCTGCGGCGAGCCAGGCGCCTTGCGTCTCTGATTGGGCATTGGGATAGCTGACGTTGAAGTCGTTGATGTGGGGGGTGCTCGAAGTATAGGAAGGGGCGCCGGATCCTGTCAATTGCCAACTCCCGAGGGACCCATCCTCCCGTCCCCAACCTCCCGTTCCCAACCTCCAGCCTCCATCAGATCGTGCGCAGCCGCCGGGTTCCGGGCAGGAACGGGCTGGCCGTAATCTGCCCGGCGAACGTCCGACTCCAACGTCCGGGGATCGCGGTGCCGCAGTCGGGGCATGTACCATCCGCCGCGATCCTGTACTGCCGCACGAGATAGCCGTAGCGCTCGATCAGCAGCGCGGAACAGTGGTGGCAGCGCGTGTTCTCGAGATCGCCGACGCGTCCGGGAATGTTGCCCGCGTAGACGTAGCGCAGGCCGGCGCGCCGCGCAATCTCCGCGGCGTTCATCAGCATGTCCGGCGTCGTGTTGTCGGGATCGCTCATCCGATAGTCCTTGTGGAACGCGGTGACGTGCCAGGGAATGTGCGGCGACACCGATGCCACGAACGCGGTCAGCCGCTCGAGCTCCGACGGCGCGTCGTTGAAGCCGGGAATCAGCAGCGTCACGATCTCCAGCCAGACGCCCATCTCGTGAAGCCGGCGGATGGTCGCGAGAATCGGCTCGATCCGGCCGCCGAGCTGCCGATAGTGCCGGTCGTCGAAGCTCTTGAGATCGACTTTGTACAGGTCGATCCACGGCCGGATGTAATCGAGGACGCGTTCGGTGCCATTACCGTTCGAGACGAAACCGGTCATGAGACCGGCCGCGCGCGCCTCGCGGAAGATGGCCACGGCCCACTCGGCGGTGATGAGCGGCTCGTTGTACGTCGAGACGAGAACGCGGGCGCCGAGCCGCCTGGCGTCGGCCACCAACGCGTGGGGCGTCGCGTCGACCGGCGGCGAGACGGCGCTCGGATCGCGGAGGGCCTGCGACGTCACCCAGTTCTGGCAGTAGGAACAGTGCAGATCGCAGCCGAGCATGCCGAAGCTGTAGGCCAGCGCGCCGGGATGCGCGTGAAAGAACGGCTTCTTCTCAATCGGATCGCACTGGACGCCGCCCACGTATCCCCAGGGCACGTGCAGGCGTCCGCCGCGGACGAACCGTACTTTGCACACGCCAGTCGCGCCCTCGGGGATCGGACATTGGTGGCCGCACGCGTAGCAGCGAATCCGGCCGTTCGAGATCGGCTCGATCAGCTCGGGCGCCGCCTCAGCGGTTCGGGCCTCCAGCACGTCGGCGAGCGTGGACATTGATCTTCTTTACCGTAAACCGTAAACGGTAAACTGTAAACGGCATGAAAACGGTCGCGATCATCGGCGCCTCGTCCAATCGCGGCAAGTACGGCAACAAGGCGCTGCGCGCCTTCGCGAAGCAGGGCTACACGGTGCTCCCGATCAATCCGCACGAAGCGGAGATTGAAGGACACAAGACGTACGCGTCCGTCCTGGACGTGCCAGGACCGATCGACATGGCGACGGTCTACGTGCCCGGCGACGTCGGCCTGCGGATCATGGACGATCTCGCGAAGAAAGGCGTGTCGGAAGTCTGGCTGAATCCTGGCGCGGACGAGGACGCGGTCGTGGCGCGCGCCCGCGCGCTGGGGTTGAGGACCGTTCAGGCCTGCTCGATTATCGGGATCGGTGACTCGCCCGGGCGGTATTGACGCCCGGCAACGCCCAATTCCCAACGCCTAAGGCCCAAGGCCCAAGGCGACGCTACTCGAGCTTCTTCAGCGTCAGCTTGCCAACCTGCACATTCAGGTTGTGATTCACGCGGACGCCCGCGATGCCGTCACCGCCGGCCTGCGCGCGCGTGAGCTTGTGGACCGGCTTGTCGTTCACGAAAAACCTGACGGTGTCTTCGGCGGCGCGAATCTGCAGCGTGTTGCTCGTCTTCACGCCTTTCGGCTCCCGCATCGCCGGCGCGTCCGTCCAGTCCACGATCGCCTTCGTCTCGGCGCCGTTGCGTGACTTGATGAGGAACTTGCCGTCCTGGCGGATCAGGAAATACGTGTAGCGCTGCGTGTCCTTGTCGAGATCCTGGCCGGCGATGAACAGCCCGTAGGCCTCGGCGTGGGCCGACGGCTTGAGCTGGGAGAAGGACGCGGTCAATTCATAGTCCTTCTCGGCCTTCATTCCGGGCTTGTAGTAAATCCCCGCGGGTCCGGTCGTGAACGCCAGGGTCGAGTCCTTCTCGTCCACGATCACCTGTTCGGGTTTGGCCGCCGTGTCGTCGAACCGGACTTTCCAGCCATCCGGCATCTTGCCGCTGCCTTTGATCGGCTGGTCGGCGTCGTGCTGATGCTGGGGCGCGGCAGATGGCTGCGCGGCGGCTGGTTTCTGGGCGGACGCCGTGTTCAGCGCGGTCGCGGCAACGGCGAGGGCGATCGTCAAGGTTCGCATATCGGTCTCCTGCACCAGTATGCCCGACGTTGCCGCACCGAGCGATCCAGCTGGTCTGTAGCGTAATTACTCCGGGAAGATCTTCCCTGGATTGAGAATTCCATCAGGATCGAACGCCGCCTTCACCCGCTTCATCAGCGCGATCGTTTCCGCCGACAGCTCGATCGGCATGTACTTCGCCTTCGCGAAGCCGATCCCATGCTCGCCGCTGATCGACCCCTCGAGAGCGACGACTCCCTCGAAGAGCACGCGCTCGGCCTCGTGCGCCCGGCGCGCTTCGTCCTCGTCGTCCGGCGTCACCATGATGTTGACGTGGATGTTACCGTCGCCGGCGTGTCCGAAGCACGGAATCCGCAGGCCGTACTCGCGCTTCAACCGGGTCACGAGCGCGAACAGCTCCGGGATCCGGCCCTTCGGCACCACGACGTCGTGATTGAATTTGATCGGCGTGATCATCTTGAGCGACGGCGACAGTTCGCGCCGCACTCGCCAGAGCTCCTGACGCTCGGCTTCGTCCCGCGCGCGAAGGATTTCGGTCGCTCCCGCCTCGAGGCAGGCGCGCTCGCACCGCGCGGCCTCTTCGGTGACGGCCTCCGCGAGGCCGTCGACTTCCAGCAGCAGCAGCGCGCCGGTTCCCGGCGGCGCAAGCGACCGGACGCCGAGGTACGCCGCAACCGCCTCGAGGCAATCGCCGTCAATCAGCTCCACGGCGGCCGGGACGACGCGGTTGCCGATGACGTTGCTGACGGCCTGCACCGCGCCCTCGATCGTAGTGAACGTCGCGCGAAGCGTCGACTGCACCGGCGGCTTTGGCACGAGGCGGAGCGTGATGCGGGTGATGATCGCGAGCGTTCCCTCAGAGCCGACGAGCAGATGCGTCAGGTCGTAGCCGACGACGTTCTTCACGACCTTGCCGCCCGTCTCCACGATGTCGCCGTTGGGGAGGACCGCCTGCAGGCCGAGGACGTACTGCTTGGTCGTCCCGTACTTGAACGCGCGGGGGCCTCCGGCGCACTCCGCGACGTTGCCGCCGATCACCGACGTCTTGAGCGACGCCGGGTCGGGCGGATAGAACAGCCCGACGCGTTCGACCGCCTCCTGGATCGTGCCGGTGATGACGTTGGGTTCAACAACTACCACCAGGTTCTTTTCGTCGATCTCGAGGATCCGGTTCATGCGTTCGAGTGACAGGACCACACCGCCGTGCGTCGGCACGGCGCCGCCGGTATAGCCGGTCCCGCCGCCGCGTGGGACGACGGGCACGCGGCGCGTGCCGCACAGGCGCACGACCGCCGACACCTGATCCGCGCCATCGGGCGAGACGACGGCGTCGGCCGGGTGTCCGCGCTTCAGCGCGTCGGCGCCGTAGGCCTCGCGGGTGGCCTCGTCGGTACGGACGTGGTCCGCGCCGACAATCGATCGCAGCGCATCGAGGAAATCAGAGGGAAGCGGCACGAACCGAGGATCGGGTCGCGAGGAACTCCAGAATCCGCTGCGACCCGCGCTCGAGCTCCTTCATCGAGGTGGCGTACGAGATCCGGAGAAAGCCCGGGGCGTCGAACGCCTCGCCGGGCGTGAGCGCAACCCGGGCGTCGCTGAGGAGCGCCGTCGCCAGGTCGGCCGACGTGCGGATGCCGTCCGGAGACAGGAACTCGGACACGTCGGGGAACATGTAGAAGGCGCCCTCCGGCTTCCGCATCCGGATGCGCGAGTCCGCCGACAGCCAATCGTACAAGCGATCGCGGCGGCGGCGGTACTCGTCGAGCATCTGCGTGACGCAGTCCTGCGGTCCGCGCAACGCGGCCTCCGCCGCGCGCTGCGAAATCGAGCAGACGTTGGAGGTCGAGTGGCTCTGGATGGCATTGCACGCGTTGACCAGCGCGGCGGGCGCAACGGCCCAGCCGCAGCGCCAGCCCGTCATGGCATAAGCCTTCGACGCCGAGCCGCAGAGCACGGCGCGATCCCGATTGTGCCGCGACAGCACGCCGATGATGTTGTGCGGGACGGGATCGTAGACCAGCCGGTCGTAGCACAGATCCAGCAGTACCCAGATGCCGCGCTTCGCCGCTTCCTTCGCGATGTCCGCCATCTCCTCTTCGGACATCAGCGCGCCGGTCGGGTTGCTCGGCGAATTGATAATCATGCCGCGCGTGCGGCTCGTCACGGCGCCGAGCAGCAGGTCGGCGGTGAGCCGGAATCCGTTCTCGGCGTGCGTCCGGACGATGACGGGCGTGGCGTCCGCGAGCTTGATCTGCTCGACGAGCGTCGGCCAGCCGGGCATGTGCGTAATCACTTCGTCGCCCGCGCCGAACAGCGCGAGCACGCTGTTGAAGAGCGCCTGCTTGCCGCCGGCGGTCACGATGACCTCCGACGTCGAGTATTCCACGCCGTTGTCGGCGCGGTGCCGCTCGACAATCGCGCGCTTCAGATCGTCGGTGCCGGAGTTCGCCGTGTACTTCGTGAAGTTCGCGTCGATCGCGCGGTGCGCGGCGGCCGACACGTGCGGCGGCGTCGGGAAATCGGGCTCCCCCGCCCCGAAGTCGACGACGTCGACGCCCTGCGCCTTCAATTTCATCGCATCCGCCGCCACCTTCATCGTCGGCGACACGGAAATGCGGGCGGTGCGTGCGGCGAGACTCATGTGATCAGGCCTTCAGGGTTTCGCGGGCGTGCTTCTTCTCGCGCAGCCGGGCTTCGACCACGGCCGGCACGAGATTCGTGACGGACCCGCCAAGCGCGACGACCTCCTTCACGAGCCGTGAGCTGACGTAGGTGTACGGCTCGGCCGGCATCATGAAGACGGTTTCCACCTCGGGATTGAGGTGGCGGTTCATCAGCGCCATCTGCATCTCGTACTCGAAATCGGAGATCGCGCGCAGGCCGCGCACGATCACGCTCGCCTTTCTCCGTCGAGCGTACTCCACCAGAAGCCCGTCGAACGTGTCCACTTCGACATTGGGATACCTGCCGAACACCTCGCGCGCGATCTCGACGCGCTCGGCCACCGTAAAGAGCGGCGCCTTCTCGATGTTGACCAGCATCGCGACGACGATGCGGTCGAACAGTCCCGATCCGCGCTGGATGATGTCCACGTGACCGTTGGTCAGCGGATCGAAGGACCCCGGGTAGATCGCGATGATGTCAGAAGCCATAAAACGAAAGCGCGCTGTCCCCGGCCGTGACCGTACGCCGCAGGTGCAGCCCCGAGTGGCCGGCCGGCGGGATGTGGCGCGCGGCGTGCTCGACGACGAGCTGCGCGCCGGGCCCGACGAGCGGGACCGCGGCAGCGAGCGCCTCCCCCGCCGCCCCTTCCGCATACGGCGGGTCGAGGATCAGCAGCTCGAACTCCGCGCCGGTCAACCGTTTCGCCGCGTCCGCGAATCCTGCGCGGATAATAGCATGCCCGGCTTGGCCCGCCTCGGGCGGGCGTCGCCGCCCGAGCCCGACGCGATCGAGATTGCGTTCGATCAACTTCACCGCTCGCGGATCCTGCTCGACGAAGGTAACGTGCGCTGCCCCGCGGCTCAAGGCTTCGATCCCGACGGCGCCGGTCCCGGCATAGGCGTCCAGCACGCGCGCGCCCCTCACCGACGCGCTGAGGATGTTGAACAGCGTCTCGCGCAGCCGATCGGACGTCGGCCGCAGGCCCTCCCAGGTGGGCGACTCGAGCTGACGGCCGCGGAATTCGCCGGCGACGATTCGCATTCATGTCCTTCTTGCAGGAGGATCAGGAGCTCAGGAGACGTACATGTCTTTCAAGGTTCGTTGTCCTGATCTCCTGTGCTCCTGCAAACCGTCTCGTTACCCGATACCGCCCAGGCCCCGTGTCCCCAGCTGGTGGCGACCAGCACCCTCGGCGCAGTTATCGCGTCTTGCAGGAGGATCAGGAGTGCAGGAGCTGTAGATGTCTGTCAAGGTCGTTCTCCTGAACTCCTGTGCTCCTGCAAAACGTTTCCTTGCTCGATACCGCCCAGGCTCCGTGTCCCCAGCTGGTGGCGACCAGCACCCTCGGCGCGTCCTCGCGTCTTGCAGGAGGATCAGGAGCTCAGGAGACGTACATGTCTTTCAAGGTTCGTTGTCCTGATCTCCTGTGCTCCTGCAAACCGTCTCGTTACCCGATACC
>Ga0310810_10001875_pt1 | contig 22295 bp, 19 predicted proteins | sample NCmetagenome_FD_207641 | JGI IMG/M metagenome (GOLD analysis project Ga0310810, IMG submission 207641) | Soil microbial communities from experimental microcosm in Duke University, North Carolina, United States - NC | ecosystem: Engineered > Artificial ecosystem > Soil microcosm > Unclassified ... | reverse complement strand
GATTCCCAGCGCGAGCAGAAGATTGGCCAGAATCGCACCGATGATCGAAGCCTGCACCATCTCAAAGAGGCCGGCTCTCAGCGCTACCATGGCGATGATCAGCTCCGGCGCGTTGCCGAACGTCGCGTTGAGCAGACCGCCGACAGCCTCGCCTGTATACGTGGAAAGATGCTCCGTCGCTTCGACAATGAGCCGCGCGACCGGGATGATGGCGATACAGGCCGTGAAAAAAATCCAGGTATGCTCCTCCGGCCGGACGCGTTCGAGCACGGCCGCGAGGGGCACAAAGATGAACAGCCAATTCATTGCGAGGCGGAAGAGGTCTGCGACGTCTGAGCCGCCATCTCATCCCACCCGCCGCCGAGCGCGCGGTAAAGCTGGGCGACGGCGTTGAGCTCGGCGCCCCGGGTGCGGGCGAGCAGGATTTCAGCGTCGAAAAGCTGCTGGTCGGCGATGAGAACTTCGAGATAATTAGCCAGGCCGACGTCGTAACGATGGCGCGACAGTGTGCTGGAGTTGGCCAGAGCGGCGACCTGCGCCTCCTGCTCGGCGCGCACGCCTTTCAATTTTTCGATCGTCACGAGCGAATCGGCGACTTCCTTAAAGCCGTTCTGCGCCGCCTTCTCGTATTGCGCCAGCGCTTCGTCGAAGCGCGCCATCGTCCCTTTGTAATTCCAGAACAGCCGCCAGCCCTGAAAAATCGGCTGGAAAAATCCGCCGGAGACGGCCCAGATCGCGGCGCGCTTGTCGGCGATGTTGATGTTGCGGCTCAGTCCTCCGACGGCCGTATTGATCGAGATATCCGGGAAGAAGAGCGCCTTCGCCGCGCCGATGTTGGCGTTGGCGGCGACGAGCTGTTGCTCGGCGCTCAAGACGTCGGGCCGGCGCTCGAGCAGCGCCGCCGGCAAGCCGGCGGGAACCGCCGGCGGATAGTATTGGTCGGTCAGGACGATGCCTCGATCGATCGGCCCGGGGTTGCGCGCGAGCAGATAATTGATGAGATTTTCCTGCTGGACGATCTGGCGTTCGAGCTCGGGGATCGTCTGCGCGGTGCGTGCGCGGTTGGCGACCGATTGATCGAGCTCGAGCTGGTTCGACACGCCGCCGTCCAGGCGGTTTCTATAATATTCGACGGTCTCGTCGTTGAGACCGACCGTGCGGCGCGCGATCTCGAGCTCCAGATCGAGCTGGCGCAAGGTGAAATAATTCTGTGCCACATCGGCGACGAGCGAGATGTAGACGCCGCGGCGGGCCATGTCCGTCGCGATGAAGGTGGCGGTCGCGGCCTCCGTCTCGCGCCGGATTTTGCCGAAAACGTCGAGCTCCCACACCATATTCAAAGCGAGGGATAGGTTTCTAAACGTGCGGTCGTGGGCGGCGAGCGTCTGCGGCGGCTCGCTCTTGCGCGAGACCTGCTGGGTCGTCCCGCTGCCTCGCACGTCTACTTGCGGATAGAGAAACGAACGCGTGATGCCGATCTGCGCGCGCGCCTCCTCGACCCGCGCCGCCGCGGCGCGAAGATCATAGTTATTCTTGAGCGCTTCGCGGGTGAGCTCCTGGAGCTTGGGGTCCTTAAACACCTCCCACCACGGCAGATCGGCGAGCGACTCCGCGGTGGGAGAAGCTCCGCGATGACTCTCCGGGGTCAGAACTTTGGGCCGGATGTAATCGGGACCGAGCGTGCAGCCGCTCAAAAACAGAAGAACGAGCGCGCTTGAAAGAATCTGTTTCACGTCAATGCGCTCCTTCATGCGACGGAACGACCGGAACCGGGCTTTCGACGGTTTTCTTCTTTCTCCCCAGCCCTTCGACAAAGGAGAAATTCCCCGGGATGAGGAACACGCCGAGCGCCGTGGCGACCAGCATCCCCCAGAAAACCGCGGTGCCCATCACATTCTGCGCGCCGGCGCCGGCGCCGCTCGCGATCATGAGCGGCACGACGCCCAAAATAAATGCAAAGGCCGTCATGAGGATGGGTCGAAAGCGCAGGCGGGCCGATTCCAGCGCCGCCTCCTCGAGCGACATACCCTCTTCGTGTTTCGCCTTGGCGAATTCGACGATTAGGATCGCGTTCTTCGCCGCGAGGCCGATCAGCATGATGTTGCCGATCTGCACGTACACATTGTTGTCGTAGCCCATCAGCCACACGCCGAAGAATGAGCCCAGCGCCACCATCGGCGAGCCGAGGAGAACCGCCCAGGGAAGCCGCCAGCTCTCGTACATGGCCGCGAGCAGCAGAAAAACGAATACGATCGCGAGGACAAATGTCGGTCCCGCCGGCGGCGCGATCTTCTCCTGAAAGGAAAGATTTGCATACGCGAAACCCATCTCTCTTGGCATCGTCTGTTTGAAAACGTCTTCGAGCGTGGCGAGCGCCTGGCCCGATGTATAGCCGCGGCCCGGGACGCCGTTGATTTCCACCGACCGGAACAGGTTGAAGCGGTTGGTGACCTCGGTGCCGTTGACGGTACTGATCGTCGCGAGCGTAGAGAGCGGGATCATGCTGTTGGTCGTGCGGCTGCGCACGTAGATATCGCCGATGTCTCTCGCCTTGCGCCGGTAATCGGAATCGCCCTGAACGTAAACACGGTACAACCGGCCGAAGCGGTTGAAGTCATTGACGTAGCTGCCGCCCATGACCGCCGAAAGAGCCTGGAAGACTTCGTTGACCGGCACACCGAGCTTCCGCGCCTTTTCCCGGTCGAGATCGACCTTCACCTGCGGATAGCGGGGATCGAAGGAGGTGAATAGGTTCGCGAGCTCAGGGCGTTTGCGCGCGGCATCGAGAAACTGCCGCGACAGATCGCCGAGCTGCTGGACGCTCAGCGTTCCGCTGCGGTCCTGCAAAAGAAAATTGAATCCCGCCGATGCCCCGAAGCCGGAGATGGTCGGAATGTTGAAGGGAAAGATCACCGCCTCGGGAATTTTCGCGAACTTGGGCTGCAGGCTTGTCATGATGCCGCGAACATGAAGCGCTTCTGACTTGCGCTCGTCCCATGGCTTCAGGCGGACGAAAAACGTGCCGAAATTCGGCTGGTAGGTGCTGGTGACGAGGCCGTAGCCGCCAATGGTCGTGAAGGAATCGATGCCTTCGGTCTTCAAGAGAATCTGCTCAACCTGCGCCAGCACCCTGCTCGTGCGCTCGAGTGAAGCGGCGGGCGGCAGCGCAACGTTGACGCCGAAAACTCCCTGATCTTCATCGGGAATGAAGCCGGCAGGCAGCCGGCTGCCGAAAAGAGCGGCGCCGGCGATAACGCCTCCGATGATCGCGATCGTCAAGATCGCGCGCCGGACGAGCAGGCGCGCGCCGTGCACGTACGCACTGGTTGACCGCTCGAAGATCCAGTTGAAGCCTTTGAAGAATTTTCCCAGCGGGCCGCGCGCCGGCTTGGGCGCGCGCAGAAACATCGCGCAAAGCGCCGGCGAAAGGGAAAGCGCGTTGAAAGCAGAGAGCAGGACGGAGATCGCGATGGTGAGCGCGAACTGTTGATACATGCGGCCGGTGAGGCCCCCGAGAAACGCGACGGGAATGAAAACCGCGGAAAGAATGAGCGCGATGCCGATGACCGGCGCCGAAACTTCCTTCATGGCTTGGATCGTCGCCTCCCTGGGATTCATCCCGTGCTCGAGATGATGCATGACGGCCTCGACGACGACGATGGCGTCGTCGACGACAATGCCGATCGCGAGGACGAGGCCGAACATCGACAGCGTGTTCACCGAAAAGCCAAGCAAGGGGAAAAAGATGAAGGTGCCGATCAGCGACACCGGCACGGTGATGAGTGGGATGAACGTCGCGCGGAGATTCTGCAGGAAGATAAACACGACGATCGTGACGAGGATGACGGCTTCGATAAACGTGTGCACGATCCCCTCGATCGACGCCTCGACGGCGGGCGTCGTGTCGTAGACGATCTTGTAGTCCATGTCCGGCAGGAACAGGCCCTTCGCGCGCGCCATCGTCTCGTAGATCGCGTGCGCGACCTGGAGCTGGTTCGCGCCGGGCAGCAGATAGACTGCCATCGTTCCCCCGGGCTGCCCGTTGAGCCGGCCGAAGGAGTTATAGTCCTGCGAGCCGAGGTCGGTGCGGCCGATGTCTTTGATGCGAATTTGGGCGCCCGCCGAGGTTTCCCGCACGATGATATTTTCGAATTCTTCGGCGGTGACGAGACGCCCCGGCGCGCTCACGGTGTACGTGAACTCCTGATCCTTGGGCGACGGGGCCATGCCGACGCGGCCCGCCGGCGCCTGGATGTTCTGATCTTTGATCGCCGAGATGACGTCGGACGGCGTGATACCGAGATTGGCCATCCGGTCGGGTCTCAGCCACACGCGCATGCCGTAGTCCGCTCCGCCGAAGAGATCGACCTGCGCAACTCCCTGGATACGCAATATCTGGTCCCGAATGTTGATGCTGGAATAGTTGATCAAAAAATTCGCGTCATAGCTGTTCTTGGGCGAAAAAACGGAGATGACCATCAGAATACTGGGACTCTGCTTTTTGACCGTGACGCCCTGCTGCACGACTTCCTGCGGCAGCCGCGCCTGCGCGGAGTTGACCCGGTTCTGCGTCAGGACGTTGGCGGTGTCCTGATCGATGCCGACCTCGAAATTGACGTCGAGCTGCATGCGCCCGTCGCTGGTGTTCGACGACTTCATGTAGATCATCTTGTCGACGCCGTTGACTTCCTGCTCGATGGGTGTGGCCACCGATTGCTCGACGGCGACCGCGGACGCGCCGGGATAGTTCGCCGTCACGCGAATCGTCGGCGGGGCGAGAAACGGGTACTGCTCGAAACTGAGGCCCTTCAGCGTGAAGAGTCCCATGATCACGATGATGATCGAGATCACCATCGCGACGATCGGCCTGCGGATGAAAAAATTTGCCATGCTTACTTCCCTTTGGTGTCTTTGGATTCGCTCTTCGCCGGCGGCGCGGCGGTTTCGACTTTGGCCGGCGCTTCACCCGACGCGGCGGTCGCCGCGCCTGCCGGTTTTTCGACCGACGCGATGACCTGGATGCCGGGCGTTACTTTTTGAACTCCCTCGACGATCACTTGCTCGCCCGGCTTCACGCCCGATTCGATGATCCACTGATCGCCTACGCGATCGCCGGTCTTCACCATGCGCTGCTCGACGGTCGAGTCGGCCTTGACGACCATGACGCTGTTCAGGCCTTGGATCTCCTGCACCGCGCGCTGGGGAATCAGCAGGGCGTTTTGTTTGACATCGACCACGAGGCGCGCGCGGCCGTATTGGCTGGGACGCAGGATCCGCTCCGGATTGGGGAAGATGAACTGACCCGTCAACGTGCCGGTCGTCGGATCAACGGCGCGCTCGACCGCGTCCAGTTTCCCCTTATGCGGATGGACGCTACCGTCGGCCAGGATCAAATCCACGGCGTACTGTTTTTTGAGCGCTTGGTTATAGGCTTCGCCGCGCCGCGCGATCTTTAAGTATTCGGCTTCGGCGATGGCGCAGCGGAAGAGGATCGGATCGATCTGCGACACGGTGTTGAGCAACGTGCTTTCACCGCGGCCGACCAGGCTCCCCACCTTTACCTTCGTCGTGCCGATGATGCCGTCGGTGGGCGAGGTGATCGTCGTGTAGGCGAGATCGAGCTTCGCCTGCGCGACTTTGGCCTCGTAAGCGGCGACCTGACTCTGCGCCGCTTCCTGAGACGACAGCGCATTGTCGAGCTCCTGTTTGCTGACCGCCTTCAGCTTCGCCAGCGGAGTATAACGCGCGACATCGTTTTTGGTTTTATCGAGCATCGCGTTGGCGGTCGCCAAATTCGACCGCGCCTCGGCAAGCGAGGCCTCAAAAGGCAAGGGATCGATCTTGTACAGCAGATCGCCCTTGCGGATGAACGCGCCTTCGATGAAGTTCATGGAGACGAGATAGCCCTGGACGCGGGGACGAATCTCGACGTCTTGCGAGCCGAGCGTCGATCCGACCAACTCGATATAAATCGGCGTGTCCTTCTGCGTGACGGGCGCCACCGTTACCGCCGGCGGCGCCGGAGGCGGCGGCTCCTTTTTGGAGCATGCCGCCGTCGCCAAGAGCAACGCAGCCACTGCGATTGCCATTGCATTGTGTATTTTCACGGAACACCGTCCTGTTCTTGATTCAAAATCAACCGGCGCTCACTCTGGCTCTCGACAACAAAAATCTTCAGCATCCGAGCCCTGTCCTCATCGGCAAGTATCGCTTCAACCACTAAATCCATTTGTGCATCGATTTGAGTTCGTGACGGCACGCGTCGGCGAACGCCTTGAGCGGATCGCCGCTCGGCGACCGATAGCGGACGCGTAATTCTTCGACCGAGAGATTGGGTGAGAAGTACTGTTCGGTGATTCGTACTAAGATCCGTTCCGCCTCGACAAGAACCGCATCGGAAGCCATAAGTCGAATACGATTGATCAGCGCATATATGGACAACATCGTCTCCGGCTTGTCCAATGTCCGCACAAACGAGTCCAAAACGAGCTTGGAGCATTCGTTGATAAACTCTCCGTAGAGCGTTTCGCGCTTGCGGATCTCGGCGCTAATCTCTTCACGCTTGTTGAGGGTTTTTTGGGTGACCCAAGATGTTGCGACTGTGGCGGAGCCGCCGACGAGGGACCCAAATATGGCAGCCATTGCACTGACGATGCTGGCATCCATGGCTCAGTTTACGTTTTCGAGGACGCTTTCAGCCACTGCCGCGCCTTATACGGCTCGGAAGGAAGAAAAAAGTAGACCGCGGCGTGGCGAAAACCTTTCGCCAGAAAGGCGGAGATATCATCCTTCCACCGCGTCTCTCCAACAATGGCGATCTTCTCGATATTTTTGTCGTGTTCGTTCAAGAAAGTCAGATCGCCCCAGCCGGGCTCCGTCTTCCAGCCGCGGAACTGATCGAAAAACAACAGCGCGCTGATTTTCCCGCACCGCTGAATCGCCGCGCGCGCGATGTTTTGTATCTGCGCGACGTCCGCCTTGCTGAGTTCGCCGGTAATCTTCGCAGTGACGATCGGTCCGGCGCCGTCGATGATTGTAAAAGGCATGTTTGTCTCACTTCAGCGAGAAATCGGTTTTCAAAGATAACGGTAGTCGACCTCGAACGAGATCAATTCCAGATGTTTGGCGAAAAACCCGCTGGCGTTGCGGTAAACGGCGAGTGCAAGCGCCGGCCGCTCGCCGAGCAGTGTCGTCAGGCGATCGTAGGGAATGCGCAAAAGATGGGTCTGCTCGCGCGCCAGCGCCGAAACCGGCCGCTTGGCGGGGCGGAAAAAACCCAACTCGCCGAAACTCTGCCCGGTGCCGGCCGTGATGATGGGGATTTCCTTTCCCTTGACGGTAATGTCGACGGTGCCCATTTCGACAAAAAACATCGCGTCCGCATCGCTTCCCGCCGCGTAAACGAACTCGCCCTGGTGGAATCTCTTGCGCTCGGTCAGCGCCAACACGCTGTCAAGGTCGTTATCGCTCACGCTGCGGAAGAGATAGGAATTTTTGAGCACGCTTCTGCCATCCATGAGGTAGTTCCTTCCGTTGAACCGGCCTTTCTGGCGGTCGAAAGCGGCCGGCAGCTCTGATCGCTAAGGTTTTTATAGGCCAAGGGCGAGAACGCTGTATATTGGACCTTGGTCCAATAAGGCGCAGTGAATAATCCCGAATTTTATCGTGCGGTTATTTCGCGCCCAGGTGCTCGCGGAGAATGCGGCGCACCTCTTCGATGGTCTGAGGCTCCCCCTGCGTGGAGTGGCCGGATCGGATGACTTTTTCCGACTCGACGCCTTCGATATGCGCGCTTTCGTAGGCGACGACGCCGTCGGTCTTGCCGCTGACGGGTCCATCGCCCAGCACGGCGATGATCGAGTGCGCGGGGATCGACGGGTCGATCGACAGATCGTTCAGCGCTTTTAAAAACGGATGGCCGGGGCTCATATTCTCCACCGAAGTCGGAATCTGGCTCGTTTTCATGGCGCCCATATTCCCGGCCTGCGCGAGCGCCGCGAATTGCGATACCAGAGTGCCCGGTAAAGTAATCAGTCGCCGGATCAAGGGCAGGAGCCAGCCCCTCGCTTGATAGCTGCCGCGGTGCGGCGTCGAGATGAACACGATGCGCTTCACCGTTGGGACGGGATCGAAAAACATCGCATCGCGCAAAAGCTCGCGCGTCTCCGGAGTCATTTCGACCTTTTCAAACGGCTCGTCGCTCACGTTTTGCCAAAAGCGATTGCCGCTGTGGACCGCCATGAGCTTGGTGAGGAGTCCGCCCTGGCTGTGGCCGATGATCACCATGCGCTTGAGCTCCGCGTCCTGTCCGGCGGGGTCGACCTCGGCGACGATGTCGCGCAGCGCGCGGCGGAGCAGCATCGCGGAATAGAGAATCGGCTGGCCGGTGTTGTATTGAAACAGCCAGAACTGGTAGCGGCCGCGCAGCACGGGATCGTTCGTGAGCTCGTTGTACAGCTCGGCCCAGCGCGCCGGGCTCGATGCCGTCCCGTGCACCAGCACAACCGGAATGCGCTCCGCGCGATACGGGTGCATCATGAGGAGGCCGTCGCCGAGAATCTTGTGCGGATCGGCGACGCGGAAGCCCGCCAGCTCGAAGTCCCACACGGGCGAGCCTTCCAGCCCGTAGGCGAGTGCCGCCGTCGGCTCGAGCTCGAGCGGCACATCCCGGCCCTCGATGTTGAGCGTATATGTTTGATCCGCGGCGTAGAGCTCGAGCCGTCCGGCGAGCTTGCCCTCTATAACGCCGCGCCGCGGCTCCTCAAGGCGCACGAACGCCGTGACCGGCACTTTGATCCGGTCCGGGATGCGCTTGCGCGCGATCTCGGCGTTGGGATTGTTCTCCAGCGGCTCGACTTCCGCGGCGAGCGGCGCACCCACGCCGGCTTGCCGGTAGCGGTTGCGCAGCCCGCGGACATCGAACTCGCCGACCGGAATGAAGCGCTTCAAGCGATAGCCGCCCCAGAGAAAGCCGGAAGTTTCAGCGGTCAAGGTCAGCTCGCCGAACGGCAGCGGATACGTCCCGGGCTTCAGCGCCACCTCCGCGCCGTCGGGCGAAGCCAGCCCTCGCGCCAGGCCGCGGTTGTAGAGATCGGCGGCGAGGCGGAAGCGCGGATCGATCGGACGCGGCGGCGCGCCGTTTTCCGGCAGCACAAACGCATAGGCGCAGACCGCCGCGGCGAGATAATACTCGCGCGCGCCGGAGCGCTCGGCGTGCAGGAAGGAAAGCTCCGCGAGCGCGAAGAGACGGTCCTGAAAACGCTCCTCGTCGCCGGCGATCTCACGCAGCCCCTGGTGCAGGGCCGTAAGCGTTCCGGCGGGGTCGTCCGCGAAACGCACGAACAGCGCGTTTCGCTGCAGCACCTGCGACGACCAACTGCTCGGCGCCCCCGCCGAAAGCGCATTGGCCGTAAGGATCTGCTGCGCCTGCTGCGTGCTCAGGCGCGTGACGCCGATCGGCGTCGCGCAGGAGGAGAGGAGAAGGAGTCCGAGCGCCAGGAAGGCCAAACGGCTCAGCCAGGATGTGCACGTCCTCCGATGTTGCAACAGAGACATGTTTTCCTCGCTCAAGGCAGCATCGGCGGCTTGGGCAGTCCCTCGCGGATGCGCTGGGAAAACGCATGATCCTTGTCGGCTGCGTGCGCGCGTGCGTTCACGAGCGATATTTTTTCCAATTCGGCGAACGGCATCGACGTATCGATACGGCCGAGATCGTAGAGATAATCCGGCACATAGCCGCTCAACAAAATTTTCCACGACAACGGCGGCGCCTCCGGATTCAGCCGTGTGTGGGTGAGAATGCTCGTCGTGCAGTTGGTCGTGAGCGTGTTGTAGAAGCGCGGGCGCTCCCGCATATCGTTCATCGTCTTTAAGTAATCGAGAAAGACCCGGCGGATATTTCGCAGCGGCCCGCGTGTGCGATAGATGTAGACCTGCTCCTGCGGCTCGCGGTAATTCGAGCGTACGCGGATTATGTCGCGTTCGTCCGCGGGGATGTAAATCAATTCGTAGTTGCGGAAGAATCCAGCGAGCGTCGAATAGCTCTCGCCTTTCTCTTTGCGCGTCTCGATCGACACAGCGAGGTAGTCTTTGCCCCCAAAGCCGAAGCTCACCATCACGTGGGCGATCGCCTTGCCCGCCCAATAGACGGCGATGATGTCCGCGGAGTCGAGCTTGCGGAGATCGTAGGTGCGGTCCTCCCAGCGCGGCGTGAAATTGGTCTCGGTCCGGTAGTCGAAATTTCTCACGCCGTGGATCGTCACGAGATCGCCTTTAATCTCGGCCCACGGCGTTACGGCCACTTCGGGCTGCCAGTCGCGATGGTTCGAGGCGGGTATGCGGAAAAACAGCGCGACGAGCACGGCAAAGAGCGCAAAGAACAATTTCAGGGTGCGGCGGCGCTGCGGCAGAAAAATGAATGCGAAAATCGTCGCGGCGAGGAAGAGTGCGGCGACGGCCGCACGTAGCGCCGGACCATCGACCGGCGCGTAGTAGATCGCCCCCGCCGACCATGCGGTCATGGCCGCGACGAGAATCGATAAGCATACGCGGAGCGCGATTTTCATTCACCCTCCATCGGGTGTATGCGTACCGCGTTGCCGAAATCTCATTCCGGTAAACCGTTGAGTAGATACATCGCCTGCATCGCCGTGCTCGGTTTCCCGAAGGCGCCGAACCAATTGTCGTACACGTCGAGAATTTCACCCGAGCGGTAAAGCGCCGCCAGCGCTCGATTGACCGCGAGCCGGAACGCGGCATCATTGCGCCGCATCATAAATCCGTAGGGCTCGTACGAAAGGATCATGGTGCCCAACGCGAAGCGCGTCGGATCCTTCGACGTTATCGCAAGCCCAATCAGGATGCCGCGGTCGGATGCGAACGCGTCGGCGGTGCCGTTCTCCAAGGCTGACAGCCCCTCGAGATGGTCTTTGACTCGCACCAGGTCGACCGTGATGAAATCTTTCTTTAAAAACTCCGCCAGCGCCTTTTCAGTCGTCGTGCCGGGAATGATCGCGATGCGCTTGCCGGTCAGGTCGGATGACGTCCGCAGATTTCCGTCGGATCTAGTAAGCAGCGTTCCACCGTCGACAAAGGTCATCAGGCTGAAATCCACGCGCTCCTGGCGCGAAAGGCTCGCGGTGGTCGTGCCGCATTCGATGTCCACCTTGCCGCCGGCCACCATGTCGATCCGGTTTTCCACCGTGACGGGCATCCAGTCGATTTTAAGCCTCTCAACCGCGAGCTGTTTTTCGATGGCCCGCGCGACGCGGAGACACAATTCGATTGAATAACCCACCGGGCGCTTCTCCGGCCCGGGAAACGAGAACGGAGGGGCTGATTCGAGGTAGCCGATCGTGAGGACGCCGCTCGTTTTAATTTTATTGAGCGTTCCGTCGAGGCCCTGAGCCATGGCGCAGCCGTGGAGGACCAAGGCGGCGAGCAAAGCAGCGATTGCCTTGGTATTCATCATTTTTTGTTTCGTTGCATCCTCCTCACAGGCCGGTGGCGCGTCTTCCGGCGCAGAGATTTACAGACGGGATATTTCTAGCGGAGGAAAGCAAGGGGAACTATTGGACCTTGGTCCAACAGGTATCCGACTCACGATGCGGCCCGCGCGTGGACCGCGCGCGCTTGGCACGAAGAAAACACGTGCCAGATAATGATCACCGGCACGATCGCCCATAATACCGCGCGGAGCAATGCCTCTCCCTGGAGGATGGCGCCGATGACAAGGATTAAATTAAGTGCAGCGGCAACGGCGCCGCACGGCCGTGCCCAGGGACGGCCGACGAATTCGCCGAGGGCGAACAGGACATAGAGCAGCGCGATGACGGCGACGAGCACGCCTCGCCCGTAGGCGAAGACCGCGATCATCGGCAGGATGAGAATGCCGCGGTCGAGCAAGTCGCTGCCGATCTCGAACCAGCGCAGCGAGCGGAGCACGGCGAGAATGGCCTGCGCGAGCGCCAACACCGCGACCAGAGTCATACCGCGGTTCGAAGAATCGTTAGCCATCGGTGTCTCCTTCCTATCTTCCCATCCGCCGGTCGTAGGCACGCGAAACACGATCGGCGAGACCGCTGTCCGAGCCTTGCGGTCCGCGGGCGGTGATCTCCACCCGCACGCTGCCGTCCGCCTGCCTGAACACATTGATGGTGACTTCCTGCTGGCCTCTCACAGCGGTAATGACTCCTCGCGAACGATCTTCATTGGTAATCTGCAAGCCTTCGTCGTAGGCGGCGCCCCGCGCCGCATCCCACGAGCGATCGAAACCGCTCGGACCCGGCGCATAGACGGGCGCTGGATAATAGCAACCGGAGACGAAGGCGAGGGCGATGACGAAAAGCCCGAGGCCGGCGGATAATCGTTTCATGCGGTAAGTTTTTTCGATGGAATTCATCTCTTTCCTCATTTCATCGCATGAGCGGCACCATGAGCGCGCGGCGCATCGGATCCTGTTGCTGCGCCGCCTTTTCCTTCACCAGGCGCTCGGTGGCGTCGACCGCGCCATTTATTTCTTTTCCGCCTTCGCCTCTGCCGTCGTCTCCGACCAGGTCTTGTCGGGGTTGTACTCTTTAATGGCCGCCGCTGTGGTGGCGGTGTTTTTCCCGAGATCCTTCTGAAAGACTTTGCCGTCGTGATTGACAACGAACGTCATCACGCCGGAGTTGCCGTACTCGGCGGGATACGCGACTACGGCGAAGCCGCCGATCATCTTGCCTTTGACGATATAGCTGTACGCGCCGCCAGGCGCGTCCTTTCCCTGCGCGGTCAGAATGCGGTAGCGATAGCCGTGGTACGGCGGCACGGCGCCGGTGGCGTCTTTCTGATAGCCTTCGCCTTTAGCCCGCGTCAGGATCGGCCCGAGAGGGCTCTCCGGCTCGCCCGCCTTGGCTTCCCAGTAAAGACCGTTTTTCTTTCCCGGATCGCTGACGAACTTCGACGCGTACTCCCGCAGGCCGGTTTTGTCGGTAGTTTTCATTGCATACTCGCGCTCGGCGTCGACCACCGCGAGCAAAGATTGAATCGTGAAAAGCTCGTTGTCCCCGATGCGCCGGTTTAGAATCTCCTCGCGGCCCTGCGCGGTATCGAAGACCCATTTATCGCCTTGCTTGACGAGCGGGATCGGGAACGGCCAGTCGTCCTTGCCGACGATGAGAACGGTATTGTCGCCCTCTTTGGCGAGCCGGTTCTTCTCGTCGTAGGCGGCGAGAAACTGCGCACGCCTTTGTTTGTCGGCGACCGCGTCGCCGGAAGAGATGATATCCTTCGCGTTGGCGCCGAAGATCGCGAGCAGTTCCTTGTCGTTATTAGCCTTCGCGGCGGCGGCCGCCGCTTTCACCGCCTCCTCGGCGGAGGAAAACGATTTTTGCTGCGGCGTCGCGGCGAATGAGGCCGCGGAAAGGCCGAGCGAGAAGATCACCGCTAGAAATCCGGCATGAATCAGCCCCAGGGATCCGCGATGGCTTGTTTTTCTTTTTAGAAATTTCATCTCTGCCTCCAGCTTACTGGTCATCATGTGTCATGAGCGGTGGAGAATCGTTCGTCGATTATCTGCGTCGTCCTCCGCCTCCACCGCCACCGCCGCCGCGCCCACCACCGCCGCCGCCTCTGGAGCCTCCGCCCCCGCCGCCGCCCCGGCTAGCGCTGCCGCGCGAGCTCGAACTGCGCGCCGCGCTTCCGCCGCGATCGACGCCGGAAAAGGCGCCGCCGCGCGACGAAGACCCGCCTCGATCGAAGCTGCCACTGCTGGTGCCGCGCCCGCCTAACTGACTTGCGCTGGCCCCTCCGCGATTGCCGCTTCCAATGCCTTGTCCCCCACGATCGCCGCCCAGACCGCGGTCGCCCGCCGGACCGGCGCGGTCGCCAGCGCCTCGGTTGCCGAGATCCTGCCGGCCCTGGTCCGCGCGGCCGCGGAACTGCTCGCGCGAGCGGATCTGGTCGTTCGTGCTCGCCCGATTGAATTTCTGCGCGGTGCCCTGGTCGCGGTAGGAGGCGCCCTTTCTATGCTCGGGACTGTGCTGCCAATTGCCGCGGCCTCCAGAGGGAAGTTGATTCGCATATTTGCCGCGGTCGATTTTGTTATTGATGTTGATGTTATTGTTGTTGTTGATCTTGACGTTCCCGCCGTTCCAGTCGCAGTTGCCCCAGCCATAGCCCCAAGCCGCACCGAGGGCGGCGCCCGCCGCCATGCTGGCGCCGAACCAGAACATCGAACCGGCGACGTATCCCGGCGGATAGTAATAGTACGGTGGATAGGCCGGATACGGCCATGAGCCGTAAACCACCGTTGGATTATAGGTGGGCACGTAAATGACTTCGGGGTTGGCCGGCTCGATTTTGATAACCTGCTGTTCGACGATGACTTTCTGTTCTTTGGTCGTCTTGAGATTTCCCGCGTCCTGAGCCTTGTGGCGAAGAGACTGGATCGTGTCGAGGACTTTCTTCTGGTCGGCCAGAAACGCGTCCCCGAGCTTCGTCGTCCAGTCGAGCTTCTCGCTCATCATCGTGAGCACTTGCGGGAAGGCGACCAGAGACTTGACGCTCGGATCCCAATCCTGCTTCTCGAGCGCCGCCGTCAGCGCGTCGCCGTTGAGCTTGGAATTTTGCTTCACCCATCGGTCGGCTATCACTACTTCGACAGGATAAGTCGAGGCCATAAGGATCTGCGATACCAGGTCGTCGGGATGAAGGGCGATCGGGGCCACAAGCTGCTCGATCTCCTCCTGCTTCAGCGGCGGCGCGCTCTCTTGCTGCGCGACGAGAAGCGGGGGGGCCGCCAGAAGCGCTGCCATGAGCCAAGCCAGGCTTCGCACCAAAACCAATCTCGTTTTCATCTTGCTACCTCTCTTGTTCTCGTCAATCGACATCTCTCACTTACTTCAATTTGAAGTTCACTCCGCCCGCGGCCAGGCTGAACTGCGTGCCGGACTGTTTGGCTTGCTCTCCGGACAAAACGATGACCACGCCGTTGGCGTTTCTTAGGGTAATGTCGCTGGCGCCTCCCGCCACGGCGAAGGTCGCCGCACTACCGGCATAGCTGCCGCTGAAGTCCGCCATCCGTTTAAGATCGTAGACTTTTCCGACGGCCGTCAATCCGGAAATACCGATGTTGACCAGACTGAGCCCGGTGATGGAGAACGGATATTCCTTGCCCTGGTATTGCAGCGTGCCGTCGCCCCAGCTGTAGCCCACGCCCAGCGCGACGGACTTCGCACTGACGCGGATCATCGCGGCGGGCAGTTTTTCCTCCGGCTTTTGATAGTCGCTGTAGGCCTGATCCGCATTGGTCATGAGCCGCGCCTCGGCCTGGTCTTGTACCTCCCAGCCGAGCTTCTGGACCTCTTGCCGCGCCCTGACGCTTATCGTGCCGCCGACCCAAAGTTGCTTTCGGGTTGCGCCGGAAATCTCGTTGACTTTCCGATTCGCCGCGGTGAGAAACCGCCCCATCGGCTCGGTCCACACGAGGTGATCCAAAGGCACATTGAAAACGATGGCGTCGCCGATACGCGCGGCCGAAAGACCGCCGATCGACTGGAAGCTCTCGATCGGCGCCACGTTCTTATGATAGCCCAGGTACATTTCCGCCGTGCGCTCGCGGAAATAAGTGAGCGTTTTGCTGTCGCTGAGCGCGGCCGAGTTCACGAACGCGCTGCGGTTCGCCACTCCCGTCATTTGATCTAGCGCATTGACGAGGACGGTCTGCTCGCGCGGAGTGTAGATGGAGTTGTTGATGAAAAGATCGGCCACTTCAGCCTGCACTCCCATTTTCGCGAGCTTGTCCTGGTTCATGCGCCGCAGGTCGGCGGGTGGACTGGAACGATAGATATCGTTGAGAAGTTTGTGGCTGCCCGCAACCGAAATGGCGATGCCCGCGCCGCCGGGAACCGCCATCATCGCCGCGGTCCAGGTGAGCCCGCCCGCGTAGCCCGCCCAGGCGAGCTCGTCGAGCCGATCCTGAAGAATTTTGTTGTCTGAATAGACGTCGACTCCCAACTGGTAGGCGTACTCGCGCTTGGTCTTCGAAAAACCGATCCAGTCTTTCACCCGGCTGTCTTCGGCGTCGCTGCGCTTCGGGCCGGTGAGGGCGTCGCCGGCGCGGCGGAAAGCCGAACCCACCCCCGACACCGCGCCTTTCACCGTCTGTACTGGGCTCGTGATGAGATTTTTCATGCCGGCGAGCGTATCGAGCCCGGCTTCTTTGATCGAGCTCGTGTATTCCTTGGTCCCTTTGATCTGGTCCATTACGGCGAGGGCGTTGATCTCCTGCACGCGTTTGGCGAGCATTGCCGTCGAGACCGCAGTGAACTGGCCGAATTTCGAGTCGATGGTATAGATGTTGAGATAACCATCGTTGCGCACCTGTTCCTGCACGCGATGATGCGGGCCGGCTACCAGCTCCGGCGGCAATATTTTCGCCGCGCTCAAAATCGGCGGCGCCTCGTACGCCGGCTGAGCAGCCACGACCAGCGGTTGCAAGATCATAGTCGCGGCAAGGAACAGCGCGAGACGCGAAGCGCGAACCCCGCGGCGATAGGCTCTTAAGTCTTTCATCAAATTTTGTTTCCCCTAGTTTTTCGGATGTGTAATGGAATCAGCGTGAAAATAACCAAGGCCGCCGCGCATGGCTATTGGACCTTGGTCCAATAGCTAGTCAGCGCCCGGCGGCGCGCCGCCCCCGCGAGCGAGCGCCACGCGCAGCGTCCGTATGAACAGCTCGTCATCGAAGGGCTTGCGCAGAAACGCAACCGCACCCATACTGAGCGCCCGCTCACGTACCCCCACCTCATCATGTGCGGTGATGAAGATAATCGGCAGACTGCTGCCGCCGGCAACGAGCCGCCGTTGCACCTCCAGACCCGTAATGCCCGGCATCTGGACATCGAGAATGACGCAATCCGCGCTGAACGACGGCATCGCTTCCATCAGGTCGACGAATTCCTGGCCCGATAGAAATGTGTCCGCCTCCATTCCCAAAGAGCGCACCAGACGCTTCAGCGCGCGGCAAACAGACTCGTCGTCGTCCACGATCGCGATCATGGGTTTGCCTCTGTTCATGAGAGTCGCGTCTCTCTCGGCCTCCGGCGGGCGAAGTGGAATTATCGACTCCCGCCCTGGGGATAATTTCGGTTGCCGTCCTGGGGATAATTCCGATCGCCGTCCTGCGGATATTCGCGGTAGCGATAATTCTCCTGCGGGTACGACCGATAATAAGGGGAGTAATACGGGTAGTAGTAAGGACGATAATAGTACGGTCCGGGCCCGACGATGCATCCCGCGAGCATAAGCAGAGGCGCCAACAGCATCGACGCCGCGATAATCTTTCGAACGATTGGTTTCATTTATTGACCCCTTTCCTCGAATCGATTCGGCGCTGCCGCCGATGATTTCACCGCCTTATTACGAATAAGTTAGCGCAGTGGAAACGCGCGTGTCTTAACTAATGTAGAAACTCGAAGGGATTGTATATTGGACTTTAGTCCAATGAGGGGTTTCGCGCGGACGATGCCGGTGCGAGAATGGCCGAAGCCGGCAAGGCCGAAAGCTCAGAGAGTGTGGCTTAGATCGAGCCCACCGATATACTCGATGGAAGCGCCATAAAAACACTGCGGCAGGTGGTGCAGTTCCAAACAAAACGTGGAGTCATCGAAAATGCGAGTCCAAACGGGAGGCCATTGCCCACGGCCCTGTAATTCATGACTGCGTGATGGCGCAGGTCCATGCAAATTTTAGATTTTGCCGATTCCGGCGCGCTCGGCAAGGCGGACCAGCTCCGCGAGCGACTTCACGCCCATTTTGCCCATGACACGGGCTCGATGCACCTTGATGGTCTTCTCGACCGTGCCCAAGTCATAGGCGACCTCCTTATTAAGCTGCCCCGCGACGACGTGTTCGAGCACTTGGCGCTCGCGGGGGGTCAACCTATCGATGCGGCTCTGGATGTCTTCGAGATCTGCGCGCTCGGCACGCTGACGCGCGGAACGAGCGAGCGCCTGCTCGATGGCTGTCAGAAGATCGTGGTCCTTGACCGGCTTGGGCAAAAAATCGACTGCACCCGCCTTCATCGCCTTCACGCTGGTAGGAATGTCCCCATGCCCAGTGATGAAAATGATCGGCAGAATGGCGTTCGCGGTCTGAAGCTCACGTTGCAGGTCGATTCCGCTGAGACCGGGCATACGGATGTCCAGAACCAGGCATGCGGGACCTTCGTCCTGTGCGTTATCGAGGAATTCTCGCGCCGAGGCAAACGCCTTGACGTCGTACCCGGCCGAGCGCAGGAGACGCGTCAGCGCCTTGCGCACGGACGCGTCATCGTCGACCAGGAACACCGTCGCAGCCGTCGCTAATCTCCCGCTCATCGGTTGTGGCTCGCCGTCACTCGCGGCTCGACGCTCTTTTCCACCGGCACCGTAAAATAAAAAGTGGCGCCGCGGGCGTTTGAATTGTTCTCGGCCCATAACTGTCCGCCGTGAGCCTCGATAATCGACCGACAGATGGAAAGCCCCATGCCCATCCCGTCGCGTTTAGTCGTATAGAAGGGTTGAAATACCTTGTCGAGCTTCTCGGTCGTGAGGCCGATGCCGCCGTCGCGCACGGCCACTTTGATCGTCTGCCCGCCGTCGTCCAGTTTCGCCGTAACAGAAATCTTGCGGTCGCACATCTGACAATCTTTCATGGCATCGAAGGCGTTCAATAAAATATTGAGCGCGACCTGTTGCAGCTGGACTCGATCCCCCAATACCGCTGGCAGACCGTCATCCAACGCCAGTAAGATTTGAACGTCTTGAAGGATCGCATCGCTGTGCAACAGCGTCGCGACATCGCGGATAAGGTCTTCGAGGTCAATGCTTGCGAACTCCAATTCCTCTTTTTTAACCAGCGCGCGCATCCGGCGGATGACCTCGCCGGCGCGACTGTTGTCCTTGACGATGTCGTGCAGAATCTCGCGCACCTCTTCGAGATCGATGGGTTTACTGTTCATGAACCTGAGCGCCGCTTGTGCGTTACTGAGGATCGCGGTGAGCGGCTGATTGAGCTCGTGCGCGAGCGATGCGGCCAATTCCCCCATCGTTGAAATCCGCGCGACATGCGCCAGCTCCGCGCGCTGCTCCCGGAGCTGGGTTTCCGAATCTTTGCGCAGCGTAATGTCGGTCGACGCGCCTAGGACTTGGCGCGCGATGCCGTCAGTGTCGATGATGGGGCGCTTTACGCTTTGCAGCCAACGGACATTGCCGCAAGCGTCGGTGACGCGCTCTTCCGGGATGAAACGCTCCTGTAATCTATCGATAACCTCCTGGTCGATGCGGCGGAAAAATTCGACCTCTGCACGATTCGAGTTGAAATCCGCGTCGGTTTTGCCGATCAAATCATCCACGCTCGTGCCGTAGGCGTCGGCTATGGCTCGATTTGCGAGAGTGAATCGCCCTTCGCGGTCTTTAGCAAAAATAAAGTTGGGAACGATATCGATCACCTGACGGAGAAAAGCCCGCTCCTCTTCCAACTCTTCCGCGCTGCGTTTGCGTTCCGTAATGTCGATGGCGGACCCGATGTACCCGATGAAGGTACCCTCGGCGCTGAAGCGCGGCGCGCCGGTGTCTAGGACCCAGCGGTAATCGCCATCGAATCTCCGCAGGCGGTAATCCATCATAAACCTTTGCCTTGCGTCGAACGCCTCGCTGTAGGTTTTAACGCAACCCTCCAAATCTTCCGGATGAACGCCTTCTGTCCAGCCGTTTCCGAGCTCGCGCTCGAGCGTGCGGCCCGTGAAGACGAGCCAGCTTTTGTTGAAAAACGTGCAGAGCTTGTCATCTGCGGCCATCCAAATCATGACGGGCGCGGTATCGGCCAGCATACGAAAGCGCTCTTCGCTCTCGCGCAGCGCTTCTTCCGCTCGCTTTCGTTCCGTAATGTCGAGGATGACGCCCATTCGGCGTTCGGGGGTGCGCACACCGCGGCCTTTCGCCAAAATCCACCGGACACTGCCGTCCGAAAGAAGAACGCGAAACTCCTCCTCGAACGGCAGATTGCCGCGCTCCGCCCGCTCTACCTGCGCCATCACTCTTTGTCGATCATCAGAATGCACATACTTGAGCACGTCGTTCATGCTTATGATTTCATCCTTGCCCAAGCCGAACATGGAGCGCAGTGTCGTATTGGCCCAGAGCCCGCCGGATTTGAGATCGCGCGCCCAGAGACCAAGCTCGCCGGCATTGGCGGCAAGTTCGATCATGTCGCGGCTTTCCGCTAATTCCGCCTGGATCCGGATCCGCCGGCGGCGCTCGACCAGCAAATCGACGATGATGACCGCTTGGAGAATTATGATGACGACGGCGGCGAGAATGTACCAGAAATATTCTTGCCACAAAGACTGCTGCCGAAAGCGAACGACGCTGTTCGGGGGAAGGCGGTCTTCGGAAATATTCCAGCGTTTCAAAGCGCGCCAGTCGAACGTCGGCACGGTGTCGGTGCGAACTTCGAAGGGTAACGATGTCGGGTTTGTACCGGTTAGAATACGCCGCGCCATCTCGCCGGCCCGCTTGCCGAAGGCCTCGACGCTAGTAATGACTCCACCGACGGCGCCGGTGCCGAAACTCACGTCCGACATGATGTAGACAGGCACGTTGGCCAAGCGTGCGACGGTCTGTCCCACTTGCGCGGAAATGAACGAGTGGCCCGCGGCGTCCCGATACATCCGGGCGAAGAGAATCGCGGTCTGCGGCGGCAATGTGCTTATGCCTTGGCGCACTTGCGCCATCGTGAGGTTGTCCCAGAATTCGAACTCAACCCGTCCCGTGATGGACCGAGCGGATTCTTTGACGCGATCGAGAACGTTGCGGTCTATTTCCGCCGTGCCGCCGATCACGACGATGCGGCGTGTCTCGGGCTGCAGGCGGAGAATCAATTGCAGCGTCGCCAGCGAGTCCACGCGCTCCGCTACGCCGCTGATGAGCGGTCCGAACTGATCGCGCCGAAGCTCTTCTTCCGTCAGGCCGGCGACAACGATTGGGATACCAGGGAAGAGCTGCGGCAGCAGCTTTCCGGGAATCTCCAAATTTCCCACAAAAACTAGGATCACAAGGTCAGGGGGTTGGTTGGCGTATTTCACGCTTAAATATTCGTTGAAAATACGATGCGCACGTTCGGCGGGGAACCGAACAATATCGAGATTCTCGGCGTAGACTTCGACCGGCGTGGACGGGATGTTTTCCAAAACTTGCAGCAACTGCTGATCGGCCGCGATGAAGCCCGGCGCGAGACGGCTGCCGGTGGAAATGATCAACACGCGCTTAGGGCGGGGTTGGGCGAGAAGTGAAAATGTTGTGGTGCTGAGGACCGCGGTTAAACCCAGGAGAAGTACACTCAGCCGCAGCAGCCGCTTTGGGAAATTGACGAGCAAGCGACGGTTTGGCCACTCTGCCTTCACAAGGTCGCATTCTAGAGGCAAGCTCACTGAGAAATCAAGGTAGGGATGCCGGATTAAATCCCATGTATTGGACCAAAGTCCAATGTCCAACCGCCCGCGATTTTGCTAATGATGTCGGCAACCGATTGGACCGGCTATACACTTAGCCTGTTTGTCTTTAACTTTCCAGGAGGAGCCATGCGGATGCGAAACATTTTGCGGTTCTTGACGATCGGTTTGGTCATCGGTATCGCGGGCGCTCGACTGAATTTCGCCCAGAACAACGCGGCGCCTAACGACAAGCCGGCGGGCAAATTGGAAATCATCCATGAAAAACTCAAGGCGGATAAAAAATTGCTCGTCTCGAAATATATGGAATTAACCGAATCGGAGGCGAAGAAATTTTGGCCGGTGTACGACGAGTACCAGCAGGATCTGCAGAAAAGCAACGACCGGCTTCGCGCGCTGCTGCAAGCCTACGCCGCGGACTACAACAATAAATCGTTGACGGACGAGAAAGCGAAGAAGCTGCTCGATGAGTGGATCGCTCTTGAGCGGGACGAAGGCAGCCGCCGTGGCGCGTTTGCGCCGAAGGTGCTCCAAGCGCTGCCGCCCAAGAAAGCGGCGCGCTATCTGCAGATTGAAAATGAATATCGGATCTTGTTGCGCTACGAGCTCGCGGCCAACGTACCGCTGGTCCAGTAGAATGAAACAAGGAGCGAAGCGATGAACTCTTATTTAATGAAAACAAATCTGACCATTGCGATCGCCGCCATCGCGGTCGTCTTAAGCGTCCTCGTCCCCAGCCGATCGTTCGGCGCCAGCGCAGGGCAGATCGACCGCGAAGCGACCCAGTCCTTAAACGCGCTGTATAAGAACACTCCCGGCGCGC
>Ga0310810_10001874_pt1 | contig 22297 bp, 20 predicted proteins | sample NCmetagenome_FD_207641 | JGI IMG/M metagenome (GOLD analysis project Ga0310810, IMG submission 207641) | Soil microbial communities from experimental microcosm in Duke University, North Carolina, United States - NC | ecosystem: Engineered > Artificial ecosystem > Soil microcosm > Unclassified ... | reverse complement strand
AGCGAGGGAGCGGGATGGGCGGGCGGGCGGCGCGCGACGGAGGCGCGACGCCGGGCGATCGCGTGGCGCGCGACTCGATCTCGGCGACACGCGCGCGGATCTCACCCCGATCCCACGCGTCCGCGAGCGAAGCCAGGTCCGTGCGGCATTCGTCGCATGCGACGAGGTGCGCCTCGATTGTCTCTCGATCCGGCGCGGAGAGGGATTCGGAAGCGTTCAGCCAGCGGCCGAGCAGCGTGAGCGGCAGATGCGCCGTGCCCGACCACGGCTCCGGGAAATGCTTCTCGGCCTGCTTCAGGAGGCTGGCGCACTCCGCGCACTCGCGAGCGTGCTCGAGGAAACGTGCGCTCTCCGAGTCGGGCAGCACCTCGAGCAGGTGCGCCGGTACGCACGAGCGGAACCAAGCGTGGACGTCGGTCACGCGACCCCGCCCTTCCAGCCCGGCATGCCTTCGAGCCCAGGCTCGCCGCGCGCGATCGCCGCCTTGAGGCGCGCCTTGCAGCGTACCCAGCGCTGGCGCAGTTTGTCGTGGGATTGATTGGTTTCGGCAGCCAGTTCCTTGAAGTCCTTCCCCATCATCACCGCAACGGTCAACTCCACACACGGCGCCTTGTGCCGCCGATAGTACTCGGCCGCGCGCGCCGCGATGAGCGTCGTGCCCTCCTCGAGCTCCACGAGCCAATCGAGCGCGTGCGCGTCGGCAACGACATCGGCGTACTCGGTGACGTCGACCGCGTGCCCCCAAACCTTGCGCCGGCGCATTACGTCCCGGCACTTGTTGCGAGCGATGGTCGTGGCCAGCTTGTCGAGGCGATCGGGCAGGCCATTCCTCCGGACAAATACAAGAACACCCAGAACCGCGTCATAGGTGGTGTCCTCGATCACCTCCGGAGACGAACTCTGGAGCTGGAAGCGAACACTGCGCAGTATCACTTCGCGGATCTCGCGCAACTGCTCGCTCGATAGGACGTACGCGTCCGGCGCGGTCAATTCCGGAATTTCCATGCCTTGGGAAGGTGGCGGCCGTATTGGCGTGGGTCCGTTGAGAGCGGACAGCGGTGCTACGCCAAACGCCTCCGCCCGGAGTGCGGGGCATGGTAGGCGGGGCCCAGGGCGCTTTCAAGAGCGGGATCATCGCTCTCCAGGTCGCTCGAGCCGCCCCTCTGTGACCGGTGTCACACCCCGGCCTTCTCCCCGACCTACCTGTCGTGAGGCGGCTGTCGCCTCTTAAGGACTGGAGGCCGACGATGCCCCTCGAAACGCCGGACATTGTGTTCCAAGAGCTGACCGAGCCCGAGCTGCTGCGGGAAAGCATGGCGCTGCGCTTCTCGAACTACCGCGAGACCAAGGGGCTGTGCCTCATGGAGTCCCTGGACACGGCCAGCGGTCTCGACGTCGACGAGTTCGACACGAGGTCGCGGCACTTCGGCCTGGTGGCCAGGACGGGGGATCGCGCGCGGCTGATGGGAAGCGTGCGTCTGATTCAGGAGTCGCCGTCGCCGCACGCCGCATCCGTGTTCGCCGCCGTGGCCGAAGCGCCGACTGCTCGTGCCCGACTCGCGCCGCGGCTCCACACGCCGCTTTCCCTCGTCCATTACACCGAGGCGCGTGAGGATGTGTTGGCCTTGATCGAGCAGGCCCATGCCCGAGACGAGCACGTGATCGAGGCCAGCCGATTGGTGTTCTCGCGCGAGTGCCGCGGGTTTGGGTTGTCTGGAATCAAGAGTCTCGCCGAGTTCGTGGTGCTGGGCTGCACGGCCGTACAGGACCGCATGACTCGCGTCTCCAACGCCCTCGTTCAGTGCAGGGCCCATCACGGAGCCTTCTATCGGTCGGTCGGGTTCCGCCCGCTCCGGGGACGGTCCTTCGTCACGGAACCCAAGCTCGGGCTCTCGATGAACGTATTCCACCGCCGGCCCGAGTGGACATCGGACGAAGTCCGCGCGACGTGCGGGAGACTCGCCGACGCTGTCGAGCGCGTCGGGCTCGCACGATTCGGTGACTTCGTACCCGACGCCGACCGCGTTCGCGGCCGGCTTTCCGTGGAGGTGGCGGCGTGAACACAGAGCGCATCGCGACGAGGAGATCGCTGGGCTCGCTCATCCTCAACGCCGCGCTTGTGGCGCTCGTCCTCATTGCGCCGCTGATCGGATCGGAGCGCCTGCTCGCACCCGCGCCGTGGATTGCGGCGGCAGCGGCGTGGCTCCTGCTTGTCTCGCAGCCACGCCTCGATCGACGCACCGCATGGTCGCGCGACGCGCAGGACCAGCGCTCGGCTGCAGGGATCTTCGCGTCGATGATCGCGATGCTCGTGCTCGCAGTCGCCGAGTATCGATTCCGTGGCGGCTTGCTGCCGTTGACGGAGACCGCCGCGGTCGCGGCCGGCACCGCGTGCATCGTCGTCGGCTTCGCGATCCGTCTCTGGGCGATCCGCGTGCTCGGCGCGTACTTCACGTCGACCGTCGAGGTCGACAAGCGCCAGCCGGTTGTCACGGCCGGGCCCTACGCGTGCGTGCGCCATCCCTCGTACACCGGCGCGCTGCTGATCGCACTCGGGCTCGTGGTGCTGTTTCGAAGCGCGCTTGGGCTCGGCGTGGTGCTCGCGCTCGTCCTGCCCTCGTACGCCCGGCGCATCAACGTCGAGGAGCGGTCACTCGTCGACGCTCTCGGCACGCGGTATCGGGCGTACCGGGACGTCGTGCCGGCGCTCGTGCCGCGGCTGAACGGGCTCCGACGGCGCCTGGCGGCGAATGATCTGCCTGGAGATCTCAGATGACACCGAGCCCAATCACACGCAACCCAAGCGCACAACCGTTCTCGAGATGGGCGATCTCAACCGTCCAAGGCCTTCAAAAGCTGGCCGGCGTAGGCGCCCTGATTGCCGCGGGGGTATCCATTGGCAGACTCGTCGGCAGTCAGTGGCTGAACACGTTTTCAATGAGCGACCTTAGAGAGCAATTGGAGAACCCGGCCAATATCGGTCATCGCGCTACGCTCGCAATGGTTCAGGCAGTGATCTGTTTCGCACTCGCAGCCCTTCTTCCGCGGGCGAAGGTCGACACGGGGCCTGACGGGGAGCCGCCCCGCCCGGAGACCCTGGATGGCGTACAGCGGATCCACATGACGCTGCGGACAACATTTCTACTCTGGGCTGCCTACTACGTCGCGTCCTCCATTTGTATCCGGCACAGCATTCAACTGCCAACCAAGGACGCACAGTGCCACCCAGTGCTTGGGCCGCCCCAGATGACTGCGATCGCCCAGCTCATCATGGACTCGTTGAATGCACTGACTGGTCTGTCTTCCTTCTGGCTGTTCTTGGAACTGTCTGAAATCACAGTTCCACCAAAGGGTGTCGCGACACCACGCGACGCGACGTGGACGGCCCGCACGCACAAGCTTCTCTCGGGAGGTCTGCTCGGACTCCTCCTGACAATGGGCTGGGTCGGCCTTGCCTTTGTCCATGGAAAGACGGCAGGTGATAGTGCGGCGATCGCCACCATGAGCATCATGACGGCCTATCTCAGCGGACTGTCTCTGTGCCTTGTCGTTGGACGATTGGGCAGCAAGCTTATCGATCCGGGCCCCGTGACGCTCTCAGCGCTTTACATCTACGGGCTAATCCAGCCGCTGGCCGTGATGTTCCCAGTTCGCGCGGAAGTCCAGTTGCTCGCCACGACAATGGCGCTTGTCCTCAAGCTACTGCTCTGGCTGGTATTCGTTTGGGCCTTCTCGACCGGCATCGTTGGCGAATACGTCAAGGACATCCGAGATTTCCTCTCGGATCCGAGCCGGCAGCCTGCTTGAGTGGTGCGGCGAATCCACTGGGCGTTCCCCCCCCCAAAACACGACGGCCCGCCTCATTCGAGGCGGGCCGCATGTTCGGGCACCGGATGTCAGTGCGTGGGCTCGATGCGAATGGTGCCCGATTCGGGAGCGTCCGCTTCGACGCTGGCGATCATGCGCAGGCGCGCGGGATCGCCGATGACGAGCGGCGTCATGGTGCGCGCGAGGTACGCGGCGAGCGACGCGGCCTGATCGCGCGAGCGCGCAGTCACGGTCACCTTGAGCGGCGTGCGCGTCGACGGAGCCTGATTGATCCACTGCGCGGCTTCGCGCACGACGGGGGGCGCGCCCACTTCACTGCTGCCGCCGGGGCCGCGCATCGTCGCGGCGCCGTTCGCCAGGTCCGCGCCGGTGAACGCGAGCACGGGGCCGGCCGCGGTCTCGAGATGGTACGCGGCGACGTGGAAGCCCTGGCCCACGAAGTTGCGCTTGTTGCCCGCACGGTCGCGGGCTTCGAACACGTACGAATACGTGAGGCCGGGCGTCACCGGCGCGCCGGACGTGGCGCGGCCGTCCCACGCGATCTCGGCGGGCGGCTTGCCATGACCCTGGTACGCGGCCACGGGCTCGCCCTTCGCGTTCACGACGGTGAGCTTCCAGCTCTCCACGTCGTCGACCGCGGGGCGGAAACGTGCCACCGCGCCAGTCGCGAACTCGTGCAGCCAGGGCTGCGCGAGGTATGGCGACGCGTCGGTCGCCGACTGTGCAACCAGCGCGGTGGTGAAATCGGGTGGGTTGCGGTCGAGCACGTCGGCCGCGGTGCCGCGATCGAGGCCCGCCGCCTTCTCGGGGTCGAGATTCACGTCGAGGTCGGGCCGCGGGAATTCGTAGTGCACGTGGTCTTCGCCTTCGACGGTCAGGCTGCGGAACGCGGTTCCCTCCTGCCCGCCGTGGAGCACCATCGCGGAGTCGGACTTGGCCGGCGCGGAAACCTCGGCCGAACGCTCGCTCGATCCGCTCGACTTCGCGGACGACGTCGCGCGCCTGGGCGCGGTGTGCGTCACGGCCGGCGCCGGCTTCGCGCTGACGGTCGTGGGGGTGCTCGCCGCCGGCGTGGGCTTCGCGCTGGCGGACGTCATCGCGGTCGTGGTCGGCGCCGTCTTGGCGCTCGCCGTCGTCGCGGCGCCGCTCGGCGCCACGTTCAGCATCATCAGCAGCGCGCACGCTCCGGCGGCCGTCGCGAAGGTCTTGCTCCGAATCATCGCCATGCTCCTTTCGCTGGTCCCTAGCCGCTGTCGCGAAGGCGGAAGCGGAACGTGATCGTGCCCCACTGCTCGCCGGTGCGTCCGCCGCTCAACGCGGCGAAGCGCCACCCGCGAAGCGCGGTGCGTGCGCTCTCATCGAAGTCTTCGAATCCGGCGGTGCGCTGGACGAGAATGTTCTCCTTGATCGTGCCGTCGGCGCGGACGACGAAGTACAGCGTGACCGAGCCTTCGACCGCCTCGCGCTTCGCCCACTCCGGGTATTCCGGCGTCACATGCACGAGTACGGGCCGGTCCGCGATCGGGCCCATGAGCGTGGCGCCCGCGAGCGTGCGGCGCGCGTCGCTCTGGCCGGCCTTCTCGGGCTCGGCATCCGTTGCGTGCGTCGTGACCGTGGCGGGACCCAGGGTGGTGCCGCTGCCGACGCCGGCGCCGCGCGTGAGCGCAAGCGCCGGGCCCGCGCCATCGCCGCCGCGATTGAGCGCGACCGTGCCGGCCGTCCCGGTGCCGGACACCGTGGCTGCGGTGACCGAATGTCCCCAGTTCGTGTTCGGCGCGCTCCCGACGCCGGCGGCTGAAACGACTTCGTGCGTCTGCAGCGCGGCGAGCCGCGACGTCAGTCGATCGTCGACGGCGATTGCGCTCTGCGGATCGGGCGTCAGGTCGGCGTGGCTCTCCCGGCGCATGAAATGCTGTTCGCGCTCGCTGGTCGCGGCGGCCCCGACTTCGGTGCGCGGCGCGGCCTGGGCGGGCGCGGCGGCCGCGGCCGGCGAGGCGTCACCCGGATCGAGCATCGTGATCTCGGTGAGCGGCTCGCGATCGGGCGCCGGCTTGGGCGCGAAGATCAGCAGCAGCAGCAGCAGGGCATGCACGACCATGCTGATACTCATGGCGCTCCGCGTGCGCGAGCGCGCGGGCGTCACATCCCACGTCAGGGCCGACGCGCTCACAGTGCACCATCCATCTTCTGGCGCGTCGCGATGGCCAGGCGCTTGGCGCCGGCGATGCGCGCGGCGTCGAGCAGTTGGTGCACGGTCGCGTACGGCGCGCCCGAGTCGGCGCGCACCACGACGAGCAGGTCCTTGTTGCCGGGCTCGGCCAGGCGCGCCGCGATGGCGGCCGCGAGCTTGTCCATGGTGACGTCGTGATTGTCCACGGCGAGCCTTCCGTCCTCGCTCAGCGTGACGCTGAGATTGCGCTGATCCTCCGCCTCGCGCGTGTGCGCCTGCGGCAGGTTCACCGGCAGGTTCGACACCGACAGCATCGGCGCCGTGACGAGGAGGATGATGACCAGCACCAGCGCGACGTCGATGATCGGCGTCACGTTGATCTTGGTGATGGGCTCAGGGCGCTTCCGGGTGTAGGCCATGTCATCTCCCCGCGACCGCGATCTCGGCCGCTCCCTGGGCGCGCGCTTCGTCGAGCACGGCCACGAAGTCGCCGTGCGGCACATTGTCGGCGCAGCGCACGACGACCTGGCGCGTGGCGCTTTCGGCGAGCACCTCGTGCAACGTGAGCGCGAGCCGGTCGCGATGCACCAGCTGGCGATTGACCACGATGCTGTCGGCCGATAGCAGGCTCACCTCCACACGATCGGTGTGGCTGGGCGCGGCCTTCTTTCCGGTCGACGACGCGCTGGAGACGCCGATGCCGGACTGCAGTGCGAGCGGCGTCGCGACCATGAGGATCACGACGAGCACCAGCGAGACGTCGATCAGCGGCGTCATGTTGGGTTCGTTGATCCCGCTCATGGAGTCGGACGAACGGCGGTTGCGCTTCATGGATCGCCCTTAGGCCGAACGCCGCGAGCCGCGCTCGGCGTCGTCGGAGTCCGCGCCGGCCACCGTCAGGCGCAGGTTGCGCGCGCGGTTCTCGGCCACGGTCAGCATGACGTTCATTTCGCGGAGGAAGTGGTTGTAGAGCATGACCGCGGGCACGGCGACCATCAGGCCGGCGGCGGTGGTGAACAACGCTTCGGCGACGCCGGCCGCGACCACGGACGGGCCGGCCGAGCCGGTGCGCGCCATGTCGTGGAACGCGCGCATGATGCCCCACACGGTGCCGAGGAGGCCGATCAGCGGCGCGGTGTTACCCATCGTGCCGAGCACGCCCAGGTTGCGCTCGAGCAGCAGGCGCTGCTCGCTGAGCGCGATCTGCAGCTTCTCTTCCTGCGCCTCGGGAGCCAGATGCGCGCTCTGCAGCACGCTCGCCGCCACCGGGCCGGCCGGATGCTTGAGGACGCTGCACGCCCACGCCGCTTCCTTCACGTGACCGCCGCGCGCCTTCTCGGCGGCCAGATCCAACTGTCGGTCCACGTCGCCGCGGCGCGACCAGTAGTAGCGCAGCCGCTCGATCGCGTATCCGAGCGTGACCACGCTGCACCCCAGGATCACGATCATCACCGGGCTGCGGCGAATGGCTTCCATCCAGTCGAAGTTCTCGAACATGACTCAGCTCCTTGAGTGTCGGTGTCGGGTTCAGCGTCGGCGCGTGAGCGCCTCCAGCTGGCTCGCGCGGCCCGAAGCCGCCGCCACCAGCTCGTGGTCCTCCGAGTGATGGGCGATGTCGCGATACGCATCGACCGCCCGCGTGTATTCCTTACGTGTCTCGTACAGCGCCGCGCAGCGTGCGAGCGCTGACAGCCGGAACGCGTTCGTGCGTTGCGGCGCGGCCGCGGCCTGCTCGTACCAACGCAGCGCCGCGGTCGATTCCTTGAGTTGTTCGTGGCAGCGACCCATGCGGTACAGCAACTCCACGTTCAGCGACGCCGACGGCCGCGCGGCGAGCGCGCGCTGGTACTCGCGCATCGCGTCCGCGGTCTGGCCGGCGGTCTCGTCCATGTCGCCGAGCTGATAAGCGACTTCAGAAGCACGGGCGTCGTCGGGGTGCTTCGCGCGATACGCCTCGAGCGCCGTGCGCGCTTCGTCGCTCTGGCCGGTCATGCGCTGGCACAGCGCCAGGTTGTAGGCCGAGGCGCTCGCGATGTCGGCACTCGTGCTCTCGGCGAGCACCTGCGTGAACGCGACCGCGGCGCGGCCGAAGTCCTTGGCCTCGAAGTCGAGCAGACCCATGCGGAAGCGCACCGTCGAGCGCAGATCGCTCTCCGGGAAGAACGACAGGAACTGTTCGTACGCCTGGCGCGCGTCGTCGTTCGCGTGCGACTGGGCGAGCGCGTCGGCGAGCAGGAACTGCGCCTGGTCCGCCGCCGAGTAGCCGGGGAAGCCGCTCACGACCTTGCGGAAGCCGTCGGCCGCCTCGGTCCATTCCTTCGCGTCGTAGTGACGGCGCGAGATCTGGAACTCGGCGTCGGCCGCGAACGCGCTGTTCGGGAACTGGTCGACGAGCTTGGCGAGCACGGCCTGACCGCCCGGCTTCTGGCTCAGGCGATACAGCGCGCGCTCGGTGCCGCGCTGCGCTTCACGCGCGGCCGGCGTGCCCGGGTACTTCTCGATCGTGCCGGCGAAACCCTGCAGCGCTTCCGCGTCGCGGCCGGCGTTGTATTCGCCCTGCGCCAGGCGCAGCGTCGCGATCGACGCCGCCGAGCTGCTCGCGAAGTGCGCGAGCAGGCCTTCGTAACAGCGCTTCGCGTCCGCGTAGCGCGCGGCCTGGAAGTACAGGTCGCCGGCGCGCGCCCACGCCTTCTCGGCAAGCGGCGCGTCCGCGCTGTCGCGCACGATGGTTTCCCAGCGATCGACGGCGTCGCCCGAGCGATCGAGGCGCACGTAGCAGAGGCCGGCCTGGTACAGCGCGGTCAGCTTCTGCGGATCCTTCGGGAAGCGGCGCACGAAGTCTTCGTAGGCGGCAGCGGCCTCGCGATAGCGCTTCTGGTTGAAGCGCTCGTGCGCGATGGCCAGCACGGCGCCGCTCACGACCTTGTCCGAACCGCCGGCGACGAGCTGTTCCTCCGTCGCGATGGCGAGACTGTCCTGGCCCTGGCGCGCGTACGTCCACGCCAGGAGCTGATCCGCGGAGCTGGCCACTTCGTGGCCCGCGAAGTCGCGGTGCACCTGCGCCAGCGCGGCCTGCGACTCGGCGTAGCGACCCTGCGCGGCCGACGCGTCCGCGTCGATCACGAGCGCCCACGCACGCCACTCGGAGTGGCTGGGCGGCATCTTCTGCAAGAGGAGGTGCGGCGCGCCCGACAGCTGGCCGAGGTCGCCCGCGCGGTGGTACGCGAGTTCGAGCTGACACAGCGCGGCTTCGACCAGCTCCTGGCGCTCGGGGCTCGAGAACACCGCGCGGCCGGTGCTGTCGTGCTGCGTCGTGTAGCGGTCGAGCACGATCTGGAAGTACGGCGCGGCGGCGAGCGGCTTGCCCTGCAGGCTGAGGCCGACGCCCGCCAGGTACGCGGCGGCCGGAGCCTCGGGCTCGAGCGGATAACCGCGCACGACGGCCTGATACGTGCCGGTCGCGTCGCCGCGCCGGCCCATGGCGTCGAGACAGCGGCCGACGCGGTACTGCGCGCTGGCCGCGACCTCGTGTTCGAAGTAGCGCGTCAGCACCTTGTTGAACTCGACGATGGCCGCGGCGTACTGGGCCTTGCCGGCCAGCGCCTCGCCGATCAGGTACTGGGCGCGCGCCGCCGCGTCGGTGTCGGGATGGCGATCGACGACGCCGTGCAGCTGCACGAGCGACGAGTCGGTCTGCCCGGCCAGGAACCGCGCGCCGGCTTCGCGCACTTCGGCCTCGGCCAGGATGGCGGGGTCGGTCACGCGCGACTGCATGCGCGCGAACTCGGTCGCGGCGCTGCGATAGTCCTTCGCGCCGAGGAACACGTTCGCCTTCGCGAGCAGCGCCGGATCGTGCAGCGTCGACGACGGCCAGCGGTCGGCGACGTCCTGGAACGCGGCCGCGGCGCGCAGCTGATTGCCGCTCGCGGCCAGCGCCAGACCCTTGAGATACGTCGCGGCCGGACCCGTGCTCGAGGGGCCGAGCGCGGCGATCGCGTCCTGCGGGCGTCCCAGGGACTGGAACATCATCGCGCGCGCCATGGCGACGCGCGCGTCGTTCGCGGTCCACGGCGCGCCGGAGGCGATCGCGTCGAGCGCCTTCTTCGCGTCGGCGGTGTCGCCGCGACGCAGCGCGTTCCAGGCGCGCGCCAGGCGCGCTTCGCCGAGGAGCGGGCTCGTCGGATAGCGCTGCTCGAACTTGATCCACTCCTTCGCCGCGTCGGCGTCCTCGTGCTTCGCCTCCATCGCGCGGATCACCGCGTACGCCGCGTCGTCTTCGAACGGGCCTTTGGCCGCGTCCTTCTGGGCGTCGCGATAGGCGTCGAGCGCCGCGTTCGCGTCGCCCATCTCCCAGCGCACGGCGCCCGACAGGAATTTCGCGGCCGCGCGCTGATCGTCGCCGGACGCCTGCTTCATCAGGTCTTCGACGCTGCCGTCCAGTTCGCGTAGCGCGGCCAGCCGCTCGTCGCCGGTCTTGAGGCGGGCGGCATCGAACGCGCGCGTGACGTCACGCGTCGCGTCCGTGTTGGTCTGCGGCGCCTGGGCCGCTTCCGGCGCGTGCTTCGGCGCGTGCGCCGCGTGCGACGGACCCACGATCAGGCCCGTCGTCAGCGCGGCGAGCGCGAGTCGCAGCGTCACTCGCGTCCTGCGCATGTCCTTGGCCATGACTTCCTCCGGTCCGGTGCCGGAGCGGGCGGCGGGCGCCGCCCCCGCCCCCCCGGGGCGGGCGGGCGGGGGGTCCGCCGCGCGCTCCGCCCTGTCGAGTTGCGGGATGTGCGTCATGGGTTACTGCACCGGAAGCACCGGCACGGCGCCCTGCGGACCGTTCGTGAAGATCTCGACCTGACGCATCGGGCCGATGAGGATGCGGCCTTCCTTGTCCTTCACCGTCAGCTGGTAGCGGTACGTGCCGTCCGCCATCGGCATGCCCGACTCGTCCTTGCCGTCCCACAACAGGTGCGCGGGAGGCTGACCGGGGCCGCCGAACTTGCGGACCACGGCGTTGGACTTGTCGTGCAGCTCGAGCGTCCAGCTCTCGGCGCCGGACTTCGTGTGCGCGTTGAGGTCGATCTTCGTCACGGCCTTCTCGCCGGTCGGCGAGAACACTTCGGGATCGGCGTGGCTCGCGGCGAAGAAGCCGCCGAAGCGGTACGTGAGCCCGAAGCGGTGCGTCATGCCGAGCGGATGGTCGGCGACGCCATAGTCGAACTGGTACGCAGGCAGGAAGCGGTACGAGAACCCGCCGGTCGCACGCGTGTCGTCGTAGCCGATGCGTGCCGCGAGGCCGGGCTGGATCCAGTACTCGGCGCCGCCGTGGAAGCGCGTGCCGAGGCCGGTCGACTGATCGATCTCGGTGGTGATGAACGCGCGACCGTTCAGCGCGTTCAGCGTGACGCCGCCGCGATACTCGGTCGGATACGTCTCCGCGGTCTGGCGCAGCGTGATCGACGGGCCGCCCAGGTTGAGCGCCGAGAAGCCCACCTTGAACTGCGGCGTCAACTGATACATGGCGCCGAGGTCGATGCCGAAGCCACCGCCGCTGAAGTCTTCGATGGTCTGCTGCACGAGCTTCACGTTCGTGCCCACCGAGAAGCGCGGGCTGAAGCCCCGGGCCATCGTGAACAGGTACGCGGTCTCGCCTTCCTTGAACGAGCCGAGCGCGTCGTTGACGTCGTTCGTGCGCTGGAAGTCGCCGGACGACATCGACACCATGCTGAGTCCGAAGCTCGGCAGCCACGAGCCGGGAACGGCGATGCTGAAGCCGTTCAGCGACGTGTCCTCGAACAGGTGCAGGTTCTCGAACATGAGCTGGTTCTGGTCGAGCTGGCTGAGCCCGCCGGGATTCCACAGGATGCCGAGCGCGTCGTCGGCCATGGCGACGTTCGCGCCGCCCATGCCCAGCGCGCGCGCGCCGGCGTACTGCGACAACCATTCACCCGGCATGCCGCCGCCCTGGTCGGCCGCGCGGGCCGGCTGGACCGCGAGCGCCGCGAGTGTGGCGAACAGCGCCACGGTGCGCGTGATGCGGGAGTCGATGCGGTTCATGATGCCCTCCTAGCGAACCACGGCGATCTTGCGCCGCATGACGTTCAGGGTGTTGCCAGTACCGTGGGCCTCGAGCAGCACGATGTAGCCGCCACTCGCCACCACGTTGCCGGCGCCGTTCTTTCCGTCCCACACGAATGAGTTGAGTCCGACCGAGCCGCCCACCGCGCCGCGCGCGAACTCTTCGCGACGCACGAGCTCACCGCTCTGCGTGAAGATGCGGATCGTCACCTGCGCGTCGTCGTCGAGCTTGTACGCGAGCGTGGTGCCCTGACCCGGCGGGTGGAACGGGTTCGGGTAGTTCGTGACCGTGCCGCCCGGCGCGTTCGGATCCACGAACGCCGTGACCAGGTCGAGATCGCCGCTCAACGCGCCGGACACCGCGCGGATGCGGTCGGTCTCGGGTTGACGCGGGCTCAGGAAGTTCGCGCGGGCCGCGCCGACCGAGTCGGTCGAGCTGTCGATCGCGCTCAGCGTGCCGGTGCCCGAGAGCCGCAGGAAGTTGACCGGCTGGTTCGGGACGCCGTTGCTGTAGTCGTCGGTGACACGCGCGGTGATGGCCGCGTTCTTGTCGCCGCCCACCCACGTCGGCACGCTCGTCACCAGCACCTGCGACGGCGCGCCCGGCGTGATCGTGATCACGTTGCTCACGGCCGGCGCGTTGCCCGCGTCGTCATGCGCCACGACCACGATGGGCTCGGCGAACGTGTAGGACTCGGAGACCGAACGCTGGCCCTGCAAGAGCTGGAACTGCGTCGTCAGCAGCGTGCCGCGGCCCGGGGCCTGCGAGGACGCGTTCTGCACGTCGATCGTGACGAACGAGTTGATCTCCTGGATGACGCTGCCCGCGTCGTTCGTGACCTTGACGGTCAGCGTGAACGGACCGCCGGCCGGCGCCGTGGACGGCGTGATCGCGGCCTCGAGATGGAAGCCGGTCGAGATCGCACGCACCTGCGTCGTGCTGCCGGTCTTCGACGGCTGGGTCACGTCGCTGACGCTGATCTGCTGGAAGCCGCCGGTCGCGAGCTTGACGTTCATCTGCGCCACGCCGTCGACCATCGCGGCGTCGGGCGGCAGCGTCGCGAGCGGATCGCCCGACGTGATGTGCACGACGTCGGTGACGCCGCCGACCGGGTTCCACCACTGGTCGGTCGCCATCGCGGTGCACGTGAACGCGTAGTTGATGGACTCGTCCGTCGCCGTGCCGGTGCGGCCGGTCGCCGTGCCCGGGGCCGGCGATTCGCCGGGCGCCAGGATGAGCACGCGCGAGAACGCGCCGCCGATCACGGTCACGTACGCGGACGTGTCGGGCGTAATCGAGACGTTGTCGGAGTCACTGGCCCAGATGCGCTGCGGGCCGGTGCGGTACAGCTTGACCGGCATCAGGAGCTGGCCGCCGATCAGCGACGTGTCGGACGGCATCGTCGCGAACAGGTCGCTCGAGCCGAGCTTCACGCGGTCGTTGACGCCGCTCACCAGGTTCCAGTACGCGTCGACGGCGCGCAGCGTCAGCGTGAACGCCGAGCCCGCCGTCTGGTTCGTCGGCGAACCGTTCTTGCCGTCGACTGTGCCGCCCTGCGGCGTCTCGCCGGGGAGCAGGACCTGGAGCCCCGCGAAGGGACCGGGCTGGACGACGAAGCTGTTGCTCGTGCCGGTGTGCGGCGGCGCCGAGAAGTCGAACGCGGTGAAGCTGACCGCGCCGCCCGCGCCGCGGAACACCATGTTGCCGGTCCACACGCCGTTCGTGAACGTGATCAGTTCGGGCGAGATGCTGCCCGCGCCGGTGTTCGCCGACAGCACGGCCTGGCCGTCGTAGCCGGGGACCGTGTTGTTCGACACGTCGGCCGCGCGGATCGTGACGCTGAGCGGCGTGCCCGCGACCTGCGGCGAGCTGATCGTGTTGATCGCGAAGTGATGCACCGCGTTCGGAATCACGCTGATGCCCGGGCTGGTCATGCCGGTGATGCCGGCGTTCGTCTGGTCGTTGAGCGTCAGCGTCTGCGTGCCGACGGTGCCGAGCGTGACGTTGAACACCTTGACGCCGTTGCTGAGCGCGACGGTGATCGGCGTGCTGGCCGCGCCGTCGCTGGACGTGAGTCGCACGTTGTCGCCGCTGAACACCTGGTTCCAGTACGCGTCCGTCGAGTACGCCGTGACCGCAAACGCCTGGCCCGCGCTCTGCGACGCCGGCGTGCCGATCTTGCCGCTCACGCTGCTGGGCAACGCGGTCTCGCCCGGCACGATGAGCTGCACGCGCGAGAACGCGCCCGGGTGCACGGTGAACGGATCGCTCGTGCCGTTCTTCGAGGGCGCATTCGAGAGGAACGCGTAGAAGTTCGCGTTGCCGCGGTTGATGCTGGTCTCGTCGGCGCGCAGCGCGGCGAGGCCGCCGGTCCACGTGCCGTTCACGAGCTGCACCGAGTCCGGCACGGTGCGGCCGTCGCCGAAGCTCGTCGTCTCCTTGAGGCGCACGTAACCGTTGTAGCCGGTGACGATCGCACCCGAGGGACTGCGCGCGGTCAGCGTCATGGTGAATGGCACGCCCGCGGTCTGGTTCTTCTGCGAGATGCCCGAGAACTGGAAGCCCTGGATCACGAGCGCGCTGACCGCGGCGGACGTGCCGTCGGGAATCGTCCCGTCGGTCTCGTCGTGCGCGAAGAACGTGAACGTGCCGCCCGCGTTCAGCGTGGCGGCCAGCACGAGCGAACCCGACTGCAGCTGCGTGGCGCCGGGGAGCGTCGCGCTCGCGTCCGACGACAGCAGGTGCACGACGTCGGTCGCCGTGTTGACCAGATTCCACGAAGAGTCACACGCGCGAACCGTGACGTTGAACGGCACGCCGACGGTCTGGGCCTTGGGCGTTCCCGTCTTGCCCGAGCCAGTGCCCGGAGCGGCGGTTTCGCCGGGAAGCAACACTTGGAGCCGGGTAAACGGACCGGCGATCGCTGGCGCGGCGGCGACCAGCAGCGCCGCCAGTGCGACCAACGGCGCGAACATTCGAATGTGATATGCGTGGCGCACGAGGACACTCCTCGATGAGATCCGGGACGCACGCGTCTCGCGTCGGCCTTGCGCCGACGCGCGTGCAGGTCGCGCCGAGCCATGACGCGACGCGGCGGGCCGCTTTGCAGGTCGCATGCCGCGCAAATCGTGCAAAATTCAACATGCGCCGCGCTCTCGCCGAAACGTGTTGCCGCGCAGTCGATGGCGGGTTCGCGCTTTGCGACAGAAAGTTCGAAATCGACGTTTTCGTGTGGGCTGCATCGCGCGATTGGGGCACCTCGCGCAGCGACCGCCTTGCGATGAGCATGACAAAGCAACGCTATTCGCACGCGCAAGAGATCGATGTCCAAAGCGCGAGAGAAAAGAAGGGGCGTTTGGCGCTATTCGGAGCGGGCTCGACGCTCGTCGAAAGTGGGGCGCGCTGTCCCAATCGACCGCGTCTCGAGGCTCGTGTCGAGGGACCAACCGCGTGCCGGCACGCCCGCCGGAGATGGTGCGGCGTCGGCCGCGCGACGCGGCGTGCGGCCGGCTACGCCAGGCGCGCGCTCACGACGATGGCGCTGAGCGGCACGGCGAGGCGCCCGTCCCGCACGTATCCGGCGAGCGCCCCGGTGAAAGCGGCGCGGATCGCGGCGAGCTCGGCAGGGGTCTGGGCGCGCAGTGTGGCGCCCATGCGCACGCTGCCCCGCTCGTACGCGTCGAACAGCTCGTTCGCGTCGCTTGCATCGGTCACGAACGCGACCGCGCGCGACGCGACGCGCTCGAATCCGGCCGCCTCCAGCGTGCGACGCGCCTCGGCCGGATCGGCGAGCCGGTGCGGCGGCGGACCCGGCGGCAGCCCCACGTCGCTCCGGCCGTGGGCCGCGAGCGCGTCGGCCAGCGCGCGGTGCAGAACGGAGCGCTCGGGCGCGTCCCATAGGCTGAACGCGAGGCGGCCGCCTGGGACGAGCACGCGCGCCATCTCGGCGAATGCATGCTCCGGGAACTCGAAGTGGTGGACCCCGAAATTGCTGACGATCACGTCGAGGCTCGCGTCCGCGAACGGCAGGATCGCGGCATCGGACTCGCGAAACGTGCCGGTCGGCACGAGGCGCCGCGCCTCGTCGACCATCGCCGGCGCCAGGTCGACGCCATTGACGACCGCGCCGCGCCGCGCCGCCGCGGCGGCCGCGATGCCGGTGCCGCACGCGACGTCGAGCAGGCGGTCACCCGGCGAGACGCGGGCGTCCTCGATGAGGTCGCGGACGGCGAGCGCGGTGAGCTTGGCGAACGAGTCGGCGTAACCCGCGGCGACGCCCGACCACTCGGTGCGCTCGCGCGCCGTGAACGCGCCCGGTTCCGGGGCGGCGCCCGGGCGCGGCTCGCTCACGCCCGCGCGCTCGCGACCAGCGCCTTCGTCGGGCCGCGGAACGGGCGGTCGCCGCCGAACGCGACCGGCGCGTCGGCGACGGCGCGCGTCACGCGAATCACGTCCTCGTCCACCCAGCCAAGCACGTTCGACATACTCAGCGCGCGCCCGCCGTGCTCGCGCCGTGCATCTTTGCCTCGAGCCGCTCGGCGATGGCCTCGATGAAGCCCTCCGTGGTCACGTGCCCGGGAGGCGCTGGGGAGGCGATCGTCGCCAGGTCCTTCGTGACGACGCCCGACTCGATGGTCTCGACGACGGCCGCCTCCAGCCGGCGCGCGAAGCGCACCAGCTCGGGCGTCTCGTCCAGCTCGCCGCGCTTCGCGAGCGCGCCGCTCCACGCGAAGATCGTGGCCGTCGAGTTCGTGGACGTGGGCAGCCCTTTCTGGTGCTGGCGGTAGTGCTTCGTGACCGTGCCGTGCGCCGCCTCGTACTCGAACTTGCCGTCCGGCGAGACGAGCACGGACGTCATGAGCCCGAGGCTGCCGAAGCCCGACGCCACCATGTCGCTCATCACGTCGCCGTCGTAGTTCATGCACGCCCACAGGAAGCCGCCGGGCGAGCGCACCGCGCGCGCCACGCCGTCGTCGATGAGCAGGTAGCTGAACGTGATGCCGGCCGCGTCGAGGTCGGCCTTCCGCGCGTCGGCCTCTTGCGTGAAGATCGCGCGGAACGCGCCGTGGTAGACCTTCGAGATCGTGTCCTTGCCGGTGAACCACAAGTCCATCTTCTCGCTCAGAGCGTACGCCAGGCACGCCTTCGCGAACGAGCGGATCGACGCGTCCAGGTTGTGCACGCCGCGCACGATGCCGGACTGCTTGAACTCGTGGATCAACGTGCGCTGCGGCGTGCTGCCGTCGGCCGGCGTGAACACGATCTCGACCTTGCCCGGCTGGCGCACGCGCATCTCGGCGCACTTGTACATGTCGCCGTACGCGTGGCGGCCGATGACGATGGGCTTGACCCACGAGCGCACCATCGGCGGCACGTTCTTCACGAGGATGGGTTTGCGGAACACGGTGCCATCGAGCAGCGCGCGGATCGTGCCGTTCGGGCTGGGCCACGCCTTCTTCAAGGAGTACTCGGCGACACGGTCGTCGTTCGGCGTGATCGTCGCGCACTTCACGCCGACGCCGTGCTTCTTGATGGCCTCGGCCGCGGCCACGGTCACCGCGTCGTCCGTGCGGTCGCGCTCGGGCAGCCCGAGGTCGTAGCGCTCGAGCCGGATGTCGACGAACGGCTCGATCAGGTGGACCTTGACGAGATCCCAGATCACGCGCGTCATCTCGTCGCCGTCCATCTCGACGAGCGGGTTCCTGGCGACCACTCTCGATGTCTCTTTGCCGTGCGAATGACCCATGGACTCCTCCGAAAGACCGGTCGTATGCGTGTGTTTGCCGGCAAACGGTAGCAGAGTCCGGGGCGCGGGGCGATGCGGCCCCGCAGCCCTCGGCGATGGGGCTTCGGTGCCGCCAATCAGCCCGCCCAGAACCCCACGACGCGGCGGACGCGGCCGTCCGCGGCGAACTCGAACACGTTGGTGCCCGATCCGCGCGCCGAGCCGTCCGGACCGTTCGCGGTCCAGTCGACGAGCGCCGTGCCCTGGCACACCCGCGGCGCGCCGTTGCGCTTGAGCGCGATGCCGGGCATGAAGCGCTGGGCGCCGGCGATGTGCTCGCTCAGGTCCTGGCGCCCCTTCGTGGCCGAGAACGCGTCGCCGAACTCGATGTCGTCGGTGGTCAGCTGATCGAGCGCCGCGACGCGTCGCGCGGCGTCGGCCTCGCTCCACAGCGCGAAGAAGCGGTCCGCGACGTCGGCCGCTCCGGCCGCGGCTTCGCGCGCCGCGACGTTCGCGAACAGCGCGAGCTGGTACCTCCAGCCCTGCACGTGGTGATCGCGCGCCGCCTCGGTCGGCAGATCGTGGCGCAGCGTGAGCCTGGTGCCGCGCGGGGTCGCTTCGAGCGCGATCGTCACGCGCGAGCCTCCGGGCGGGAACATCGGGTCCGCGCCCTCGTAGCCGTACGTGAACACGATGCGCTCGGGCGGGATCACTTCCAGCACCGTGCCAGACGCCTCGGCCGCGTTTGGGTAGCGGATGCGCACCGCGCCGCCCGGGCGCGCGTCGATCGTGGAGCCGCTCCCCCACCACGCGGCGAAGCGCTCGGAGTCGGTGAAGTAGCGGAACACCACGTCGCGCGTCGCACGGATCTCGACGGTGCGCTCGAGGTGATGGCGGAGTTCGGGCAGGGTCTCGTTCATGATCGACGACTCCTCTCTGGCGGCCGGCGGTGCGGCGGCGGGGTCTTGGGCGGTGATCCTCGATGCGGCTGTGGCGTTCTTGGCATCGGCCCGCGCCGCGCTTGCTCCAACTCGGCACGGACCTTGAGTTGATACAGCGCGTCGTCCCACATCCGTTCGAGCCAGGAACGCAGCGCGCCGAGCTGGGCGGGGCGCGCCGCGTAACGGCGGTGACGCCCGTCACGGCGCGCGCGGACGAGCCCGGCGGACTCGAGCACGCGCAGGTGCTGCGACACGGCGCCGAACGTCACGTCGCCGAGCGCACGGTGGATGTCGCCGGCGCTCAACTCCTCGCGCCAGACGAGGCGCAGGATCTCGCGGCGGCGCGGGGTCGAAACGGCGGTGAGGACGTTGTGCATGGGCATCATTTTAGTAATTACTAAAGTGAAGTCAAGGCCGAATTACGAGCGCGGGCCAATGGGGGTCGGACGCGCCCGCCGACGCCGCCGCTCCGGGTTGCGGCCGCCGGCGCGGATCCCGGGCGGGGAATGCCGCGCCCGCGCCTTGCTTCCGCTCCCCCGCCCTGATTCAATGTCGCAACTCATGCTCTCGATCGGAGTGCCCCGCGAGACCACCCCCGGCGAAACCCGGGTGGCCCTCGTACCCCAGGCCGTCGCCCCGCTTCTCAAGGCGGGGCTTTCCGTGCAGGTCCAGGCGGGGGCCGGCGTGCTGTCGGGCGCGACGGACGAGGCATACGTCGCCGCCGGAGCCACGATCGTCGACGCGCGCGCCGCGTTCGGTTCGGACGTCGTGCTCAAGGTGCGCGAGCCGCGCTGGAACGAAGACGCGGCCGTGCACGAAGCCGACCTCCTGCGCGACGGCGCCGTGCTCATCGCGCTGCTCGGCGGGCGCACGCCGCAGTCGCTGGAGCGCCTCGCCGCGCACCGCGTCACCGCGTTCGCGCTGGAGGCGCTGCCGCGTATCACGCGCGCCCAGAGCATGGACGTGATGTCCTCGATGAGCACCGTCGCCGGTTACCGCGCCGTGCTGCTCGCCGCCGAGAAGCTGCCGCGCTTCTTCCCTCTACTGATGACCGCGGCCGGCACGATCCCGCCGGCGCGCGTGTTCGTGATCGGTGCCGGCGTCGCCGGTCTCCAGGCCATCGCCACCGCGCGCCGCCTGGGCGCGGTCGTGGAAGCGTTCGACGTGCGCCCCGCCGTGCGCGAGGAAGTGCAGAGCCTGGGCGCCACGTTCATCGCCGCCGACGTCGCGGACGCGGCGCACGCCGGCGCCGGCGGCTACGCGAAGGAGTTGAACTCGAGCGACGAACAACGCGAGCGCGACCGCCTGACGAAGCACGTGCAGTCCGCGGACGTCGTCATCACCACGGCCGTCGTGCCGGGCAAGCGCGCGCCACTCCTGATCACGACCGCGATGGTGCAGGGCATGCGCCCGGGATCGGTGATCGTGGACATGGCCGCGGAGTCCGGCGGCAACTGCGAGCTGACGCGGGCCGGCACGGAAGTGCAGGCGCACGGCGTGACCATCGTCGGTCCGGTGAACCTGGCGGCCGGGCTCGCCGTGCACGCCAGCCAGATGTTCGCGCGCAACGTGTCGACGCTGGTCCTGCACCTGACGAAGAACGGCGCGCTCGCGCTCGACTTCGACGACGAGATCACGCGCACGACGTGCGTGCTGCGCGACGGGCGTGCCGCCGGCGCCCCCGCGCCGACGAACGGCCCGGCCGCGAACGGACCCACGGTGGCCGGCGCGGCGGCCGCTCCGAGCGCGACCGGCGCCACGGGCAGCACCGGCGGCCCGGCACTCGGACCCGGCGACCCGGCCTCCGGCGAGGCGCTGCGCCGATGAGCGCGGTCCTCATCGCCCAATTGACGGTGTTCGCACTCGCCGTCTTCGTGGGCTTCGAGGTGATCTCCAAGGTCCCGGTCGTCCTGCACACGCCGCTCATGTCGGGCACGAACGCGATCCACGGCATCGTGGTGGTCGGCGGCATCGTCGTGCTGGGCTTCGCGCACGGCGCGCTCGAAACCACGCTCGGCTTCGTCGCGGTGATGTTCGGCGCCATGAACCTGGCGGGCGGCTTCATCGTCACCGATCGCATGCTCGAGATGTTCAAGGGACGGCCGCGGCCGCCGCGCGGGTCCTGAACGTGAACGCGCCGCTCCCCGGCTTCGTGCCGCTCGCGTATCTCAGCGCCGCGATCCTGTTCATCGTCGGGCTCAAGCGCCTCAGCTCGCCGGCGAGCGCGCGCTCGGGCAACCTCATCGCGGCCGGCGGCATGGCGCTCGCCGTGGTCGCGACGCTGCTGACGCCCGGGCTCGAGCACCGCGGCCTCATCCTCACCGCGCTCAGCCTGGGCGCGGTCGCCGGCTTCGTCGGCGCGCGGCGCGTGCTCATGACCGACATGCCGCAGATGGTCGCGCTGCTGAACGGCTTGGGCGGCGGCGCGGCGGCGCTCGTCTCCACCGTGGAATTCGTGCACGCCTCGCGCCAGTTCTACCCGCACCACGGCGTGCCGCTGCCCGGCCTGCTCGGCACGGTGATCGGCGCCGTGTCGTTCAGTGGCAGCCTGATCGCGTTCGGCAAGCTGCAAGGCATCGTCTCCGACCGCGCGATCGCCGGCGGCATCCTGCGCATCCTGAACGCCGCGCTCGCCGCGGTGCTGCTGCTCGCGGGCGGCGTGCTCCTCGGCGGCGGCGCGGCCGGCTGGTACTGGGGCCTGCTCGCCGCGGCGCTCGTGTTCGGGTCGACGATGGTGCTCCCGATCGGCGGCGCGGACATGCCGGTCGTGATCTCGCTGCTCAACTCGTGCACCGGGCTGGCCGCGGCCGCGACCGGCTTCACGCTCGACAACACCGCACTCATCATCAGCGGCACGCTCGTCGGCGCGTCGGGCACGCTGCTCACCCAGCTCATGTGCAAGGCCATGAACCGCTCGCTGGCGAACGTGTTGTTCAGCGGCTTTGGCGCCGGCGCTCCGGCCGCCGCGGCCGCGGGCGCGAGCGGCGCGCGGCCGGTGCGTGAGATCGGGACGGCGGACGCCGCGGTGCTGCTCGCGAACATCCGCTCGCTCATCATCGTGCCCGGCTACGGCATGGCGGTCGCGCAGGCCCAGCACGTCGTGCGCGAGCTGGCCGACCTGCTGGCGGAGCGCGGCGTCGATGTGAAGTACGCGATCCATCCGGTCGCCGGCCGCATGCCCGGCCACATGAACGTGCTGCTCGCGGAGGCGAACGTGCCGTACACCCAGCTTTTCGACCTCGATCAGATCAACGATCAGTTCGAACGCGCCGACGTCGCGCTCGTGATCGGCGCGAACGACGTGGTGAACCCATCGGCGCGCACCGAGCGCACGAGCCCGATCTACGGCATGCCGATCCTCGACGCCGACAAGGCCCAGCACACGATCGTGATCAAACGCGGCATGAGCCCCGGCTTCGCGGGCATCGACAACCCGCTGTACTACGAGCCGAAGACGCTGATGCTGTTCGGCGACGCCAAGGGCGCGGTCACGAAGCTCGTCGGCGAGTTGAAGGCGCAGGCGGCCTGATTCGCTCGTCGCCGTGCGTGGCGGGGCGGCGGCAGGC
>Ga0310810_10001873_pt1 | contig 22305 bp, 21 predicted proteins | sample NCmetagenome_FD_207641 | JGI IMG/M metagenome (GOLD analysis project Ga0310810, IMG submission 207641) | Soil microbial communities from experimental microcosm in Duke University, North Carolina, United States - NC | ecosystem: Engineered > Artificial ecosystem > Soil microcosm > Unclassified ... | reverse complement strand
GCGACGCTCGCGACCTGCGAGGCCGCCATGACGAGGCCGGCGACGACGAGCGAGAGCGCGAAGGTCTCCACAAGAAAGGCGACCAGATAGGTGACGAGCGTGATCTGTACCCCGCCGAAGACGAACGAGGACACGCACATCTCGCGCAGCCGCGGCGTGGCGAGGACGAGCTTGACCGGCGCGAAGGCCGAGGCCGCCGAGAGCGGCGCCGCCGAGTCGAGCGCATCGTCGTAGCGCCGCCGCGCCGGGCCGATCGCGGCCGCCAGCAGCACGCACAGGCCGCCGATCGCGGCGGCGGCGCCCTGCCAGCCGAAGGCGTAGATGAGCCCCGGCACAAGTGCGCCCGCCAGCACGCCGCCCGCCGGCACGCCCGTCTGCTTGGTGGAGAAGACGAGCGCGAATAGGCCGGCCGGCGCCGCGCGCACGAGGATGACCGAGCTCGCGGGCGTCGTCGGCCCGTAGCCCAGGCCCACGACGAAGCCGCCCAGCATGACGAGCGGCGGCCAGGCGCTCGCCGCGAGCAAAAGCCCCACGAGGCAGAGCGCGAGGCCGGCCTGGCTCACCCGGATCGGCCCGAAGCGCGCGACCCAGCCCCCGGCGACCGCCGAGCCGATCATGCTGCCGAGGTAGCTCGCCGCGATGTAGTAGCCGACCGCCGCGGGCGAGAAGCCGAGCGCCGGGCCCGCCACGGGCGCCATGACCGGCGCGCAATAGACGGCAAAGGCGACGAGCGTCTGGACCGCGAAGGTGATGGCGAGCGGCAGCGCCACGCCGCTCGCCGGAATCATCTCAGCCCGCGGTCCGGCCCGCGGCTTTCAGCACGCGTTCGGCTTCACGCACGATGGGGTAGTCGATCATGCGGCCGTCCACCTGAATGGCGGCGAGGCCCTTCGCCTCGGCTTCCTTGAACGCCGCCACGATGCGCTCGGCCTGCGCCACTTCCGCGGCGGCGGGCGCGTAGCCCTCGTTCACGGGCGCGACCTGCTCGGGATGGATGCACATCCGTCCCTGGAAGCCCATGCGGCGGCTCGCCGCGATCGAGGCGCGCAGGCCCTCGAGGTCCTTCAGCTTGAACCAGGGACTGTCGAGCGGCGGCTCGACGTTCGCGTCGCGCGAGGCGAGCACGAGGCGCTGGCGCGCATAGAGCAGCTCCTCGCCCGAATCCCCCGGCGTGATGCCGAGATCGAGCGCGTAGTCGGCCGCGCCGAAGGCGACCCGCCGCACCCGCCAGGTGCCCGAATACGGCTTCAGGCCGCGCGCCTGCAGGATGCGCTCGACGCGCTGCAGGCCGGCCGCCGTCTCGATGGTCGGGATGAGGTCGATCGCGCCCACCGCGAGCCCGCGCTCGCGCTCGAGGTTCGCGATCAGCCAGTCGATGGCGTGCAGGTCGGCCGCGCTCTCCACCTTGGGGAGGACGATCCCGTCCACACCCTTGCCGACCACCTCGGTCAGGTCGCGGAAGCAGAAAGGCGTGCCCATGGCATTCACGCGCACATAGCCGCGCGAGCCGCCTTTCCTCGCCGCCAGCGCGGCAGCGACCGGCCTTCGCGCCGCTTCCTTTTCCGAAACGGCCACCGCGTCCTCGAGATCGAGGATGACGGCATCGGCACCGAGGGTGAACGCCTTCTCGACGCGGCGCGCGTGATTGCCGGGGGCAAAAAGATAGCTGCGGCTCATTTGATCGGCTTTCGGTCTTCCCACGCCGGATAGGGCTGCAGGCGCGCCTCCGCGAGCGCCTCCGGCCAGACGATGCGCCGCCGCCCGCGCTGGATCTGCACGAGGAGCGGTCTCGCGGCGAGCTGGGCGCCCGAGCGGTCGACCTTGTAGGGCCCAATCGGCGTCGCGGTCTCGAGCGCCGAGAGCGCCTCGCGCAGCTTCTCGGTCTCCACACTGCCCGCGCGGCGCACGGCCTCCTCCATCACCCTCGCCGCGCCGTAGCTCTCGGCGGCGAGCGCGCCAGGCTCCGCCGACCATTTCTTCGCGAACGCTTGGCGGAATTTCTCGTTATCGTGCGTCTTCGCGCGCGGCAGGTATGCGGCGATGCCGACCGCATGCTCCGCGTCCTGCCCGATGCGCTTGATGAAATCCGGGTCGGCGGCGCCCTGCAGGACGACCAGGCGCGGCGCGTAGCCCAGGCGCCGGAAGCTTTTCACCATCTCGGCGGCGTCCTGCGGCAGCCCGAAGGCGATCCAGGCCTCGACGTCTCTCGCCTTGGCGCGCTTCACCTGGACGGAAAAATCATCCGCGCCCGCGTCGAAGCCTTCGATCGCGCTCGCGAGGCCCGCCGCGACCGCCTGCTCGTGCAGAAGCTGCGCGCACTCCTTCGAGGACGGGTCGTCGCGGGCGGCGATCACGATGCGCTTGAGACCCAGCCTGCGGGCCAGCTCGAGCGCGCCCGCGCCGTAGGCGCCGAGCGGCGCGGGCACCTGGAAGGTGTAGCGGAACGACGGCTTTTGCGTCGCGCGCGCGGCGCCGGTCGCGTTGATGAGCACGCGGCGGTGGCGCTCGGCGACGCCGGCCGCGCCCAGGGTCGCCGCCGAGCCGAGCGGCCCGAAGAGCAGGTCCACCTTGTGATCGCCCAGAAGCTGCTCGTAGAGCTTGCCTTCCTGCATCGATTCGGAGCGATCGTCGATGAGCTGCAGCTCGACGCGGCGGCCGAGCAGGCCGCCCGCAGCGTTCACCTCCTCCTGCCACAGGAGCAGCGACTTGCGCAGGTCGGCCGCGAGGTCGGCGAGGAGCCCCGATTGCGGCATCGCGGCGCCGACGACGAGCGGCCGCGGCGCCGGAGTTTGCGCGAGCGCGACCGGCGCTGCAAGAACCAGGCAGCACGCGAGAACGCGCATCGCTGTAAGCCGCAGCATGGAGGCAAAGTACGTTGTGGGAAAATCGCCGTCAAGGCAATGACGGACGATCTTCTCGGCGCGCTGCGCGCTTCAGTCGGCGACAAGTACCTGCTCTCCGGCGAGCGCGACACCGAGCCCTATGTCACCGACTGGCGCAGGCAGTACCGGGCGCCGGCCGAATGCGTGGTGCGCCCGGCGAGCACGGCCGAGGTCGCGGCGGTCGTGCGCCTGTGCGCCGAGCGCGGCGTCGCAATCGTCCCGCAGGGCGGCAACACGGGCCTCGTGGGCGGCTCGGTGCCGGCCGGCGGGCGGCGCGAGGTCGTGATTTCGCTCTCGCGCATGAACCGCATCCGTGCCCTAGATGCGCTGAACGACACGATCACGGTCGAGGCGGGCTGCGTGCTCGCCGAAGTGCAGAAGGCGGCGGCGAACGGCGGGCGCTTCTTCGCGCTTTCGCTCGCGGCGCAAGGCAGCTGCCAGATCGGCGGGAACCTTTCCACCAACGCGGGCGGCGTCAACGTGCTTCGCTACGGCAATACGCGCGAGCAGGTGCTCGGCATCGAGGCGGTGCTGCCCGACGGCCGCATCTGGGACGGCCTGCGCGGGCTGCGCAAGGACAACACCGGCTACGACCTGAAGCAGCTCTTCATCGGCGCCGAGGGCACGCTCGGCATCATCACCGCCGCGGTGCTGCGCCTGCATCCGAAGCCGACGGCCTCGGTCACGAGCTGGATCGAAGTGAAGGATCCGGGCGGCGCGGTGGAGCTGCTCAGCCATCTGCGGCAGCACTGCGGCGATCGGCTCACGGCGTTCGAGCTCCTTTCGCGCACCTGCGTGGATGCGGTGCTCGCGCATCGCCCGGGCGCGCGCGATCCCCTGCCTGGGAACGGCGCCTGGTACGTGCTCGCGCAGCTCGACGATTGCGGCGGCCACGCGGCGCTCGAAGAGCGCCTGCAAGGCGCGCTCGGCGAGTCGAACGCCGTCATCGCCAAGAACGAGGCCGAGGCGAATGCGCTCTGGGCGATCCGGGAATTGGTGCCCGAGGCGCAGTTCGCCAATGTGAAGCACGACATCTCCGTCTCGATTTCGAAAGTGCCGGAATTCATCTCGCGCGCACGGGTCGCGCTGGACAAGGCCTTTCCAGGAACGCGCATCTTCTGCTTCGGGCATGTGGGAGACGGGAACCTGCACTACAACGTCGGCGACAAGGCGCTGATCGCGCGCCGCGCCGAGGTGAACGCGATCGTCTACGAGGCGGTCGCCGCTCTCGGCGGCTCGATCTCGGCCGAGCACGGGCTGGGGCAGCTGAAGCGCGAGGAGATCACGCGCCACAAGGCGCCGCTCGAGATGGAGATGATGCGCGCCGTCAAGCGCGCGCTCGACCCGCGCGGGCTCATGAATCCAGGGAAGGTCCTTTAGCGCCTATTTATTGCGCGCGGCCATCTGCTGCGCGCGCTCGGCGATCGCCGAGAGAAGCGCCGCGCCGAACGCGGGGCTCGTCTTCACCAGCTGCAGGAACGTGGGACGGTTGATCGCGAGCAGAGAGCAATCCGTTTCCGCGGTCGCGGTCGCCGCGCGCGGCGACTGGTCGACGAGCGCCATCTCGCCGAACACGCCCGCCTCGCCCGCCCTGGCGACCACCGCGCCCTTGATCGAGATCTTCACCCGGCCCTCGAGCACGATGTACATGAGCGCGCCGGCGGTGCCCTCCTGCATGATCGTCTTGCCGGCGTCGTAGCGCACCGGATCCTGGCCGTGCATGAGCTTGACCAGCCCTGCGAGGAGCTTCTTGTCGATGACCGGCGACTCGGACACTTCGCCGCCGTGCAGCCCGCCGCTCATGCGCAGGCGCGAGATGGCGCTGCGCAGGCGGTTGTTCATGATGCTCATCAGCTGGAGCGCGAACTCGGGCTTCTGCTGGAGCGCGACCAGGTACTGCTTGTCGTCCAGGCCGATCACGGTGCAGGCGCTCTTCGCGCGCGCCGCGGCGGTGCGCGCCGCGCCCGCGATCACCGCCATCTCGCCGAACACCTCGCCCGCCTTGACCGAGCCGATGACCCGGTTCTGCACCAGCATCTCGATCTCGCCGACGATGAGGATGTACATGCGCGCGCGCGAGAAGATCCCCGCTTTCTCGTTCTCGGCGAAGATCACCTTGCCCGCCTCGAAGCCTTCGGGCTTGCCCGCCGCCTTGAAGAATTCCATTGCCATCGCCGCGTTGTAGACGGGCGGCGGGGGCGGCGGCGGGGGCGTCGCGGGCTTGGGCGGTATCGGCTGGGAAAAATCCAGATCGCTCATGGCCTGTCTTTCGGACCAAACTCCTCGATGAAGCGCATCAGCACCCGCGCGCCGGTCTGCGCGTCGGCCGCGGTGATCGCCTCGACCGGATTATGGCTGATCCCTTTTTCGCATCGTACGAAAAGCATCGCGATATCTGCAAGACCTTGTAGCGCCATGCCGTCGTGCCCGGCACCGCTCGGCAGCCGCTTCACGCGCACGCCTTCGGCTTCGATGGCGCGCGCCATGCGCTCGACGAGCCAGGGCGCGCAGCGGGTCACGGCCTGCTCCTGGGTGCGCTCGTGCGAAAACCCGACGCCGCGGCGCTCGCAGATCGCGCGCATTTCGACCTCCACTGCGGCCGCGGCCCGCGCCCGGCGCTCGTCGTCGGCGGATCGCAGATCCACGGTGAAGCGTGCTGCCCCGGGAATGACGTTGGTCGCGCCGGGCAGTGCCTCGAGGCGCCCTACGGTGGCCACGAGCGCCGGATCGGCGGCGGCGATGCGCTCGATCGCGAGCACGCACTCGGAGGCCGCGGCGAGCGCGTCGCGCCGCAGCGCCATCGGCACCGTGCCCGCGTGCCCGGCCATGCCGTCGATCGCCACGCGCATGCGCGTGTAGCCGTTGATCGCGGTGACCGCCCCCACGGGCAGGCCTTCGGCCTCGAGCACCGGGCCCTGCTCGATATGGAGCTCCGCGTAGGCGAGGAGATCTCCCTTGCGCCGCGCCGCTTCGGCGACCTTGGCCGGATCGAGGCCGAACTCGCGCATCGCCTCGGCCATCGGCTTGCCCTCGCGGTCCCTGGCCTCGAGCATTTTCGGGTCGAGCGTGCCGGCGAGCGCGCGGCTGCCGAGCAGCGTCACGCCGAAGCGCACGCCCTCCTCGTCGGTGAAGCCGAGCACCTCGATCGCGAAGGACAGGCGCCTGCCCGAAGCGTTGAGCGCCGATACGCACTCGATCGCGCTCAGCACGCCGAGCATGCCATCGTATCTTCCGGCGTCGCGCACCGTGTCCAAATGCGAGCCGAGCATGAGGCAAGGCAACCCCGGACGATCGCCCTCGTAGCGCCCCGCGACGTTGCCGATCGCATCGAGCCGCGCGCTCATGCCGGCTTCGCGCATCCAGCCCATGACGAGCTCGGCGGCGGCGCGATATTCGGGCGAAAGCGACTGGCGCGTGAGACCGCCCGGCTGCTCGGAATGCCGAGCGAGCGCCGCGGCGCGCGCCATCAGGCGCCCGCCCGAGATGTGCTCGAGGCTCTTCAGGCCGCTTCCCGCTTGTACGTAGGCGCGGGCAGCCGCTCGATCATCGCGTTCACGCAGGCGACGCGGCCCGCGGCAGCGGCGCGCGCGAGCGCGCCGGCGAGCTCCGCCGGGCGCTCGACGTGCTCGCCGTGCGCGCCGAAGCCGGCCGCCACCTGGTCGTAGCGCGTCGGCCGCAGCTCGCAGCCGTGCGCGCGCTCGGCGCCGTAGCTGCGCTTCTGGATCTGGTGCTCGGCGTTCCAGCAGGCGTCGTTGCCCACCACGGCGAGGTAGGCCAGCTCATGGCGCACCGCGGTGTCGATCTCGGCGCAATGAAAGCCGAAGGTGCCGTCGCCCAGCATCGCCACGACGCGCGAGCCCGGCAGCGCGAGCTTCGCCGCGGCCGCAAACGGCAGCGCCGCGCCGATCGAGCCGGCCGGCCCGTTGATGACCCGGTGCGGGGCGTGCAGCGCCGCCTGGGACCACTGTCCGAATTCGCCGCCATCGGCGACGAGCACCGACGCCGGAGCATCGAGGAGCTTCTGCGCCTCGCGCGCGAGCGCCACGGGATGCAGCGGGCCTTGCGTCGCCGATTTCACTGCTCGCCACTCGCTCGGCCGGTAAGCGATTGCCGAGCGCACCTCGTCCAGCCAGCCGGTTCCTGTCTTTTTTATTCCTTGCGGAAAAACCAGCGGCAAGTCCAGGTCGATCACGCGGCATTCCGCCGCAAAGGCGGCGCCGAACCGGAGAGTAAAATCGCGCGCCTTGCCGGCGAGGATCACCACATCGGCACGCCGCAATGCCTCGGCAACCAGGCCGAGGGAGGGGTCGTTCACCCCGCGCGGGCTCTCCATGACGAACGCGGGGACACCCGTCTCCGCTTCGAATTCGGCCAGCCGCGCGCGGCCGCCGGCATGCGCGAGCGCCGGTCCGGCAACGAGGAGCGGTCGCTTCGCCTGCTGCAGCGCATCGACCACCTCGCGCGTGTCCGCCGGCGGATGCGCCTCGGGCAGGAACTGCTCGAGCGGCGGCAGCTCCGCCTCGAGCTTCGCCTCGAGAAAGTCGACCGGCAGCGAGACATGCACCGGTCCCGGACGGCCCGAGCGCGCGGTGCGGAAGGCGTGCGCGAGATCGATGGCGAGCGAATCGGCCGAGCGCACCGTCCAGGACGCCTTGGCGGCGGGCGCCGCCATCTCGCCCTGCGCCATCTCCTGGAAGGCGCCCTTGCCGAGCTCGTGGCTCGGCGCATGCCCGGAGAGGAGCACCAGCGGCGAGTCGGCGGCGAGCGCGGTGTAGAGCGCGCTCACCGCATTGGCATGCCCCGGCCCGCCGGTGACGAGCGCGACGCCCGGCTCGCCGGTGAGGCGGCCCCAGGCGTCGGCCATGTGCACCGTGGCCGCCTCGTGGCGCACGTGCACGATCGGCAGCTTCGCGTCGAGCGCCGCATCGAAAATCGGCATCACATGGTTGCCCGAGAGAGCGAAGAGATAGCGCGCGCCCGCGCGCGCCAGTGCCTGCGCGACGAGGTCCGCGCCGCGCCGCATCTTGATCACCCTACTGCCGGATGCCGAGCGAGGTGGCCAGCTTCTCGTAGAGCTCGTACTGCTCGCGCACGTAGCGCTCCGTTTCCGCCTGCGAGCGGATGGCGGGAATGCCGCCGATCTTGGCGTTTTGGGCGAGCCAATCCGGGTCTTTGGCGATCTTGCCGAGGGCCTCGGTCCAGCGGTCCACGATGTCTTTGGGCATCCCGGGCGGCCCCATGAGCGCGGACCAGCCCTGGATGCGCTCCATCTCGGGCCAGCCGAGCTCGCGCGAGGTCGGCACGTCGGCAATGTCCTTCAGGCGCTCGGGCGTCGTCACCATCACCGCGCGCAGCCTGCCCGCCTTGATGTGCGGGAGCATCGTCGGAAGGTTGTTGCAGGCGAACTGGACCTGGCCGCCGAGCAGCGCCGTGGTCACGTCGCCCCCGCTCTTGTAGTGGATGCCGATCGCATGGTCCTTGCTGAGCCCGGTGACGGTGAAAAAATACTGTGCCCCGAGGTTCTGGACGGTACCGATACCCGAGGTGGAAAAATTGAGCTTGCCCGGCTCGCGCTTCATCGCCGACAGCAGGTCGGTCATCGTGCGGTACGGCGAATCGCTCTTCACCACGCAGGTGTAGGGATTGGTCTCGAGGAGCGAGATCATCGTGAAGTCGTTCCATTTGTACGGCACCGTGCTGTCCATCGCGGGCAGGATCGCGTTCGTCGCGATGCGCGCGATGAGCAGCGTGTAACCGTCGGGCGGCGCATTGTGCGCGAACAGCGTGCCGATCGCGCCCGAGGCGCCGACCCGGTTCACGACCACGATGGTGGCGTTGTTCAGATATTTGGGCGCATGCTGGGCGAGGTTTCGTCCGGACAAGTCGGAATCGCCGCCCGCGCCGAAGGCGACGACGAAGGTGATCGGCTTGGACGGGTAGCCCTGGGCGAGCGCGCAGGCGCTGGCGAGCAGCAGCACGCAGCCGAGAAACGCGTTTTTCATCACGGTAAACTCCTCCTCCCATGCATTATGAACCGATCTGCGGCCCGAGCGCCTGGTATGGGAGCGAACTGGCGGCGCGAGACGACTGGCTGCGGCCCCTGAGCGAAGGCGAGCTGGCCGAGATCGAGCGCGCGGTGCGCAGCTTCCAGTCGAGCGGCGCGCCCCCCGCGGACATCTCGCCCGCAAGCTTTCCGCTGCCTTCGTTCGGTACGGTCCTGCGCGAGATCCTGGCCGAGCTGCTCGAGGGCCGCGGCTTCATCATGCTGCGCGGACTCCCGGTCGGGCGCTATTCGCGCGAGGAGCAGGCCATCGCCTACATGGGCATCGGCTCCTGGCTCGGGCGGCCGCGCTCGCAGAACGCAAAGGGACACCTGCTCGGGCACGTCAAGGACCTGGGCCTGGACATCCGCGATGCGAACGTCCGCTACTACCAGACCAACCGGCGCCTGGAGTACCACACCGATTCGGTCGACGTGGTCGGCCTCCTTTGCCTGCAGGAGGCGAAGGCGGGCGGCGAGAGCTACCTTGCGAGCTCGATGACGCTCTACAACGAGGTGCTCGCCCGCGCGCCCCGGCTCCTGCCCGCGCTTTTCGAGCCCTTCCCTACCGACCGTCGCGGCGAGGTGCCGCACGGCATGCGGCCGTGGTTCGACATGCCGATCTTCCACCTGCACGCGGGGCGCCTGTCCTGCATCTACGTGCGCCAATACATCGAATCGGCGCAAAAGCTTTTTCCCGAGGCGCGGCGCCTCACGCGCGAGCAGGTCGAGGCGATGGACCTGCTCGATGAGATCGTCAACGAGCCGCGCGTGCATCTGTCGATGCGCTTTCAGGCCGGCGACCTGCAGTTCCTGCACAACCACCAGATCCTGCATTCGAGAAACGACTTCGAGAACTGGCCCGAGCCCGAGCGTCACCGGCATCTTTTGCGGCTCTGGCTCGCTCCTCCGGGCGCGCGCCCGCTGCCTGAGGTTTTCGCGCCGCGCTACGGCAGCGTCACCCCCGGCGAGCGCGGCGGGATCGTGGTCAGCGGGACGCGGCTGAAAGTCCCGCTCGAGGCTGAGTAGCACCCGGCGGCATCAGCGCGAGGATCGCGCTGCGCACCTTCTCGTCGGCCCAGTCGATCCCGCCGAGCACGCTGTAGCGGATCGCGCCGTCCGGCCCCACGACGAAGCTCACGGGGAGGACGCGCGCGCGCCAGAGCTTGGCGGCGGCCGAGTCGCGATCGAGCAGCACCGGGAAATCGAGCGGCACCTCGTCGAGGAACCGCTTTACCCGGCGCTCGGACTCGCCCAGGTTCACGGCGAGCACCTCGAACGGCTTTCCCGCGAGGGAGGCGCGCAGCTTCTTCATCGAGGGCATCTCCTCGCGGCAGGGCTCGCACCAGGTCGCCCAGAAATTGACGAGCACCACCTTGCCGCGATAGTCCGCGAGCCGGTGCTCGCGCCCGGCAAGGTCGGCAAGATCCAGGGGCGGCGTCGCGCCGCCCGGCCAGGGCTTGAGCCCTTGCGCCTGCGCCAGGCAGGCGGACAACATCATCAGCAGGGCAAAAAGCGCGCGCACGAGCGGGAGACTTTATCCGAAAAGAGCAAAAAAAAGCCCGGCCTTAGCCGGGCTTCCTGTCGGGCGATGCCGACTTACTTCTTCTCTTCCTTCTTCATCTTGCCCTTGGCTTTCGCCTTGGACTTCTTGGCGCCCTTTTTCACCGGCTGTTCGGCCGGCGCCTTGTCGGCCTTCTTCTCGGTGGCGACCGCCGCCTTGTCATCGGCCTTGGGCGCCTGCGCGAGCGCCGGGACGGCAAACGCCGCGGCGATGAGAGAGACGATCAGCTTCTGCTTGAGCATTGCAAATCTCCTGTTGGATATATATCCGGTTCGGTACTGAACCGACGCGAATAACGCAGCCCCCGGGGATTGGTTGACCGGCTCCCGGGGCGCCGGCCGGGGCTAATCCAGGTCGGCCTTGGGCCCGAGGAGCGCCCGGCGGAAGCGGGCCTTGAGCACGGCTCCTTCGCGGGGAGGCAGGACGGGGGGGAGCTTTTCGGCCGCCACCTTGATCTGCGCGAAAAGGGGCCCTGCGCCCGCGTGGACGGCCTTGCGGAGCGACGAAAGCTCCTCCCTGGCGCCCACCCCCATGGCCTCGCGAAAGCCGCAGGCGAGCGCCGCGGCGGCGAGATCGACCCCGCGGGAGGTATGCGTCTCCTGCATCCCGGTCTCGCCGTAGCGCTCGTTGTCGATCACGACCACCGACAGGTTGGCGGGGCGGCGGGCGCCGATCGTGGCGAGCGACCCGAGGCCCATCAGCATTTCGCCGTCGCCCGTAATGACGAGGACGCGGCGCTTGGGCTGCGCGAGCGCGAGCCCGAGCCCCACCATCGCCGCGGTGCCCATCGCACCCCACATCGGAAAGGTGAGCGCCGAATCGCCCGCGGCCGTGCAATCCCAGGCGGTCGAGCCGAGCCCGGCGACGACGAGCAGCCGCCCGCGATCGCGCAGGAGCGCCTTCACCACCTCGCGCCGCTTGAGCGTCGCCTTCATCGCGCGCTCATCTTGCTGACTGCTCCTGGAAGCTCTTGATGCCGATCACGCGCTGCGAGATCAGCACCGCCGCGGCCTGATAGCTGCCGAAAGCGAGCCGAGCCGCCGCATCCACCATGGGCACGACTTCTTCCGGCGTGCGCGCGAAGTGCACCGCGACATCCATCGCCGTGAGCACGCCGGGCGTCGCCTGCCCCATGGGAACCTGCCAGGGGTTGAATTCGCCGTGCTCGCCGCGCATCGTGACGAGAACAAGGAGCGGAAAGCGGCATTCGCGCACCATGCCGAGCACGTTGATGCAGTTGCCGACGCCGCTCGATTGCATGAGAAGCGCGCTTCTCGCGCCGCCGAGCCAGGCGCCCGCGGCCAGGCCGATGCCCTCCTCCTCGGTCGAGAGCACCACCGCCTCCATCGCGCGGTCGGCGAGGCACAGCTCGATCAGCCGCTTGTGCCCGGCGTCGGGCACGTAGCCGACCTGCCGGACCTGCGCTTTCTTGAGCGTGCGAAAAACCTCGAGGGGCCAGTCGATCATCGCGATTCCGGGAGAATTCTATAATGCCCGGAAGAAGGAACCGTCACAGAACGGTCGGGGACTGCGCGCAGCATGCGAAACGGCACGTGGCTCGAGGTCGCGTTGAACGGCCCCTGGGGCTCCAAAACCCAGCCGAAGTCGCCCGTCCGCACGGCGGACATCGTGGCGCAGGGCATCGAGTGCGCGCGCGCGGGCGCCGCGATCGTCCATGTGCACGCCTACGACGAGGCGAGCGGGCGGCAGCGAGACGACTTCGCGCTCTACGCGCGCATCATCGAAGGCATTCGCGCCAAGGTCGATTGCATCGTCTACCCGACGATTCCCTTCGGCGCCGATGCGATGAGCGCCGCGGAGCGCTTTGCCGCGATCGAAGCGCTCGGTGAGCGCGGCTTGATCGAGTGGGCGGTGGTCGACCCCGGATCGGTGAACTTCGACAGCTTCGTGTATGTCAATACCCATGAGCACATACGGCACGGTTTGAGCCTCGCCGCGCAGTATCGCTTCCATCCCGGATATGCGATCTACGAGCCGGGATTCGTGCGGCTCGGCGCGGCGCTCGCCCGCGAGATGAATGGAAACCCCCAGGCACTGCCTCAGCCGATCTACCGGTTCATGTTCTCGGAGGGCTTCCCCTTCGGGTTTCCGCCCGCCGGCTATGCGCTCGACGCCTATGTGCGGCTCCTTGGCGAAAATGCCGCGGGCGCGCCGTGGATGATCGCGGGCCTGCGCGTGGACATCCTCGCGCTCATCGCGCCGGCGGTGAAGCGCGGCGGGCATGTGCGCGTGGGCTTGGAAGACGCCCCTTTCGGCTCGGAGCGCGGCAACGTGGCCTGGGTGGAGGCGGCGCGCCGGGCGATCGAGGATGCGGGCGGCACGCTCGCGTCAGCCGCGGAGGTGCGTCGCGCGTTGAAGTCTCGCTGATGGACCTCGCCCAGTTCCTCCATCTCGTGCCGCGCGGCGACCTGTGGGTGTTCGGCTACGGCTCGCTCATGTGGTCGCCCGAGTTCCCGTACGAGGAGCGCCGCAGCGGCCTCGTGCACGGCTACCACCGCGCGCTCTGCATCCTTTCCAGCCGCTACCGCGGCACCCCGGAGAAGCCGGGCCTGGTCATGGGCCTGTGCCGCGGCGGCTCGTGCTGGGGCATGGCGTTTCGCGTGCACGGCCGGCGCGCGAAGCAGGTGCTCGACACCCTGTGGAAGCGGGAGATGCTGAACCGCGTCTACATGCCGAGGTTCGTTCCGGTCGCGGTCGAGGGCGCAAAGCGGGTGCAGGCCCTGGCTTTCGTGGCCGACACCGAGCACGAGCAGTTCGTGGACGAGCTCGATATCCACGGGCGCGCGCGCCTCGTCGCGCAGGGGGTGGGACAGCGCGGCGCCTGCGTCGACTACATCCGCAACACGCTCGATCACATGCGCGAGCTGGGCGTGCACGACCCGCACCTCATGCGCATCCTCGAGGCGGCGGGGCGCATTGCTCAGGTGCCCGAGAAAGCCCCGAAGCCGGCGAAGAAACGTCGCCGCTGAACCTAGCCGGGCGCGCCCTTCTTCATTCTCCGGAGCGCTTCCATAAGCCTGGCCCGCTGAGTCCCGAAGTTCAGGCGCACGAAGCGCGCATCGCCGAACTGCGCGCCGGGCGAGAGCGCGACGCCATGATCGAGAAAATGCTGGTACGGGTCCGTCACGTCCAGGCCCGAGGCGTCGATCCACGCGAGGTAGGTCGCCTCGACGTGCGCGAGACGCAGCCCGCCCATCGCCGCGATCTCGCGCTCCACGACATCCCGGTTGTCACGCAGGTAGTCGAGCTGGGCGGCCAGCCATTCGTCGCAGTCGCGGTAGGCCGCAAGCGCGGCGACATAGCCGAACACCGAGGCATCGTGCACGGTCGCGTGATGGTCGGTCGAGATCGCGCGGCGGATTTCAAGGTCTTCCGCGATCGCGAAGGCGCAGCCCGCGCCCGGAAAACCGAAAGCCTTGTTGGGCGAGACGAGCGTCACCGTGCGGCGCGATACCTCCGGCGAGAGGCTCGCGATTGGCACGTGCGGCTTGCCCCGGTCGAGCAGGATCTCCGCATGAATCTCGTCTGAGCAGATGAGAAGATCGCTCTCCAGCGCGGTTGCGGCCAATGTCTCGAGCTCGGCGCGCGTGAAGATCGTGCCGCCCGGATTCTGCGGGTTGCACAACATGAGGAGCCGCGATTCGCGCCGCACGCAGGCGCGCAGCCTCTCCTCGTCGAAGACCCAGCGGCCCGAGGAAAGTACGAGCGGCACCTCGGCATGGGAGCGGCCGGCGAGCACGGCGGCGCGCTTCAGGTGGTGGTAGACCGGCGTGGGAACGAGGATGTGCTGCTCGGGCCCCACGAGGTGCCGCGCGGCGAGATGCAGGCCCGGCACGACGCCGGAAACGAAGACGACCCAGTCCGGATGGACCTGCCAGCCGTAGAGGCGCGCAAGGCGCTCGACGAGGGCATCGCGCAGCTCCGCCGGCGGGGCGCTGTACCCGAAAATGCCGTGCTCGAGCCGGCGCCGCATCGCCTCGAGCACCGGGGGCGGCGCGCGGAAATCGGTATCCGCCACCCAGAGCGGAATCACATCGCCCGGGTAGCGGTCCCAGCGCGTGCTCCAGGTGCCGCGCCGCTCGGTCGGCGCGTCGAAAGCTGCGTTCGGATGCGGCTTCATTTTTCGCTTGTAGCACAAATAAAAACGCCGGGGCGCGCCCGGCGTTCGAAGGTCCTGCCGCGGCTCGCTACTTCGTCGCTTTCCCTTCTTCTTGTTGGTCGCCGCCGGTCTTGCCTTCCTCCTCCTCCGCACCCAAGCCCTTCAATGGATCTTCCTCGAGCCGGTTCATGCTGTCGTCCACCTGCTCGGTCTCGACCGCGTGCTGCTGGCTATTCAGGTATGCCGGGAACCAGGTCGCGAGCTGCGGGACGAACAGGACGATCGCGATCGCAATGACCTGCAGGATCATGAACTCGAACATGCCCTTGTAGATCGTGCCGAGCGACCACTCCTTGACCACCTGCTTGAGGTAATACGCCGACATCGCCACCGGCGGCGAGAGGTATGCGGTCTGCATGGTCACCGCGACAAGCGCGCCGAACCAGACGAGGAACAGGTCGGGCGGGATGCCGAAGCTCTCCGAAAGCGCCGGCTTCAGCGCGTCGACCACCGGGTAGAAGATCGGCAGGAAAACCAGGATGATCGCGGGCCACTCGAAGGGCCAGCCGAGCAGGAAGAGGAGGAAGAGCACGATCACCAGCATGATGAGCGGCGGCACCGGCAGCGAGGTCATGTATTCGGTGATCCAGGTGGCCGTGCCCAGGCGCGCGAACACGGCGCCGAAGATGTTCGAGGTCACCGCGAGGAGCAGCACCATGCTCGAGGTGAGCGTGGCGCTCACCACCGCCTGCTTGAGCGCCGCGAAGGTGAGGCGCCGGTACGCGACCGCGAGGATGAGCGCGCCAAGCGCGCCGATGCCGGCGGCCTCGGTCGGGGTTGCCAGCCCGGCGAGGATCGAGCCGAGCGTCGCGCCGATCAGCGCGGCGAGCGGCACCACGCCGATGATCACCTCCTTGATGATCGCCACGGGGTCGGTGACGCGCTCTTCCTTCGGCACCGGCGGGCCGAGCTTGGGGTTGATCATCGACCGGCCGATCAGGTAGACGACGTAGATCAAGGCGAGCAGGAAGCCGGGCCCGAACGCCGCCGCGTAGAGGTCGGCCACCGAGACGCCGAGCACCGGCCCCATCACGATCAGCATGACCGAGGGCGGGATGAGGATGCCGAGCGTCCCGCCCGCGGTGATCGTGCCGGCGGCGAGCTTCGCGTCGTAGTTGGTCTTGATCATGATCGGCCCGGCCATGATGCCGAGCACCGTGACCGCCGCGCCGACGATGCCCGTCGCCATGGCGAAGACGGCGGAGGTGAGGATGACCACGATGTAGAGCGAGCCGCGGATCGGCGCGAGCAGCATGCGAAAGGCGGCGAAGAGCCGCTCCATGAGGCCCGCCGCCTCGGTAATGAAGCCCATGAAGATGAAGAGCGGCACCGCGGCGAGCAGCTCCTCCTTCATCATGCCGATGGTCTGGAAGTAGGCGAGATCGAACACCGTCACGCCGAGGCCCGCGTAGCCGAAAAGGAGCGCGAGGAAAAGGAGCGTGAAGGAGATCTGGATGCCGATGAAGATCGCGCCGATCATCACGATCAGCATCACCAGGCCGAGCACGGTTTCGAGGGTCATATCTCGATCTTCTCCTTGTGCTCGAGCTCGACGCCGGTACGGACCGCGTAGACGCTCTTGATGGTCTCGGAAATGCCCTGGATGATCAGAAGGAGCGAGGCGAGCGGCACCACCGCCTTGTAGGGCCAGAGGAGCGGCCGCCAGGGCGTCTGCTCCGAGGTCTCGCTGATCGAGAAGGCGTACCAGGCCTCGTTCGCGCTCACGATGAAAAACACGATGAGCGCGGGGAAGAAAAGCGCGATGTACGACACCGAGTCGACCCAGCCCTTGGTGCGCGCGCTCCACTTGTCGTAGAAGAAGTCGGTGCGGATGTGCGCCCCCTTGTGGAGCGCAAAGCCCGCGCCGAGCATGAACACCGTGCCGTAGAGCATGTAGGTGATGTCGAAGGACCAGATCGTCGGCGCATTGAAGAGATAGCGCGAGATCACCTCGTAGCTCACCGCGAGCACGAGCGGCACGTTCAACCACGACACCCAGGTGCCGGTGGTGTCGCTGAACTTGTCGATCATCCGCACGAAGCGGATGAGCCCGGAAGTAGGCTCAGCCATGCTGCGACTCCTGCGACGAGACTTTCAGGTCAGAATTCAGGTCAAAAAAGGGAGGGGGCGAACCCGCCCCCTCCCTGGTGCTCCCCCTGCCGCTATTTCTTCTTCGCCGGCGCGGCCGGCTTGGCGCCGCCTTCCGGGAAGTAGTAGTTCGCCGCGAACGAATACGGCGGGAACATGAAGCGCTTGGCCGGCACCACGAGCGCGGCGTAAGTGCGCTGCGATTCCAGCGTCTTCTTGAAGAACGGGCTCTTGGCCGACTCCTCCTTGGCGATCACGTCCCAGGTCTTGAGGAATTCGATCAGGATGTCGGGCGGCGTGCGCAGGATGCGGACGCCATGCTTCTCCTGCATCTCCTTCATCGCCTCGGCGTTCTGCTTCTGCCACTTCGCCCACCAGATGAGGAATGCCTCGTTCGACGCGGACTGGATGATCTCCTTGTGCGTCTGCGAGAGCCCTTTCCACACGTCGCCATTGATGACCAGCTCGCCGATGGTGGTGTTCTCGTGCATGCCGGGCGTGTAGTGGTACTTCCAGACGTTGTGGAAGCCGAGGCGCAGATCCTCCACGCCGCCCACCCACTCGGCGCAATCGATCACGCCGCGCTGGGCGGAGGGGATGATCTCGCCGCCCGGCATGTTGACCGTCTGCATGCCCATGCGCTGAAACACTTCGGCCGCCATGCCGGTCTCGCGGCACTTCATGCCCTTGAAGTCGGCGAGGTTCTTGATCGGCCGCTTGAACCAGCCGAACGCCTGCGGGCCCGAGGGCAGGATGGGCAGGACGTGCAGGTTGAGCTTCAGCTCCTTCTGATAGAAGTCGTCGTAGAGCTCCAGACCGCCGCCGTGGTACATCCAGCCCATGACGTCGATGAAGTCCATTCCGAACGTGCCGCCGGGGCCGCCGGTGAAAAGGATCGAGGCCTTGTTCTTGCCGGTCCAGTAGCCTGCCCAGGCGTGCGCGCCATCGAGCACCTTCTTGTGCGTGGCGTCGAGCACCTCGAATGCGGGCACCACCTGGCCGGCGGGCATCGTCTCGATCTTGAGCGAGCCGCCCGAAATCTTCTGCACCCGGTCGGCGAAGTAGGTGAAGTTTTCATAAAGCGTGAGGCTGGCAGGCCAGGTGGCCTGCATTTTCAGGGTGGTCTGGGCTTGCGCGGCCGGGGCGACGAATGCCGCCGCGCACGCGAGCGCAGCCAACGAACGGGCAATCTGCTTCATGACTCTCCTCCTCCCAAAGTTGAGTTCTGCAGTGCGAAATCAGGGTACACGCTTAGCCGTGTCCCGGTCAACGAACCGCCACGGGGCGCTCAGTCCAGACGCGCGACGATGCCTTTCAAGGTCGCCTGCGGCGCGGGGTAGCGCTCGAGCACCAGGGGGTCGTGCCCGGGGATGATGCAGTCGGCGGAGCCGGCGAGCTCCCCCAGGCGCGCATAGCCCTCGACCATGTCCGCGACGCTGTAAACGATTGGAAAAGGCCGACTTTGCTCCATGTTGGCGTAGAAATGCGAGGCATCCGAGGCGAGCACCACGTTGCCGCGGCGGGTCGAGACCCGAACGACCTGCAGCCCCATGGTGTGACCGCCGATCAAGTGGACCGAGACCCCGGGCGCGATTTCGGCGTCGCCGTCGTGGAAGCGCACGCGCCCCGCATACACGCGCCGCACCATGCCGACGACGTCCTCCACCTCGAAGGCGCCCTGGAACACGGGCTGCGTCATGTGGCGCCCGGTCGCGTAGTTCATCTCCAGATCCTGCAGGTGCAGCGTGGCGGCCGGAAAGAGGTCGAAATTGCCGACGTGGTCGTAGTGAAGGTGCGTGATGACCACATCCTTCACCGCTTTCGCGTCCACGCCCAGCAGCTTCAATCCCTCGGTGGGGCAGCGCAGGTGGTCGCGCTTGCGCTTTGCCGCCATCGCCGCCGAGAAACCCGTGTCCACCACGATCTCCCGGCCCGCATTTGTCCCCGCCTCGCGGATCAACCAGACGAAGTAGTCGAGCGGCATCGGTCCGTCATGGGGATCGCCGCCAATAAAGTTTTCGGAGGCGCGCCGCGCATGATGCGCGTACTTGACCGCGTAGACCTCGTATTGCGGAGCGCTCACTTGAGCGTCACCCGCGCGAGCTTGCGCTTGCCGACCTGGATCAGGTGGGATCGGCCTTTCGCGAGCCGCAAGCCGCGATCGGAGATCTTGTCGCCGTCGATCTTCACGCCGCCCTGCTCGATCAGGCGGTTCGCCTCGGAAACGCTGGGCACGAGATCGGCGCGCTTCAAGACCTGCGCGATCACCACGTCCGCCTCGGCGATGGCGAGGGAGAGCTCGGGAATCTCGTCGGGAAGCTGGCCTTCCCTGAAGCGAGCGTTGAAATCGGCGGCCGCCTTCTCCGCGGCGGGCTTGCCGTGGAAGCGCGCGACGATTTCCGTGGCGAACTCGAACTTGATGTCGCGCGGATTCGCCCCTTCGGCGACGGCGCGCTTCTTTTTCTCGAGCGCGCTCATCTCCTGGAACGAGAGCAGCGTCAGGTAGCGCCACATGAGCTCATCCGAGATGCGCATGAGCTTGCCGAAGATTTCCTGTGGCGGCTCGGCGATGCCGATGTAGTTGCCGAGCGACTTCGACATTTTCTCGACCCCGTCCGTGCCTTCCAGGAGCGGCATCGTCAGGATGCACTGCGGCTCCTGCCCCCAGTCCTTCTGCAGCTCGCGGCCGACCAGCAGGTTGAATTTCTGGTCAGTGCCGCCGAGCTCGACGTCGGCCTTCATCGCCACCGAGTCGTAGCCCTGCATGAGCGGATAGAGCAGCTCGTGCACCGCGATCGGCTGCTGGCTCTTGAAGCGCTTGGCGAAGTCGTCGCGCTCGAGCAGGCGCGCCACCGTGTAGCGCGCGGCCAAACGGATCATGCCCTCGGCACCGAGCTTGTCAGACCATTCGGAGTTGAATAGCACCTGCGTCTTGCCCGGGTCGAGGATCTTCGACATCTGGGCCTGGTAGGTCCTCGCGTTCTCGAGGATCTGCTCGCGCGACAGCGGCGGCCGCGTCTGGTTCTTGCCCGTCGGGTCGCCGATCATGCCGGTGAAGTCGCCGATGAGGAATTGAACCTGGTGGCCGAGCTCCTGGAAGTCGCGCAGCTTGTTGATGACCACGGTATGCCCGAGATGCAGGTCGGGCGCGGTGGGATCGAGGCCGAGCTTGATGTTGAGCTTGCGGCCGGTGCGCAGCTTGCGCACAAGCTCCTCCTCGACGATCAGCTCGTCGCAGCCGCGCTTGATGCGCGCGAGGGCCTCGCCGGCGGAGTCGTTTTGCGGAACCATTTCCTTGTTGCGCCCTCGGGATTCTTTGCTAGACTGCCGCAGGGGATTGAAAACCAAGGGATTCTAGCCGATCCATGAAGGATCACGCGCGCTTGAAACGCGCCGCGGCGCTCGCCGCTTTCGCCGTCTTCGGCACCGTGGCCGCATTCGCCTCGATCGCGCCCTCCGGGGATGCGACGCTGCTGGTCGCAAAGACCGCCGTGAGCGAGACGCTCGCCGCGCCGGCGGTGCTGCTGCCCGCGCCGACGACCTATGTGCGCGAGGCGCGCTTCGCGCAAGGCGACACCATCGGCAGCCTGCTCGCGCGGCTTGGCATCGCCGATGCGGATGCCCGCCTGATCCTGAAAGCGCGCGAGACGCGGCTGCTGCGCCCCGGAAGCACCGTCACGGCGCAGACGCGCGCGGGCGAGCTGGAAGGCGAGCTCGTCTGGCTGCAGTTCCTGTCGCGCGACACCGTCGTGCGGTTCGAGCGCGTCGCCGACAAGCTCGTCGCAAGCGAGCAGCGCGCTCCCCTCGCCGTGCAGCAGGAGCTCAAGTCGGCCGTCGTGCACTCCTCGCTTTTCGCGGCCACCGATGAAGCAGGCATCCCCGATGGGGTCGCCCTGCAGCTTGCGGACATCTTCGGCGGCGAGATCGACTTTCACCGCGAGCTGCGCTCCGGCGACCGCTTCACGGTTCTCTACGAGATGCTCACGCTGGAAGGGCGCCCCTTGCGCGCCGGCCGCGTGCTGGCTGCCGAGTTCGTCCGGCAGGGACGGACGCTGCGCGCGGTCCGTTACGGCGAGGGCTACTACGCCCCCGGCGGTAAAAATCTTCGCAAGGCGTTCCTGCGCTCGCCGCTCGAGTTCTCGCGGGTGAGCTCGGGCTTCGGCCTGCGCATGCACCCGTTCATGAAGTCGTGGCGCGCCCACCAGGGCATCGACTACGCGGCGCGCGCCGGCACGCGCGTGCGCGCGGCGAGCGACGGCGTCGTCGAGTTCGCCGGCCGCCGCGGCGGCTACGGCAACGTCATCGTGCTGCGCCACCAGGGTCAGTATTCGACGCTCTATGGGCACCTGAGCGGCTTCGCGCACGGCATTCGCGCCGGCGCGCGCGTCGTGCAGGGCGACACGATCGGCACGGTCGGCCAGACAGGCTGGGCCACGGGCCCGCACCTGCATTACGAGTTCCATGTCGGCGGCGTCGCGCGCAATCCGCTCTCGATTGCGCTGCCCGCCGCCGCGCCGCTCGAGCTGCACGAGCTGAATGCCTTCCGCGCGTATTCCGCGCCGCTCGTCGCCCAGCTCGACCTCTTCGCGCGCATTCCCGTCGCCTCGCTGGACTCGAATTTCGAGTAATGCCGGCGCTCTACATCGGCCTGATGTCGGGCACGAGTCTCGACGGGGTCGATGCGGTGCTTGCGCAGTTCCCCGGCCGGCGCGTCCGCGTCCTCGACTCGAGCCACATCCCTTTCGGGAGCGACCTGCGGCGCGAGCTTTTTTTGCTGAATTCTTCCGGGCAAGACGAAATCCACCGCTCGGCCCGGGCCGGCATCGCGCTCGCGCGCCATTACGCGATGGCGATCCGTAAGCTCCTGGCCCGGTCCGGAAAGCGCGCAAACGCCATTGCCGCAATCGGCTGCCATGGCCAGACCATCCGGCATCGCCCGGCCCTTGGCTACACGACGCAGATCGGCAACCCGGCCCTGCTCGCCGAGCTGACCGGAATTCGCGTCGTCGCGGACTTTCGCAGCCGCGACGTCGCCGCGGGCGGCCAGGGCGCGCCGCTCGCGCCGGGGCTGCATGCCGCCTTTTTCGCCTCCGCGCGCGAGGACCGAGCGGTGCTAAACCTCGGCGGCATCGCCAATCTCACGCTGCTCCGGCGCGGCCGGCGCATCCTCGGCTTCGACAGCGGACCCGGCAATTGCCTGCTCGATCTCTGGGCCGCGCGTCACCTGGGGACGCCCTTCGATCGCAACGGCCGCTGGGCCGCCGGCGGCAAGGCGGACAGGAAGCTGCTGAAGACGATGCGCGCCGCGCCCTACTTCGCCGAGCCGCCGCCGAAGAGCACGGGCCGCGACCTTTTCAGCCCGTCCTGGCTCACCGGCAAGCTCAAGCGCGGCATGCGGGCGCGTGACGTCCAGGCCACGCTGCTTGAGCTGACCGCGCGCTCCGTGGCGGAAGCGCTGGCACGGCACGGCCGCGGCGTGGAGCGGGTCATTGCATGCGGCGGTGGAGTGCGAAACGGCGCGCTGATGACGCGACTCGCGGAGCTGATTGCC
>Ga0310810_10001872_pt1 | contig 22312 bp, 14 predicted proteins | sample NCmetagenome_FD_207641 | JGI IMG/M metagenome (GOLD analysis project Ga0310810, IMG submission 207641) | Soil microbial communities from experimental microcosm in Duke University, North Carolina, United States - NC | ecosystem: Engineered > Artificial ecosystem > Soil microcosm > Unclassified ... | reverse complement strand
AACACCTGCTGAAGCTGGTGCTCGATGCCGTGCACCAGCACGGGCTCCGGCGTCAGCTCGCGACGCACCTTGATGCGTCCGACTTCGAACTGGTGCTCGAGCAGCGAGTACACGTCGTTGACGACCGCGTTGAGGTCGACCGTCGACCGCTCGCCGCCCGGAGTTCCTGGCCGGGAGAGTGTCAGCAGGCCGTTGACGATCTTGGCCGCCCGGAATGTCTGACGTTCGATCTTTTCGAGGATCTGCGTCTTCGGGTCTTCCGCGTCCGCGTTTTCGAGCAGCATCTGCGTGTAGCTCGAGATGCCCGTCAGCGGCGTGTTGACTTCGTGCGCCACGCCCGCGGCAAGGAGACCGATGGACGCCATCTTCTCCGAAATCTGCAGCTGCTCCTCGAGCCTCACGCGTTCGGTGATGTTCTCGAGCAGGAGGATCGTTCCTGACATCAGGTCGGATGCGCCGTGCGTCTGCAGCGGCACCACCGTGGCATTCACCAGCAGACGAGGATCGACTGTGCCATCCTCGCTGGCGGCGACGCGGCTAATCAGCGGCACCTTGAACAACGTCGTTCCAAGCGGGTTCTCCTCGCGTTCAGCCCTGAGCGCCTCGACGAACTGCTCATCGAAGACTTCGGCGAGCTTTCGACCGACGGCGTCGGATCGTGTGACGCCGTAGAACGCTTCGAGAGCCGCATTCCAGCGGACGATCTGCTCGTCTTCGTCGAACACCGCCAGACCGTCGTCGAGCGACTCGAGGATGTTCTCGTTGAATTCACGCATGCGGCCGAGTTCCTCGGCCTTCAGGTGCAGCTGCCGGTACAGCCGGCCGTTCTCGATCGCCGTTGCAACCTGCCCGGCAACGGCCGTGAGCAGCGCGAGGTCTTCGCTGTTGAACGGTTCGTCGGAATCCTTGCGGCCAAGCGCCAGGACGGCGATCGCGGACCCCTCGAAGACACACGGCACGAAGTAGTAGATGCCCTGATCCCGCCAGAACTCGACTTCCTCTGCCGCAAACCGTGCGGCGACGATCGGGTCGTCGAGCGCGATAGTGTGGTTCGTGTCGAGCCGCTGAACGAACGAGGACGTGCGAGCCAGGCGCGGGACGGCGTGCTGGAACCCGAAGTCTCCAATCGATCGAAAGTCTCCGAGCCGCTCATCGGCGAGCATCAGCGACATCTGGTCGACCACAAGGGTTTCGACCACGCGGGTCACGAGCCGCTGGCTCAGACGCACGACGTCGAGATCGCTGTTGAGATCGCGCGCGAATCCAACGAGTGCGCGGCGGTAATCGTAGCGATCACGATAGAAGACCCGGTCCAGGGCGTTCTGGACAGCATCCTTCACCGGCTGCGCGAGCAGCACCACCACCATCGTGGCAAGCGCCGCAACAATCCAGTTGTGCGGATCGTTGTTGTCGGAGAAGAAGAACCCCACCGATCGCCGCATGGCGAGGTACAGCAGGCCGCTGGCCGCGAGAAACGCTGTGTAGGCAAGGCCGCGCTTGATGATGACTTCCACGTCGCGCAACCGATACCGAACGATTGCCGACGCGAATGACAGGGGAACCAGTCCGAGTGGAATTGCGCTCAGTTGCAGCGCAAGCGGCGGATTCGCTCCAAACGCCCACGGCAGCGCGTAGAAGACGGCGTATGGGCCCACACCCAGGACCGACCCCCAGGCGATCCACCGGAGCTGCCGGCGCGCGGTGAGCGAGGTAATTTCGCCGAAGCCCCGCACGAGAACGATGATGGCCGCCGCCGCGCAAACAAACAGGTAAATGGGCTCGAGGCGATCGAGTGCCTCGAGTGTCCGCGAAAGCATCTCGCCGTTGGAACTGCGGGCAATCGCGGAGATGCGGCTGACACCAAGCACGATCGCTGGCGCGTACATCGCAGCCAGCAGGAGGTAGGAGCGCGAGAGTCGGCTGCGCCCGCGGTGCCGCTCAGGAAACACCAGCGTGAAGTGCAGGAGCAGCGGGGGCAGCAACGCCATCGAGACGGCGTCACCCCAATAGAACGTCCAGTCGAGCCTGTCGAACGGCCCGTTGAAAGAGAACGTGAATGCGCCGAAAAACGCGACGCACAGCCAGAAGAAATGGAGCGTCGCCTGGTCGCGCGGGCGGCGAAGCCTCACGGATGCGCCGACGAGGAGCGTGAAGAGCCCGACGCCTGCGAGCACGAAGTACATCGACGCGGGTCTTGCCGCCTCGATCAGCGAGACTTGCAGCGCTTCGCGCGTGTCGAGGCGAAGAAGCGTATACGCCAGCCGCATTCCCGCTGTACCGCGGTGCTGGAATTCGACCACGTCTGACGGCGATTCGATCGGCACGCCGTTGACGGCCAGGACAACGTCGCCAGGTTGCACGCCGGACGCGGCTGCCGGCGAATCGGCGGCGATCGCAACTGCGGTAACTCCCTGTGGACGAGCACCCCAGAGCACGCCGTCTTCGACCTGGTGCCAGCGCGCGCGCATCACGATGTTGGCGATACCCAGTCCAACGAGCACCGCGACGATCGTGATGACGAATACAGGTCGCGCCCACGTACGCCAGAGCGGCTCAGGCTCCTGCGAACGGAAAACCCCACCGGAGGCGTTTGCCTCGTAGGTGTGCACCGTGCTGGACGCGTTAGACATGCCGGTAGATTCAGCTCATGCTGCGCTCGCCTTCAGCGACGCGCACACAATGACTAATGAACACATCGTATGACTGTCCGTCGATGTGGTGGTTCAAATTCCGCGACAATTCTGGCCTAAAACCGGCGCTCTTCGGTTTTCCGGTTCAATTGTCCGAAATTTTGAACGTCTAAGGAACGGCCCAGATTGACCGTCAGAAGTGCAGGGTTACGCCGCCGACGACGCGCTTGGGCGGCCGGACCACCAACAACTCGTCGTACAGGGACTGATCGCAGGACGCGTCCCGGAAGAAGTTGCGGACCGCGAATAGCATCTCCCAGCGGGCATTGCTGAAGTTCATGAACGGCAGGGATTGCCTGACCTGGAGGTCAAACCGCCCGTCGAATCCCGGTCCGCCAGGCTCCCCGCGCAGGCCGGGCTGCGCGAACCCGTTGCTGACGCGATAGAGCACCATCACGCGGGTCGACGTTTCCGGAACCTCTGTATCAACACGAGCAGTGACGTCCTGCACCGTCTCGGGGCCCCTCGAGACGGGAGCGATCAGCATCAGGTAGTCGTCGCCGGACTGAAGAATTTCGGCGCGCGCGACTGAATATTCCAGGGCTCCGTGCACGCGGCTGGCAATGACGGCTCGGAATTCGGTGCTGAACCCGGTGGCATCGACGTCACCAGTGTTGCCAACCAGGTAATGCCCAACCTTCGCAGTCGGACGGCCGGGAAGGTCGGCCCCGAACACGGTCACGAGTTGGTCGTCGACGTGCTGACGGAACGCCTTGAAACCGAAGGTCGCTGCACCCAGGTCGTGCTCGAGTCCGGCACTCACCGTTCTTGCGCGCTCCGCGTGAAATCCGCTCCGCGGATCGAGTGACGAGAACGTCCGCTGTGGCGGCACCCAGATGCCCGAGTCGCCCGGCGGCAGGAACTCCTCCGCTCCGGGCGCGAGGGAACGCTGGGACACGTTGACGTCGAATCGAGTGTCCGGCGCGAGGGTAAGGGTCAGGCCCACGCGAGGGCTGAGAAGCGACCGGTTTGAAAGGTAGTCGTACCGCGCGTATTCGGTACCGAAGGTCAGCGTCGCCTCGGATGACAGGGCAAAGCTGTCGTAGCCGTACACCGTTCCGACGTTGCGACTGCCGTCCGTCACATCGCGCAGCGCCAGCGGGTTACCGCCGTCATAGCGCTGCGTGCTGTAACTGAGACCGACATCGTAGCGATGCGTTGCCGGGGCGCGAACCGAGTACGAGCCCGCAACCACCCACGACGAAATGTCGGCCTGGGTCAGCGCACCGGCCACCGCCCAATCGGCACGGTCACCGGCACGGGCACCCAATCGAACGTTGGCAACGTTGCGCGCGATCGAATCGTTCGAGAACAACTGCTGCGGTGAATCGAACGACCCGGACGTGAGCAGATTGACCTGTCCCGAAATCGGGGCATCGGCAAACAGATTGACGAACTTCCCGGAGGTTCCGGCGATCTGCCCGAGCATTTCGTGTGAATGCGGGATGGACCCACCAGAATCCGCGACGACCGACTCCGGAAGCGTCGCGTCCTTCAGCACGCTTCGCCGCATATGTCGGATTCGCCACGCGGTTTCGGACTCATCGCCGGTGTCGTCTGGAGTTTCGGCGGCGGTACTGGATGTGGCCGAGGGCGTCTCTGGTGCAGCCACCGGGGTGCCGACCCCAGAAATGCCGACGCCGGCGGCGAGCACCGGGATGCTGCCTTCACGCCGAAGCGCGATGGTCGACAGCGTGCCCGCACTCGCCTTCACCTGGACCAGTTCCGCGCGCGGAGCGACGTAACCAGCCATGTGCGCTCGAATCAGATAGGGACCAGGTGTCAGCGTACCGAACTGGAACCGGCCCGCCACGTCCGTGACCGCCACGGTGGTGACGGCGCCGAGTGCCGACACGACCACGCTCGAAACCGGCAGGCCGCGTTCGTCGAGGACGATGCCGGACAGCGACCCCGGCGCAGACGAGGACGAGAGCCGCATGACAGGAGCCGAAGACACCGGTACCGCGTTCACTTGCGCGGACGCCAACGCCGGAGTTCCTACAACCAAGAGGCCGCCGACCGCCGCCGAGGCCAAAAAGCTGGTTGCACCTGTCATCTTGTTCATCCGCGGGAGCGCCCGCCGATCTGCGTTTACGACGCCGAAACCGAGAACTTCACGTCGCGCGTCACCGACTTGGTTGCGAGCTTGTCCGTGATCTTGATCTCGAGGCGGTAATCGCCTTCGGGGAACGACGCCAGCGGGATCGTCTGGCCGTTTGTCATGCCGGCCGCCGGGTCGAACCCCGGCGGCAGGGTCTGCGCATTGAGCGACTGCGGATTGGTCTTGTTGAAGAACTTCTCCGTGCCGTTCTGCGTGTTGTAGAAGTTGTATTCGACGGTCACATCCGGCGAATTCGCCTCGTTGATCTTCGCGTTGTAGATCAGAAGGAACACTGAGAGCTCGCCCTTCTTACTGAGCTTCGCGCCGGGCGCCGGAACGATTTCCATGTTGCCCAGGGCATAGGGCCGCTCTTCCTGCTGCGCGGGTGTGAGGGGGGCCGGAAGCGGATCGATCCGCTCCGCGACGATGACCGAGCTGGTCGTCAGTTCGCCGTTCCACAGATCCGGAACGGTCAGCTCCTGCTTCATCATGCCGGTCTTGGCTGGCGGATCGCTCTTCTTCTTCGGATCGGGTTCCTTCGCCACGACGTACACGTCATAGCTGCCGGGTCCGACGACGAACGAACGGCTCAGGCGAACCGGACCCGGTGCGCTCGGCAGATCCACGGTGTGCAGGTTCTCGAACGCATACTGGGGAGCCTTGTCGTCCTTCTTGGCCTTCGGGTCGGGAGCAGGAGCGTCCTTGGACACCACTCGCCAGTAGAGCGACACGCGCTTGCCGGACAGCTTCGACGGATCCAGTGTGATCGTGAAGGGTACGTACTCCTTGTTACCTTGTGCCTTCAGCAGATCGCTGCCCGCCCAGGTGAGGGACAGATCGTTGGCCGGAGTCTGGCCAGCGCTCAGCATCGTGGAGATTGCTGTCAGTTCCTTCTTTTCGTCGTTGCTCAGTTTTCTGGTCTGCTCTTGTTTCGGCTGGGCGAGCAACGAGGAGGCGGTGAGAAGAAGGGCCACGGAAGCGAGGGCAAGGTCGCGGCGCCGAATTACCATAACCTGTCTACTCCAATAAGAAGTCGATAATACGAAAACAGCCAATCATAGGCGGCCCGCCAAACCCAAGTCAAACGCCTGCCACGGCAGTATTTCGCCCGAAAGGCAACCCGTTTGTTTATGCTGTACGCGGTTCCCGCCGCTCCTCCATGAAGCTCATCGACGTCAGCGTCCCCATCGATTCGAACCTGGCGACTTACCCGGGCAACACGCCATTCAGCCTGGAAGCAATCAAGCGCCGGGCCAGGGGCGACAGCTCGAACGTGTCGACGATCCACATGAGCGCTCACAGCGGCACGCACGTCGATGCGCCGCGCCACTTTTTCGATGATGGCGGCGGCGTCGAGAGCCTGCCCCTCGAAATGCTGTGCGGCCGGACGCGGGTCGTCGAGCTGACCACGCGCCGCAGCGTGACCGCCGAGGACCTGGCGGGCTTCGATCTCACCGAAGACGTGCGGCTGCTCCTCAAGACGCACAACTCGCGTCTGTGGGGCACCCAGGAGTTCCACACCGATTTCATCGGCGTCAGCGAGGGGGGCGCCCGGTTTCTCGTCGATCACGGTGTGAAAGTCCTTGGTGTGGACTATCTTTCCGTCGAGCAGTACAAGACACCCGGTGCACCCGCGCACCACGTCCTGCTCGGGTCCGGCACCATCGTGATCGAAGGGTTAAACCTTCGGGATGTGGAACCTGGAACCTACGAAATGTTCTGTCTGCCGCTCGCGGTCGTCGGAGCCGATGGCGCCCCGGCCCGCGTGATCCTCCGAAGGAGCTGAGCGTCATGGCGGCGTTGCTCGACGACAGCCTCGTCATCGTCCTGGCAGGAGGCGCCGGTGAACGCCTGTCGCCGCTGACCAAGGATCGAGCGAAACCGGCCGTCTATTTTGGCGGTCCCTATCGCATCATCGACTTCGCGCTGAGCAACTGCCTCAATTCCGGCCTGCGGCGGATCTACATCGCCACGCAGTACAAGTCGCTCTCCCTGAACCGCCATATCCGCATGGGGTGGAGCATCGTGTCGGAGGAGCTCGGCGAGTTCATCGAGATCCTGCCGCCCCAGAAGCGCGTCGGCGAGCATTGGTACCAGGGCACCGCGGACGCCGTGTACCAGAACCTCTACTCGATCATCCGCGAGAATCCACGGCATCTCATCGTCCTGTCCGGCGATCACGTCTACAAGATGGACTACGCGCGCATGCTGCGCACGCACCAGGAGACCGGCGCGGCTGTAACGCTAGCTGCGATCGAGGTCCCGGTGAGCGAAGCGTCGCAGTTCGGAGTCGTGGCGATCGATGAGGCAGAGCGCATCACCGGGTTCCAGGAGAAGCCGAAGGAGCCGATCCCGATTCCCGGTTCGCCCGACTTCGCACTGGCGTCGATGGGCGTCTACATCTTCGATACCGACGTCCTGATCCAGGCGCTCGAGGCCGACGCGAGTCAGCCGACGAACCACGACTTCGGCAAGGACATCATTCCGGCGCTGATCCACAAGGTGCCGGTCTACGCGTATCGCTTCTACGACGAGAACAAGAAGGCCTCGAAGTACTGGCGCGACGTCGGCACGCTCGACGCGTACTTCGAAGCGAACATGGACCTCTGCCAGGTCAACCCCGAGTTCAACTTGTACGACCCGGAGTGGCCGCTGCGGACCTACCAGCCACAGGCGCCGCCTGCGAAGTTCGTGTTCGCCGAAACCGGACGCCGATGCGGCCAGGCTCTGGACTCGGTCATTTCGCCGGGCTGCATCGTCTCGGGCAGCAGCATCTACGGCAGCGTGCTCTGTCCCAACGTGAGGGTCCACAGCTTCTGCCACATCGAGCAGTCGATCCTGATGCCGGGCGTACGCGTCGGGCGCCACGCCCGGATCAGGCGAGCGATCATCGATCGCGACCTGTTGATCCCGCGCGGTGCGCTCATTGGTTACAACATTGAAGAAGATCGGCGGCGCCACACCGTGACGGAAAGCGGCGTGGTGGTCGTCACCGCCGACGACGAACCGTTCATCGCTCCGCTCAGCGAGGAGGCGCTCCATTACGAGGCCGACGCTGACCGCCGGGGCGGAGGAGCCTGACGTTGAAAATCACTCGAGTGCACGGCCGGGAAATTCTCGATTCGCGCGGTAATCCAACCGTTGAAGTGGACGTGACCCTTGACGACGGCACGCTTGGCCGCGCGGCGGTTCCCTCCGGAGCGTCGACCGGCGAGCGCGAGGCGCTCGAGCTGAGGGACGGCGACAAGGCCCGTTACTCCGGAAAGGGCGTGCGAAAGGCGGTCGGCAACGTCAACGGGGAGATCGCGAAGGCCCTGGCCGGCCAGACGCTCGATCAGCGAGCCATCGACAACGCGATGATCGCGCTCGACGGAACAGCGACCAAGGCGCGCCTCGGTGCCAACGCCATCCTCGGCGTGTCGATGGCGGCGCTGCGGGCAGCGGCGCTGTCGAAAAAGATCGCGCTGTATCAGCACATCGGAGCGCTCTACTCGAACACTTCCTACGTGCTGCCCGTCCCGATGATGAACATCCTCAATGGCGGCGCTCACGCGGACTCGAGCGTCGACTTCCAGGAATTCATGGTGATGCCGGTCGGCGCGCCCTCGTTCGCTGAGGCGCTGCGCACCGGGGCGGAGATCTTTCACACGCTGCGCGGCATCCTGAAAGCGCGCGGCCAGAGTACGGGCGTTGGCGACGAGGGCGGCTTCGCACCGAACCTCAAGTCCAACCGCGAGGCGGTGGAAGTCGTCCTGGAAGCGATCGGCAAGGCGGGGTTCCGGGCTGGCGACGACGTGTTCGTCGCGCTCGACGTCGCGTCGAGCGAACTGTGGGCCGGCGGCGGCCGCTACGTCTTCAAGAAATCTGGTGAACCGGACCGCACATCAGCTCAGATGGTGGAGCTCTACGAAGACTGGACGCGGCAGTACCCGATCATCTCGATTGAAGACGGCGTGGCTGAGGGCGACTGGCAAGGCTGGCAGCTCCTCACGAGCGCCATCGGCGGCACCGTGCAACTCGTGGGCGACGATGTGTTCGTCACCAACCCGGAGATCCTCAAGCGAGGGATCGCGGACAAGGTCGGCAACAGCCTGCTGGTGAAACTGAATCAGATCGGCACGGTCACCGAGACGCTCGACGCCGTGCGGATGGCGCAGGACGCCCGCTACACCACGATCATGTCGCACCGCTCCGGTGAAACCGAAGATGCGACGATCGCAGACATGGCCGTGGGCACTGCCGCCGGCCAGATCAAGACCGGTTCAGCGAGCCGCACCGATCGGACGTGCAAATACAACCAGCTCCTTCGCATCGAGGAAGAACTTGGTTCGGCTGCGGTCTACGCCGGGCGTTCGGCGATCAACGCGCGCGCGGCGCGACGGTAGGCTCCTATGTACAAACTGGTTCTGCTCCGCCACGGCGAAAGCACCTGGAACAAGGAAAACCGTTTCACGGGCTGGACCGACGTCGACCTCTCCGAGCGTGGACGAGCGGAAGCGGCCGAAGCTGGTCGCCTGCTCAAGGAAGGCGGGTACGTCTTCGACCAGGCCTACGTGTCGGTCCTCAAGCGCGCCATTCGAACGCTCTGGATTGCGCTGGATGGCCTCGACCAGATGTGGCTTCCGGTTGAAAAAAGCTGGCGTCTGAACGAGCGCCACTACGGTGCACTGCAGGGACTGAACAAAGCGGAAACCGCAGCGAAGCACGGTGACGACCAGGTTCTCATCTGGCGTCGCAGCTACGACATCCCGCCGCCGCCGCTGGCGCTCGACGACGAGCGCCATCCGTCGCGCGACGCGCGCTACGCAGGCCTCGACGCTTCCGATCTCCCGCTTACTGAGTCGCTCAAGGAAACGGTCGCGCGATTCCTGCCCTACTGGCACGGGACAATCGCGCCGGCAATCACTTCGGGGAAGCGGGTTCTCGTGGCAGCGCATGGCAACAGCCTGCGCGCTCTCGTGAAATACCTGGACGATGTCTCGGAGAGCGAGATCGTCGAATTGAACATTCCGACCGGCATTCCACTCGTCTACGAACTCGACGGGAATCTGAAGCCGATCCGACATTACTATCTGGGCGACGCTGCGGCCGCGGCGGCAGCCGCTGAACGGGTGAAACAGCAGGCGGCTTCGCGCTGAGGGCCAGCGCGGGCAGGACCGTCCGCGCGCAACCCGCTGACTGCCTGCGAGGATTCATCGTTCAATGCGATCGTACCTCCTCTACGTCCTCGGAGTGGTCGCGGCCGTCGTTCTGACGAGCGCCACAGGCTTCTACTTCGCCGAACTCGGAACCAACCAGAATCTCCACGGCTTCGGCGACGCCGTCTGGTGGGCGATCGTCACGGTCACGACAATCGGGTACGGTGACATCTTCCCCGTCACCGTGCTGGGCCGCATCGTCGGCGGGTTCCTGATGTTCGCCGGCATCGGCACCCTCAGCCTCTTCACCGCCGCCACCGCCGCATACCTGATACGGATCGGCGGCCTCGACGCGCTTCGGGTCCGCCGCATTTCTGATCACGTGGTCATTTGCGGCCTTGGCAATGCCGGGCTCCTGTTCGCGCAAGCGTTCAGGCGCGAGGGCTACACGGTCCTCGCGGTGGAGAAGGTCGAGGACAGCCCGCACGTCATGGCGGCGCGCGAATCGGGCGCGGCGGTTCTGATCGGTGATGCCGCACGAGCCGAAGTCCTCGCACGCGCCCGCTTGCACGTCGCGAAGCACATCGTGATTGTCGCCGGAGACGACGCCAACAACGTGGAGATCGCGGCGCAGGCACGCACGATGGCGGGGCAGGCCCGCAGGCCCATCACCTGCTCGACGCAGATTCAGAACCCCGAGCTCTGGTACGCGCTGCGAAGCTGGGACGTCGGCACCGCTGATGCCGTTCGCCTGGAGTTCTTCAACGTCACGGAACTCGGCGCGCGTGCGCTGCTCGCGAAATTTTCGCCGTTCACCCCTGAACAGCGAACGAGCAACGTGCCGCCTCACGTCCTCGTCATAGGCAGCGGGCTGCTTAGCCAGCACGTGATCCGGCACATGGTGCGACAGTGGCAGGACCTCGAGGGCGAGATGCGTCCGGCGCTTCCGATCACGCTGGTCGATACCTCGGTCGAGAACGTTCATCGCGACCTGCACCACCGCAATCCGGAACTGAAGACGCTGGCTCGTTTCAGCGAACATGCCATCGACCTTCGCTCGACCGAGTTCGAGCGGGGAGCGTTTCTCTTCGACGACGCGGGGCACTGCGTGATCACGCACGCCTACGTATGCCTGGAAGAAGAGGGGCTGGCGCTTTCGTCTGCCCTGCTGCTGCTCAATCACCTTCGCCGCGTCAACGTGCCTGTGGTGGTTCGCATGAATCGCGAGGCCGGCCTTGCATCGCTGCTGCGAGCCATCGGACCTCGCGCCCAACTGGGCGCTGGACAGCTCAAGGTCTTCAGCCTGCTCGAACAGGCATCACGCCCGGAGTTCGTGCTGCGCGGAACCAACGAACTACTCGCCCGCGCGCTGCACCAGGACTACGTGGCACAGACGTCGCGGGAGCGCAACGCGGCGGCTGTTCCGTGGGATGATTTGCCGCTGGACCTGAAGGAGTCGAATCGCACGCAGGCGGATCACATCGCCACGAAACTGGAGGCGGTAGGCTGCCACATCGTGCCGCTGACCGCCCTCGAGTCGGACTCGTTCGCCTTCAGCCAACAGGAAATCGAGCAACTGGCCGAAATGGAACATGAGCGCTGGCTGGCCGAACGGCGGCAGCAGGGCTGGACCGTAGGTGAGCGCAATCCGGCGAAGAAGACGAATCCCAACCTCGTTCCCTGGGCGCAGCTCGACGAAGGCGCCCGCGAGATGAACCGAAACTCCGTGCGGCGATTGCCGTTCTTTCTCAACCGCGCAGGTTTCACCGCGCACCGTTACAGCGCATGAGCACCCAGCATCATCCCGCCCACGGGCACAACCGAGCTCACACCCACGGCGATTCGGCCGGACATCACCATGCCGAAAAGGATGCGGGAGCGCCTCTGCCCATTGTCGTAGGCGTGACCGGCCATCGCGATCTGCGGACGCAGGATCTGCCAGCTCTCGAAGGCGTTGTGAAGCGCATCCTGCGAGAGTTGCTGGCTGCGCACCCGCATACGCCGGTGCTCGTCCTGTCGCCGCTGGCAGAGGGCAGCGATCGGCTGGTGGCGCGCGTTGCGCTGGAGGTCGGTGTACGCCTGATCGTGCCGATGCCGCTTCCGCAGGATCTCTACGAGCAGGACTTTTCGAGCGACGAATCCCGGGCCGAGTTCAGGCAGCTGCTGTCGAGGGCCGAGAGTTCCTGCGTTCTGCCACTGATGGCCGGCAACACAGTCGAAGGCATTCGGCAGCACGGTGATCAGCGCAATCGGCAGTACGCGCAGGTCGGCGCGCTCATCGCGAAACTGAGCCAGGTCTTCATTGCGCTGTGGGACGGACGCACCGGCGCCGGCCACGACGACAAGGTCGGAGGCACCGGCGAAGTCGTCAGGTTCCGGCTCGAGGGGATTCCACCGAGCTATGAACCGGCGGCCAATCCACTGAGCCTCTCCAGCAGCGGGCCGGTCCATCACATCGTCACGCCGAGGGAAGGACAGCCGGTTCCGGAAGGGGCGCTGACCGACACCCTCCTGCTGCCGACGCGCCAGACTGCCGCTTCGTTCGACGAACTGCATGGGTGGATGGATCAGTTCAACGCCGACGCCATCGAATTCAGGGAATCGATGGCCGCCGGCCGCGCGTCGAGCCAGGCGCAGCTGCTCCAGGTCAAGGAGAGCGAGCTGGCCAATGCGGTTCTCGCATTGCCTCACTCGGCGCGGATCACGCTCGAGCGCTATGCCATCGCGGACACACTCGCCGTTTACTTTGCAGGCCTGACTCGATCCGCGACGCGCAAGATGTTCCTCTGGGTGTTCGTGTCGGCTCTGTTCTTCAACCTGTTCCACTCGCTGCCACACGCTCACCTCCACGAGCATCCGTCGCTCGTGGAGCGTCTGATTGCGTTGCCGTGGCTGCTTCTGTTGTTCCTCGGCGCGTCGGTTGTGGCGAGTTACTGGATCAGGAAGGACGTCGAGGAAGAGGACTACCAGAACAAGCACCAGGATTACCGGGCTCTGGCCGAGGCGCTTCGCATCCAGTTCTTCTGGCACGTTGCCGGCGTGCCGTCGAAGGTCGTCGACCATTACCTTCGCAAGCAGCGTGGCGCGCTCGAGTGGATCCGGAATGCGTTGCGGGCATGGGATGCCGAAGCGCTGCCTTACGAAGCGCGTGAAGCGGGCACACCGGTCACTGAAATGCAGCTGGCCTACGTCGGGCAGCATTGGGTGAGCGAGCAACGGAACTACTACGCCTCGAAGGCCCGGCGAGAGCAGGCCACCCTGGAAGCGGAAGATCGCAAGATCGAGTGGCTCGTGCGCATCAGCGTCCTGCTGGCCCTGGTGCTGGCCATCGTGCTCACGGTGCCGCTACTTGTGCCGATCCACGAACTCGAAGAGATCAAGGAGATGGTCGAAGACCCGTGGACTCACGGCATTGTGATGCTCGCCATCGTCACGCTGGCCGTCACGGCGGGCCTGCGCCATGGATACAACCAGCAGATGGCGCGGTCTGAACATGCGAAGCAGTTCGGCCGCATGGCGGAACTGTTCGATGCCGCCGAGAAGCACCTGGCCGCGCAGCTGAAGGCTGGAGATACAGGGAGCGCCTCTGACCTTCTCAAGGAACTGGGTCAGGAGGCTCTGGAGGAGAACGGAGACTGGGTGCTGCTCCACCGCGAGCGTCCACTCGAAGTGCCGCACTCCGGCTGAGCGTGGGTGGAAGGGCGGCGCCGGGCTCGCCGCAGATCGCGGCTACTTGGTTGCGGTCGGAACAGCGGCGGCCCAGGCCTGCGTCACCTCGGCAGCCGTCGAAAAGCGGGTGGTGGCGTCCGACGCAATGCACCGCATGATGGTCGCCGCGGCATCAGCTCCGATGTCGGGACGTTCCCCGGCAACGTCCGCAGGTTTCACCATCATCATGCGTCCCAGCAGCTGCGGGAACGATTCAGCCTGGTACGGCGGGCGACCGGTTGCCATGTAGTACATCAGCGCGCCGATTGTGAACACATCGGCCCGCTGGTCGGCAGCATTTCCCATCAGCAGTTCCGGCGCGACATAGGAGAGCTCGTTTGGCGCTTCCTCGCCTCGCAGCGCGGACACGTCCATGGTCGCCAGCAGATCCTGCATGCCGCCGATCCCGGCGGACGAGATAGCCAGCCTTTCTTCGCCGTTCTCCTGCACGACACGAATGATCTCGGGATGGAGTCCCGATATGAACCCACCCTGCTGATGAACGGCCGCGGCTGCCAGGCTCAGTTCGCGGACAAAGGCGTTCAGCTTCTCGAGCGTCAGATGCCCTTCAGCCCTCACCAGACCGCCCAGGCTGACGCCCGGCAGCAGATCGGTGACCAGGTACATCGTGTCGCCCTGCTCGCCAAAATCGCGGACATGGATGATGTTCGGATGAACGACCTGAAGCGCGCGCGCCTCCCGGAGGAACCGGGCGCGGATCGCTTCCTTGTTGTCCTTCTCGGTCGGCCTGTAGACGCGCACGGCTACGAGGTTGCCGAGCATCCGGTGCTGACCGGCGTACACGATGCTGCCAAACCGGCCGGTTGCGATGACCTTGGTCAGCTCGTAGTTGCCGATGACGAGCGGCTCAGTGGGAGCGGGTGCAGCAGGCGCTGCCGCCGCAGCCGCGGGAGCACCGGCGGATTCCTCGGGACCGCCCTGGGCGTCCTCCGGCAGAAGATCCCCTTCGGTGCCCTTCTTGGCCAGGTGTGCCTTGACCGCCTGCGCCATGCGGTCGAGGTGCTGCTCCATCGGCGTCTGGATCGCATCGAACCAGTGCTGCGAACTGATGAAGTACTCCATCGTTCGCGTGGGCATGACGTTCTCGATGCGGACCGGCACCAGCGGGACGTCCTTGTGAACCGCCCGTTCGACCTCGCGCTGCACCTGTACGGACTTGTTGGAGGCTTCGCTGAAGAGCAGGAGCATGACGCGCGAGCCTTCGATCGCGTCGATGATCGACTCCGCCCAGGGGACTCCCGGCACGATATCGCGTGGCGCGATCCAGCAGCGGATCGAGCGTTGCTCGAGCCCGGCGCAGACCGCGTCGGCAGCCGCCTTGTTGGGCGAAGCGTAGCTGATGAAGACGTCGTGCGCCATTCGAAGCGAGTCCGATCATAGCGCATCGGTCCCATAAAAAAGGCCGCCTGCGCACGGCGCAGGCGGCCTGAGGGCTCTCGTTGCTGGCTTGCCAGGTGTAGCTCGCACGATTGCAGCGAGCGAAGACTGGTGGGACCGGCCTAGTCGCTGAAAGTGATGCTCTCGGCGAACTCGCTGGCGTTCAGCGCGTCCTTCACGGCTCCGTTTGCTCCGATCACCTCGACGTCCTCGTCGGTGCGGAGCTTCTGCTTGCCGAAGATGAGCGCCCGAACCGCGGCCTGGGACAGGGTTTTCAATTCTGTCACCCGGAGTACCAGAGTGTCCGGCTGCGCATTGATGATCTCCTGCAGTTTCGCCATAAGGAATGGCAGGGCCACGTGGTCGGCGTCGCCGGCCAGCGTCAGGGTCGCGACACCCTTTTCAACCGACGCGTGGGCGCTGAAGTGCTGCAGGCCCTCAGTCGGAGCGATGCGAACCACGATCTTCACCTGTTCGTCGGCCTGCGGGATCTTCACCGTCAGTTCGTTGGCGTCGAAATCGGTGTAGTCGACGCCATCGACCGTGACCGACTCGATCTTGATGCTGCCCTTCGGCAGCAAATCTGGCGCGACGCGCAGGATGTTGTCCTTGAAGGCGCCGGGCTTCGGCTTGAAGTGCATGTCGAGCGGCTGCTTCGTAATCAGCAGGTTCGTATAGGTCGCCGCCAGGTAGCACAGCTCGAACGAATGGTAGCCACTCATCGAGTGGCTGCCCTTGTTGCGTTCCGTACCGAGCAGGTAGGGCAGGCCGTTGGCCAGCACGTTGAAATAGACTGCGCCGGAATCGTGATCGAGGAAGAAGGCGCTGTAGAACGCCGAGGACTCACGCGCGTGCTTGAGGTACTCGGGCTTTTTCAGCGAACCGTGAAGGATCAGGTACGCGAGGATGCCCTGCTCCTGCTGCCACCACGCCTTGCGGTCGTGGAAGGCAAAGCGGTGCACGGTCTGTCCGGGCTTCAGTTCGCGCTCGACCACATCGTACCAGCCGCCGCGCTGCGGGTCGCCGCCGTGCTTCGGCATCAGGCCGGCAATCTTCTCGGCCAGCGCGACGTAGCGGTCGTCCTGCTTCACATTGTTCATGCGCATCAGGTTCCACGCGATCTTCAGGTTGTGCCCGACGACGGCGCGGTTCTGCTGCCATCCCCAGGTCCGATCGGCGCTCCAGTCGGTGTGGAACTTTTCCTGCACAAAGGCGCTATTGTCGTAGTCCGGGAAGCGCGTGGCGATCGTGGTCGCCGTATCCACGAGCATCTCAACGTGCTCGGGCTCGTTGGTTGCGAGCACCAGGTTGATCAAGTACGCCGGCGCATGGTCGCCGACCGAGTTCCAGTTCTTGTTTCCCTTGTTGCGGCCGAGCGATTCCGCCTGGGGATTGAAGGTAACTGGATCGACGTGCGAGAAGTAGCCGCCGCCTTCGTAGTCACGGTAGTACTTGTTGAACATGTTCAGCGTGCGATCGATGTCCTTGCGGATCTTCGGATCGCCAGTGATCCGGTAGGTCTGGGTCGGGCCCGCCAGCGCGTAGATCTGTTCGTAGGCAGGAATCGCATCCCAGTCGTCGCCGAACTCGGAGGAGAGCATCTTGCGCTCGTGCGCCGCGGCGTTGTCGCTGCGCCGCATGCCCGGCACTTCTGCCATCTTCGAGGCGAGCACCTTCTTGCCCTTTGCCTCGGCGAAGTCGACCGCGTGGTACCAGTAGCAGGTGTTCTCCACGGTGTCGACCGCACAGAAGTGCTCGCGCAGGTAGTCACTGCCCTTTTCAGCAGCGGTGAGGAACCGCTCGTCGCCCGTCAGCAGGTACGCCGACGCGAAGCCGTAGATCAGGCGGGAAATCGTGTCGGTTTCCTGCCTCGTTGCTTCGATCTTGCGGCCGTACAGATCGAGCATCGTTCGATAGTTCCTGAAGTCGACCGGGCCGTCGCCGAACTGCGCGCGGAAGTAGAAGTTGCCGAGTTCCTGGATCTGGCGCACCCACCAGTCCGGCTTCTCGAAAACGAACTCGGTCGGGCCGCGTCCGACGAACACGATGTGGTACGCATCGAGCCCGATCGCCTGGTCGGGATACACGACGCCGTAGGCGTAGAGAAATCGCCCGGGCTGGAGCATGTCGCGCATCTGCCCTGTGCAGTCGATGTATGAGTCGCCGAGATTGCGAGCCAGTTCCGCGTAGCACGCCGCGGCAAACCGTACGGGATATTCCCGACCATCCGAAGTCGTCAGGCGAAATCCGTTGCGATCCGCGTCGACGCTGCCCACGTAGCCGGCAATCGTGTCCGAGAACGCGAATCCTGTTCCTACTGTCGTGTCCGATAGCGAATTCTTGACGTCCATTGTCCTGACGCTCCTTCTGCTGACTGCTGTCTCGTTCCCGGCTAGCGCGAAATAAGTGCGACGATGCTGCGGGCGGCGACGCGGTGCGTCGCGCCGCTCACCACCCGCTCCATACCTGGTTCGACGATGTCGCCAGGCACGGGAGCATCGGTGTCCACTGCGAGATACCACTGCCGTCCGGGAACAGCTGGCAACTCGAAGTCGAGCCCGTCCCAATGCATATTGAGCATGACGTGGAGATCGGGATCATCTCCGAACCCCGCCATGGTGAACGCCAGCGCGCGGCCGTTGGGATCGTCCCAGCCCGGAGTTCCGAGTACGGTCCCGTGCCAGACAAGATCCTTCAACCCGCGCATGTTCGACGCGCCGGTAAAGAAGCGCGGCTTGTGAACCATGCTCATGCGCTTGCGGAATGCGATCATCTGGCGGAAGAACCGTAGCACGTCTGCGTGCTTGTCCTGCAGCGACCAATCGATCCAGCTGAGCTCGTTGTCCTGGCAGTACGCGTTGTTGTTTCCGCGCTGAGTGCGCCGGATCTCGTCGCCGGCCACGAACATCGGAACGCCGCGCGACAGCATCAAAATCGCAAACGCATTCTTTATCTGCCGGTTGCGCAGCGCCTCGATGCCCGGATCGTCGGTCGGACCCTCGGCGCCGCAGTTCCACGACATGTTGTCGTTCACGCCGTCGTTGTTGCCTTCACCGTTGTCCCAGTTGTGCTTCTCGTTGTAGCTGACCGTGTCATTCAGCGTGAAGCCGTCGTGGCAATTGATGAAATTGATGCTGTTGATGGGGAGATGCCCGGAGGTCTGGTACAGGTCCGCTGATCCGGCGATGCGCTTCGCGACCGCACCGACAAGACCGCCGTCGCCGCGCAGGAACCGGCGGATGTCGTCGCGGAACTTGCCGTTCCACTCGGCCCACCGGAACCCGGGGAAGTAACCGATCTGGTAAAGACCGGCGGCATCCCACGCTTCCGCGATGATCTTGCTTTCCGCCAGCGTCTCCGACAGCTCGATTTCCCAGATGACCGGCGGATAGGCGAGGACTTCACCGGTCTGGCCGCGCGCAAGGATCGACCCCTCATCAAAACGGAATCCGTCGACGTGCATCTCGGCGGTCCAGTACTCGAGGCACTCGACGATCATCTTCTCCGTGATCGGATGGTTGCAGTTCAGGGTATTGCCGCACCCTGAATAGTCCATGAAGTACTGCCGATCGCTTGGAACCGTGTGGTAGTAGATGCTGCTGTCGAAGCCCTTGAAGTTGATCGTCGGACCTTCGTGGTTCCCTTCGGTGGTGTGGTTGAACACCACGTCGAGAATCACCTCGATGCCGGCCTTGTGAAGCGCCTTCACCATGTCGCGGAATTCGGTGAGGTGCGTTCCCTCCTCAGGCGACTTGCAGTACGCGCGGTGCGGTGCGAAGAAACTGACCGTGCTGTAACCCCAGAAGTTGTACAGGCGGCGCCCGTCGGGAAGCTGCCGGATGCACTCGGTCTCGTCATATTCGAAGACCGGCAGCAGTTCCACTGCCGTGACGCCGAGCGATTTCAGGTACGGAATCTTCTCGATGACCGCTGAGAAGGTGCCCGGGTTCTTCACGCCTGCACTCGGGTGGCGCGTGAACCCGCCGACGTGCATCTCGTACACGATCGTTTCGCTCATCGGACGCCGCGGAGGCTGATCGTCCTCCCAATCGTAGGCGTCAGGATCCAGCACGACGCTGCGCATCGACTTGTCGACGTTGTCGTCTGGCCCGCACGCCGCACCTCGATCCCAGAGGTTGTTGGTGTTGCCCTTGGCGTAGGGATCGATCAGCACCTTCTTGTTGTTGAACCGGTGCCCGTCGTGCGGAGCCCACGGACCGTCCACCCGGATCGCGTAGTGCATCCCCGGCTGGAGCCCTTTCACTTCCACGTGCCAGAAGTGGAAGGTCTTGTTGAACTCGGGATAGAGCGCAATCCGCTGGACCGGTTCGGGATCATCGTGTTCATCGAACAGCAGCAGCTCGAGTCCCGTGGCGTGCTGCGAGAAGAACGCGAAGTTCACACCGCCAGGATGCACCGTCGCACCGAGGGGATGTGGACGACCCGGCCCCGTCTCGTAGGGAGCGCTGGTCATCACGTTGTCGGTTGCCGCACCAGCCGCGTGCGCGTTCGCTGTCGAGCCCTTCGCCATCTAACTCTCCTCAGGCATGCAGGAACCACCTGACGTGGAACCCGCATAACCGCCTGCTGCGCCACCTGTCCAGACGCTAGGCGTCCTTGAAGCCCTGGCTGATCTCGACAATGTTGCCGTCTGGATCAGAAACCCACGCCGTCTTCCAGCCCGGAATGAACGCGTCGAACGCCATGGGACCGAGCGTGATCGTCGCGTCCGCGCCCATTGCCGCCAGCGCGGCGTCGACATCGTCCACCATGAAGGCGATGTGGCGCCAGCCCGGATAGTGCGGTCCATCAGCGGCCACGGCCGGCGATGGCCGATCCCCTTCCGCCTTGAACAGCTCGAGATACGCGCCGCCGTTTTTCAGGAACACGATCTGGTTGCCACCGCCCAGGTCGATGGCGCGTGCGCGCGTGAACCCGAAATGCTTTGAATAGAATGCTTCGCTCTTTGCGAGATCGACGCACGAAATCGCGATGTGATGCAGGGAAATATTCGCCATTGGCTGTGCCCCGTCGCCGTCAGACTCCTGCCGTGGCAGGGGCCCCCGACAGCATGTCGATGATCTTTCGCGCAAAGAGATGGCAGTGCCCACCGGTTCGTCCGGTGACCAGATCGCCGTCGACCACGACATCCTGGTCGACGTAGACGGCGCCGTACGCCTTCGCGTCTCCAATCAGGTTGTTGTGCACGACCACGCGGCGGCCGCGAACCAGCTCGGTGGCCGGGGCGACCAGCCACATTCCGTGGCAGATGATGCCCTTGATGATCTGCTTCTCCGCGAACGCCCGCTTGAGGAACTCGGTCGCTGGCGGAAGCTTGTTCACGTCCTCGGTGTAGCGAAGGCGATCCGCCACGATGCCGGACGGAACGATGATGGCCGAGTAGCTGCGAAGCTCCTCGTCAGTCATGTTCTCGAAGCTCTCGCGAACTTCGAAGGGCACCTTCCATTCGTGGCCGGTGAACGTGAGCTGGTTCTGGCCCCACAGGCGGCTCAGGAAGTGCAGCTCGATCCCGTCTTCGGGGAACCGGTGCTCGTAGTAGAAGATTTCCTTCTCGTAGTAGTCGGCTTCGAGCAGTACACCGATCTTCTTCTTGGCTGCCATGGGATGTCCTGTCTGCTACGCCAGCGAACCGTCCGGGTGCTGGACCATGCCCGCGAAGTGAATGGCGATCTTTCCGTCGCGCAGCACCCAGCTGTCGGCAAAGCGCATTTTTGCCTCGGAGCCGTCGGGCAGCTTCATCGTGATCTTCTCGGTGATCATGATCGTTTCCGGGTTCTGGGTTTCCGCCCAGAACACGATCTCGTCCTCGAGACCCGCCAGGCCGAGGATGCCGTTCATGTGCTCCCGCAATTCCTTCTTGCCGCGGTAATACAGCGGCTTCTTCTGGAAGCTGCTGATGAGGACGCAGTCGTCGGTGTACTGGTCGAGCAGCGCATCGATGTTCTTGTCGATGATGTACTGAATGTGCTGCGCGAACATCCGACCGAGCTTCGTGTCTGGCACGTTCATGATCGTCGTCTCCCACTCTTCGAAGCCGGCATCCGTCACCGGCCAATGTCATCGCGTTTCAGCCGTTGAGGATCATGTCGGCGGCCTTTTCGCCGATCATGAAGCAGCCAGCCACGGTGTTGCCGCTCGGGACGGTCGGCATCACCGACGCGTCGGCAACGCGCACACCCTGCAGCCCGTGCACACGAAGCTGCGGATCGACCACGGCCGACCGGTCGTGCCCGATCTTGCACGTGCCCGCCGGGTGCCACAGCGTCGACGCCTGCGTGCGGACATGGTTCGTGAGATCCGCGTCGGGCCCCGGGAACAGTTCGCCGCCGTTCACCGGCGAGAACGCCTTCGTGCCGGCGATGTCGCGCACCAGCTTTACCGCCTTCACCAGCACGTCGACATCAGCCTGGGCGCTCAAGTAGTTCGGGTTGATCTTCGGCGCATCCTGCGGATTGGCCGAACGCAGTGTCACTTCGCCGGTGCTGACCGGCTGCACGAGGATCGGCAGGAAGATGCACGCCGACGCGAACGGAAGAATCGGCTTGAGCGGCGCAGGCACGCTCGGTGTGAAGTTCAGCTGCAGATCAGGTGCGGCGTCCGAATTGCCGTCGCGCATCTTCGCAAACAGGATGTTGCCCGTGAGCAGCATCGTGTTCGGCAGATTGAGCTTCGATGCGAACACCACCGGTACCTGCAGGTGATCCTGCAGGTTCTTGCCAACGCCCGGAAGATCGGCCACCACCGGAACCCCGACCGACTTCAGGTGATCGGCCGGTCCGATACCGGAGAGCATCAGCAGCTTCGGCGACTGGAATGCTCCCGCGCTGACGATCACTTCGCGCGTCGCTCGTGCGGTCTTCACCTGGCCATCCTGCTGGTATTGCACGCCGACAACCCGCGTGCCCTCGAGCACCAGCTTCTCCGCTTCAGCACCAAGCTCGATCGTCAGGTTCTTGCGGTCCGCAATCGGGGCGAGGAACGCCACGCCGGAGTTGGCGCGGGTGCCCTTCCTGGTGATGTGGAACTGGAGGAAACCGGCGCCGTTCTCCTGGCGCGCGCCGTTGTAGTCCCAGCGAGGACCATCGAACCCGAGTTCGACCGCGGCGTTCAGGAAGTGCTCGCTGCGCATTACGTCGTCCGGGCAGACGCGCACCGAGAGCGGTCCACCGGCGCCGTGATATTCGGACGCCCCGCCTTCGAAGTCCTCGGACTTCTTGAAATACGGCAAGACGTCTTTGTACGACCAGCCGTCGGCG
>Ga0310810_10001871_pt1 | contig 22312 bp, 15 predicted proteins | sample NCmetagenome_FD_207641 | JGI IMG/M metagenome (GOLD analysis project Ga0310810, IMG submission 207641) | Soil microbial communities from experimental microcosm in Duke University, North Carolina, United States - NC | ecosystem: Engineered > Artificial ecosystem > Soil microcosm > Unclassified ... | reverse complement strand
CCAAATCTCCAGTCAAAATCTACAATGCTGTCGTGGACTCGTACCTGCGGCGGGTGCTGCGAATCGCGCTGACGGGCGTCGTCTGCGTGCTCGCCGTCCTGGCGGCAGGGCGCATCACCGAGCGCCTGCTGCTGGGCGCCAGTGACGCCGCCATCAGGACGCGCGTGGATCGAGACGTTCGCGGCGCGTTTGACGTCATGTCACGCGGCCTCCAGGACGTCGCGCGCCAGCTTGCCGACCCTGACACTCTTCAGGCTGCGTCGCGCGACGACGAGAACGCCGCCCGCCGACTCTTCGATATTGCCCAGGCCGCAACCGTCCCACATTCCGCCGACGTGGAGCTCGCGGTCACGGCTTACGGTCCTGGAAGCCGGCCGCTCGCGTGGGCCGGTCGGCCATCGGAACTTCCCAAAGATCGGCTGGAAGGTGACGAAGCGTGGTTCATCGCGCAGGGCGCGCTCGGGTTGCGGCTCGTCTACGCCATGCCCGTTACTGATACCGCAGGCAATCGGATCGGGACGATTGCCTCGGAACAATCGATTCGTCGACCGACGTCCACTGGTGCGGTCACCCGTGTCGACGACTTCCAGTTCCCGGGCGAACTGATACCGGTGTCTCTCGAACTGGCGTTCGAGGACATCCGCACGACACCCGATCCAGACCGCATCGACGTCACCGGCCCGAACGGCCGTCATCTCGTCACAGCCGTTATCACTCCATCAGACCTCATTGAGGCACGCGCACAGTGGCGGCGCATGAGCTCGTCGATCGCGGAGATGACCGCGGCCGTATTCGTGCTCTTGTTGTGTGGCCCGTTGTTGGATTGGCGCGATGCTCGGGATTCGGGATTCCGGATTCGAGATTCAAAGTACGTGCTCGCATTCGTCGCTAGCGGAGGAGCGATCATCGCGAGTCGTTTTCTGTTCCGCCTCGCATCGCCGGCCGACTGGTCCGATGCAGAGATCTTTTCGGCGGCGGCATATGCCTCGCCGCTGCTGCGGCCGTTTCTCGCCTCGCCGTTCGACTTTCTCCTGACGGCCGCTACCGCGGCCGCGCTCACGGCGCTTGTCTTCTTCGCATTTGAAGCGTGGCGGATGCGCAGACGTCGCGCGCGCATTCCCGTTGATTCACTCGGGAAATCGTTCCTGTTTCTTGTCACGCAGTTGCTCGCCGGGACCTTCGCCGTCGGTGTTCTTCGGGCGCAACATGCACTGCTCGCGGATACGGTCGCCAACACGACGCTCGATCTCCTGCACTTTTCTCTGCACCCGTGGAATACCGCGCTGACGGCGTTGCAGTTCGCGATCGTGATTTGCGATGCGACCGCGATCGCCGTCCTCGTCTTGATCTTTCGAGCGTCATATCTACCCTGGCGCATCTCGCGGACGCAGTGGCGGGTCCGGCTCGCCACCGCGGTCTGCTGGGTGTTGCCGGGACTGATCGTCTTCTCACCGCAACCGGTGACTGGGCCGCTGCTCGTCGCCTTATTCCTCGCGGCGTCGGTGGCGCTCATCGCGACCCGACTCAAAGGACGGTACCGCCAGGGTTCACAGGCGTTCCGCCTGACGCTGCTGTGGATCGGCCTGGTCTTGCCGGCGCTGGCGTTCTACGCAGACGTATTCGCGCTGGCCAATCGCGCCAAGACGGAACTGGTCGAGACGCGTTACGGACCGCAGGCACTGAACCAGCGACGCACGATCCAGTCGCTGATGCAGCAAAGCCTTCAACAGATCGACACGTTTCCGGGATTGGCGGATCTCGTATCGGTTCCCCCCGGTCCCTCCGGCTCCGAAGCGCTGACGGATCGCGCCTTTCAAGTGTGGCGGATTACCGGCCTTGCGATGTATCCAGTGACTTCGTCAGTCGAGCTCTTTGGACCGGACGGTCGCCTGGTCAGCCGCTTTGCCTTCAGTCTTCCAGACGACCTCAACGCGCTTCCAACATCCGAGGAAACAGACTGTGCCTGGGAGGTGTTCGAGGAGGTATCGCCGTTCTTTGCGGTCGAACGCCGCGTTCTCAGCGCGGGCCGCGCAGTGTGTGTCAACGATCCCAATGGAGCACCCCACGTCGTCGGGTCGGTCAGAGTCCACGCGATGCTGGACTACGCGAATCTGCCGTTCATCGCGTCGAAGAGCCCGTACGTCGAACTGCTCCGTCCCGTCGAGCCGCAGCGGAGCGAGGGGATTTCCGGCGGAGACATCGAATTTGCGGTCTATGGATGGAGCCGCATGCCACTCTACGCCTCCGCTGCCACGGCGTGGCGTCTGGACGAGGCAACATTTGCGAAGCTCGCGTCGTCGCGCATGCCGGTGTGGGCACGACTCGACAGCGAGGATCAGCGGTACGACGTGTACCTGCTCAGCGATCGTGGCGGCATCTATGGCCTTGGCTTTCCGGTGGTCACGCTGCTCGGCCACATGATGAATCTTGCGGAGCTCACGGTCATTGCCGCCGTCACGTTCCTCGCGGCGCTGCTGCTCGCCGCGCTCTTCAGCACCGTAGCACGGCGAACCACCAGCGCACGCAAACTGCTTCGAGAGGTCCGCGCAAGTTTCTATCGAAAGCTCTTCCTCGCCTTTTCGGCGGCGACGGTTGTCCCTGTGGTCGCCCTCGCCGTTGTGACCAGTAATTACGTGGCCGATCAGCTCCGCGCCAATGTGGAACAGGAAGCCGTCCGAACCGCATCTGCTGCCCAGCGTGTCGTCGAGGATCTGGTCGCTCCGCGCGCGGCGCAGCAGGGCGTTCCGATTGACGACAACCTGATGGTGTGGGTCAGTCGTCTGATCGGTCAGGACGTCAACATCTTCAGTGGCCCGCGACTGCTGGCGACAAGCGAACGCAACCTGTTCGCGTCAGGGGTCATTCCTGTCCGAACACCTTCCGATGTCTACGTCGCGCTGCAACTGCAGAACGAAGCGGCCACCGTCACCAGTGAGCAGGTCGGTACCGCGCAGCCTTTTCTGGTCGCAGGCACACACATGAGCGTGCCGCAGATCAACGCGCTGCTGACCGTTCCCCTGGCATCGCGGGCGCAGGAAATCGAGCGGCAGATCGACACGCTTGATCGCCGTGTGCTGCTGGCGGCGCTGTTGTTCATCCTGGCAGGGGCCGGCATCGGCTATTCAATGGCCGAGCGGATTGCAGACCCGGTGAACCGCCTGACGCGTGCCACTCGGAGGATTGCCAGCGGCCAGCTCGATACCCGCCTTGCGGCCACCTCCTCTGACGAACTCGGTCGATTGGTGGACGATTTCAACCACATGGCACGCGACCTCGAGCAACAGCGCACCGAGCTCGAACGTACGAACAGGCTGGAAGCCTGGGCCGAGATGGCGCGGCAGGTTGCACATGAGATCAAGAATCCGCTCACCCCGATTCAGCTCAATGCTGAACACCTTCGACGCGTGAACACGGATCGCGGCGCGCCGCTGACGCCCGTGCTCGATCAGGCGGTGAACACGATCCTGACGCAGGTGAAGCTGCTGCGGCAGATCGCATCCGAATTTTCGAGCTTCGCTTCATCGCCCCTCGTGCACCGAACACCTGTGGATACCGCTGAACTCCTGCGCGAAATCGTCGACCCCTATCGCAGCGCCCTCGCCGGACAAATTCAGTTCAACGTTGACGTCACCGCCGACCTGCCGCCCGTCTACATTGACCGGACGCTGGTGACACGATCGCTCACGAACATCATCGAGAACGCGCTGCACGCGATGGGGGCTCGCGGGGCGCTGACGATTGTCGCTTCCCGTGACGACGATGATGTCAGGATTCGCGTGTCGGATACTGGAGGGGGAATGGATCCCGACGCCCTGGCGCGTGCCTTTGAACCGTACTTTTCGACGAAGGCGAGTGGCACCGGACTCGGCTTGCCAATCGCAAAGCGAAACGTGGAACTCAGCGGGGGAACGATTACGATTCACAGCGAGCGCGGCGCGGGCACGACCGTCGAGCTCACACTGCCGGTCGCGGTTCAACAGGAGGCTGCCTAACAGAAGGCCTCCTGAAGGACGTAGGTAGGGGCCGGCTGTAGCCGGCCCAGACCGCCTAGATATTCGTCTTGGTGATCTTCGTGTTGGTGACTTCGCCGGTCGGTTCTTCGTGACGGCGATGCACGCGCGACCACGCCCACATGACAGGACCCGAGATCATGTAGGCATAGGCAATCACGACGAGCATGACCTCGTGCGCCGACAACAGCGCCAGCCCCAGCGCGAGCAGCGCCAGCACCGGATACGCGCGGCGTGACTGCAGATCGAGCGTCTTGAAGCTGTAGAAACGGACCGTGCTCACCATCAAGAGTCCTGGCACGATCACCAGCGCCAGCACCCCGAGGGCAGCAAGCGGCGACTGAAACCCTTCCGGATACAGGAAGATCGTCGTCGCCGGTACGGCCGCGGCCGCAGGACTTGGCAGGCCAACGAAGTATTTCTTGTCAACCGTTCCTGTCTGGATGTTGAACCGCGCGAGGCGGATGGCTGCGCCCGCGACAAAGATGAAGCCGGCGGCCCACCCGATGCGCCCGAGCGGATGCAGACCCCACTGAAACGCCAGGATCGCGGGCGCCACGCCGAAGGAAATCACGTCCGCCAGCGAGTCGAATTCGATGCCGAACTGGCTCGTGCTGCCGGTCATGCGTGCGACCCGCCCGTCCAGCATGTCGACGACGATCGCGAGGCCGATCAGTGGCGCGGCCTTTTCGAGTTCGCCGCGCATCGCGTAGACGATGCAGGCGTAACCGCTGAACATGTTCGCGAGCGTGAACATGCTCGGCAGCAGGTACACGCCGCGACGAAATCGGCGCGCCGGCTTGTCGCCGGCCCGCCTTGCCGGCTTAAAGACGCGAATGCGGGGCAGTGGTCCGTGGTGTTCTTCAATCATGCGGTGTCGGGCGGGCTTCACGCGCCGCCAGCCTTGCAATGACTGTTACTCCTCCAACGACCTTGTCGTTGACCTTCACGGTCAGCGCGGCGCTCGGCGGCACGAAAATATCCATCCTCGAACCGAACTTCATCACGCCGAATCGATCACCCGCCTGGACCGATGCGCCCTCTTTCACACGGCACACAATCCGACGGGCGAGCACGCCGACGATCTGCCGAACCACAATCGCCTGTCCGTCATGGTCGATGGTGACCTGGGTATATTCGTTGAGGTCCCCTGCGTCTGCACGATACGCCGGCAGGAACCGGCCGGGATGATACTCCACGTTCGTCACTCGACCGCTTATCGGCAGACGGTTCACATGCACGTCCATCGGCGACAGGAAGATACTGATTTGCTGCCAGTTTCCGGGCGGGCATGCGACACCGGGCGGAACGCCCGCGACCATGACGCGGCCATCGGCTGGCGCGAGCACCGCATCCGTATCCGTGGTTATCGGCCGATTGGGGTCCCGGAAGAAGAACAGGAATAAAGCCGTAAGCACGAGGAAGATGACGGCGACGCCACGGCCGATGAGCAACTCGGCGATGACTGCGACAACGAGCGAACCGCCGATGAACGGCCACCCGGCCGGATCGATGCGCATCAACGCAATGGTACGAGAGTATTCAGGTCCTGTGCGGTGTAGGGGCGGGTGTGAAAACCCGCCCATGAATGCTTCGTGGATGCGCCGCTCTCAGGAGACGCGGCTGTGCTGGCGCGTGTACTCCCGGACGATGGACTCCATCCGGTCCTTGAGCGCGAGCTTTTTCTTCTTCAGAGTGACTTGTTCGAATTGTTCTGTGGTTGAAAGGTATTGCTTTCCGATGAGCTGATGGAGGCGATCGTCTAACTCGTGGTGCCGCTCGGCAAGCTGGCGGAACTGCTGGTCGCTCTGCAGCAGGAAATTCTTCACTTCCTGCGCGTCTGCTGCGTTCATAACGCCGCCCTCCTTTATCGCGAAAGGCCCGAACCGTCGGTTGTAACTGCAAAGTATCACAGAGGCGACAAACGCTCAACGGGTCATGCTCAGCCGGCAGCACCCTTCGACGGGTCAGCGGGATCGTCGCGCCACAAAATCAGCGCATCTTCGACTGGGTTGGTGTAGTAGTTGCGTCGAGTGCCCGCAACATAGAAGCCGAGACGCTCATACAAGCGCCGCGCCCCGGTATTGCCCGCGCGTACTTCGAGCGTCGCGCGCCTCGCGCCAAGCCGCCTCGCTTCGGCAAGCACGTGGTGCATCAACGCCGTTCCGTAGCCGAATCCTCGGTACTGCGGACGGAGCGCGATGTTGTTGATGTGAATCTCGTCGAACACGAGCCAGAATGCGCAGAAACCGGCAACGGGACAGTCCGGCGTTCGAACAATGTAGATATGGCAGACGGCGCGGTTCTGAAGCTCCCATGCGTACATCTCGCGCGTCCAGGGGCTGGTGAACGATTCGCGCTCCACCTCGAGCACCCCTTCGAGATCGGCGTCGCCATCCAGCAAATCGATGCGAAACACGGGGACGACGTTCATTTGTCCGGGACTCGGGCTTCGGGATTCCCGCCTTCGCTCTTCGAGCTTCGGCGGGCAGGCGAGATTCGATCGTTCGGCGCGGACGCTGTAGGGGCCTGCTTTAGCCGGCCCTCCTCTCTCACCAACTCCGCATCGGGCCGCCGCACATATAAAGGTCGAATCGCATGCGGCGGCGGGCGATGCCCTTTCGCGTACTCGATGGTCGCAAGCACCGCGATCACGCCCGCCAGGAGCGGGGCAACCGGATCAGCGATTCGGGCCGCGTGACCCAGCCGCGACGCGATCAGATCTCTGTATGTGTCCGCACCATCGCCGATGAACGTAACGTCGTTGGCCAGCAATGGGGACCCGACGTCCGGAATCCGGGCTCCGGATGAATCCTGACTCCCGAATCCCGAATCCCGGTTGACGATCGCATCGAGCAGATCTGCGGGCCTCGCCACCACCGGTTCCCCCACTTGACGACCATCCTCGAAGAGCGCGGCGTATACGTCGCCGCGCCATGCATCCACCCACGTCGCGATGCGTGACCCGAGAAAGGCTGGCGATGCGACCGCGCGCAGCGCTGTGAGCCCTGAAATGCCGATGAGCGGCTTTCCCAGCCCGAACGCCAGCCCCTGCATCGTCGCGATCCCGATGCGAAGGCCTGTGAATGATCCCGGTCCGGTCGCCACCGCAAACGCGTCGATATCTTCGAGCGCGGTCGCCGACAGGTCCAGGATGTCGCGCAATGCGCCCGGCAGTTGGAGTGCAAGCTGACGGGTGGGATCGATGCGCTCCTCATTGAGCACGACGCCGTCGCGAGCCACGGAACAACTCGCCATCTTCGTTGTCGTATCCAGGGAGAGGATGACCACCCAACGCGCATAATAACGTGTCGAACGCGAGCTGGTTCGACACCGAGAAGCCGCCTTCAGGCGGCACTATGTAAGCGCTCAGTTGGGTCGCGCGGCCCGCGCCTTGATGTCCGGAGTGATCGTCCAGAGATACAGCGTGTAAGTGCGTCCGGGTGTATCGACACGGACGGTGCGATCCGGCTGCCAGTCGCCCATCGCGAAATCATTGGAGACGACGCGTGCGCCAACGGGCAGCTGTTTCCACAGCAGTGGGCGCATGATCAGGTTGAAGGGTTCGCCCATGAATAGAAAAACGACGGTCGCGTTGGACATATCCACTGTCAGCGCATTACCCCAGCGGACCTCGACCTTCTCCTGCAGTCCTGCCGACTTCACGGCGGCGTAGGCGACCTCGGCGAGATCCGGGTCGATGTCGACCCCGAGGCCTCGCCTTGCCCCCGCATGCATCGCGGCGATCAGCACGCGTCCGTCACCGCATCCCGGCTCGTAGACGACGTCATTGCTGCCAATCCGTGCTAGCGCAATCATCTCCGGAACGACGGAGTGCGGCGTCCCCTCGTAGCCGTACGCGGCCGACGTGCCACGATATTCATCGGCGGCCGCGCCGAGGTGTCCAGCGCCCTCGAGCGGTACGGTTGTGTCCTGCGCCGCAGCGGCGGTGACGACTCCGAGGCACCACACAAGGCTCAGGAACAGACGCCGCACAGCGGCTCTGGAACGCATGGAGGGCGCAAATCCTAGCATGGACGCCGGAAGACAATCGGCGTAACCTTACCGGCCTACGTCCGATCATTCGCGGAGGATAACAATGCGAAAGGTTCTCTTGGTTGTGGCGGCTGTCGTGCTGCTGACGAGCACCGGCGTCCGTGTAGCGGGGGCACAAACGTCAGAACGATTCGGCCTCGGCATGTTTGCCTATCAGAACCGAACCTTTGTAGGCGTCGTCGTCCGTTACCCAACGGAACCACAGCAGATCGGCGGTTTCGTCGTGGAGCTTCCGGCTGCGGCCAGGGCCGCTAACATCACCGGGATTCCCGGAGACCTGCTGTCGATCATGGATCAATGGGCCACCGTCGGGCCCAAGATCAAACAGATCGTTGCGAAGGTGGCGCCCACGGTCGCGAGCAACAGGCCTGGGTACGTGTACGACTACAAGGCGGTGGATGCGCTCCGGCCGTTCGTCCCGCGCCTCGCGTTTTATGGGTTCTCCAACTACCGGCCCGCGCCCGGCACGCCGCCGCCCGCGCAGGCGCCACAGGTACCGCCGTCGATGCCGGGGATCTGGGAGCGCGCGGCCAACGACACCCGCCCACAGAACCCGCGGCTCTTCATGATTCCGAACACACCGGAAGTCTTCATCGGCGATGGCGATCCCGTCATTAACTGGGCTGCGGACCGCCGCAAGGACTACGAGTACGAGTGCGAGATGCTTGGAATCGTCGGCAAGCCGATGCGCCGTGTGCCCGTGGACCAGGTGAAGAACTACATGTTCGGCTACACGAACACCAACGACATCTCGGATCGCCAGGAGCGTGCGCCGGATCCGATTCGCCAGGACTGGCTCGTGCAGAAGGGGTGGGACAGCTTCAAGCCGGTCGGCCCGTTTGTCGTGCCGCAGGAGTTCGTCGATCCGTTGAACACGAGCCTGAAGATGACGGTGGCGGGAACGCTCGTGCAGAACTCGAACACCAATCAGGCGTGGCACAGCATGTACGAGTACGCCGCGTACCTGTCGAACATGCTGACGCTGCCCGTCGGCACCGTCATCGCACTCGGCACGCCTCCGGGATCGCATGGCGGCCTCGGTCGGCACCTGATTCCGGGCGACACGCAGGTCTGCTCGTATGAAGGGCTCGGAACGCTGAGCAATACGCTGATCGCCGAGAAATCGTCGAACGCGACCAGCTCGCGCTAATCCTTGGTTGGCGGGTCGCCGAAGTGGCGGGTCGCTGAAGTTGGCGGGTCGCCACGGGCCCGGTGTTCTATGGCCCGTGTCGCACCTGCCCAACGTACCTCGACTTTCTTTGTGCCGTCGGACCCGCTCCACGTACTTCCCGTACCTAGCGGCCGGCTTTAGCCGTCCCTTACCGTCCTAGCTGCCCCTCAGCGCGTCGAGGTCTGCAGGGTTTTCAGCTTGATCGGCGCAATCTCGCCCGTCGAAATGCAGTACTCAGCGCGCCGCATCTTGATGATCGAATTGGTGTCGTCCGACCTCGGCACGGAGTCGAGCTTCACGACTGGAACCCGTAGATGTCCTCGCCTAGCGCCTGCGTGGAAACTCGGGCGTCGCTTCGTCGCCAGTACTCCCCAGGTGCTCCCCTTCTTGCGCGCGGCCAGCTCCGCGATGGTCGACGCGCGTTGTCGATGACGAATCGGAGCCGAGTTCCTGATTGCGCTCGCCATCCCACGTAAACGCGAGCGAATCGCGGCTGACTGAGGCGTTGAGGCCGGAGCGCCCTGATACGCCGAGAGGTTGCAGTCTATCGGCGTCGCCGCAATCAGGAAATGGGATCCATGGACCGTACGGGGCAGCGACAATCCCGAGAACAAGGACCGCGGCAAAGATTTTTTGCATGGCGGCGACTGTAAATCCGTCCCGCCATCCCGAGTTACCGGAGCGACGCGGACTACGTGCGCTGTGCTAGCATCGGCGCGCCCAGTGGGCTTCGGACAACCTATCGAGGAGAGGCTATGAACGCGCGGCGTGTGTTCGTGTGTTTGGCTGCGGTGGCACTGATTATCCTTCCCGGATTTGTCTACGGCCAGACGGCTCAAAGTGCTCTGGCCGGCGTCGTCAAGGACGCGACGGGCGCGGTACTGCCCGGCGTGACCGTTGAAGCGGCAAGCCCCGCGCTCATCGAGCGGGTGCGCTCCGTTACCACCGACTCGTCGGGCGTATACCGAATCGTCGATCTGCGCCCCGGGGTCTACACGATCACGTTTACGCTCCCTGGATTTAATACGGTCAAAGTCGAGAACTTCGACTTGCGCGCCGATTTCACCGCCACGGTGAATGCGGACCTCAAAGTCGGCGAACTGAACGAGACGGTCACCGTGACGGGCGAAGCGCCGCTCGTCGACGTTCAGAGCACCACAAAGAGCGCCGTTTACAATAAAGAGGCGCTCGAGAATCTGCCGAACAACCGCCAGATCCAGAGCCTGGCGCAGACCATTCCCGGTGTCGTGGGCGGCCTCAACATCGATGGCCCCGCGTCACGAACGCTGACGGTGCATGGGAGCCGCAGCGCCGAAACCAACAGCGCGATCGACGGCATGTCCGATCGCCGCGGCTCGACCGGCGGCGTGGCGGTGACCTTCTACATGAACGAAGGAAGCGTGCAGGAAGTCAGCGTCCGCACGGATGGCGGCGACGCCGAGGCGCAGTACTCCGGCGTCTGGATGAATGCGATTCCGAAGGAAGGCGGCAACACGTTCAACTGGAACGTAACCGCGCTCTGGGCAAACCAGGACCTCTCGGCCAACAACCTGTCGCAGGCGTACATCAACCAGGGTTTGACGGCTGTCAATGGCTTGAAGCGGACGTGGGACTTCAACCCGAACGGCGGCGGCCCCCTCATCAAGGACAAGCTGTGGTTCTACGCGGCGTATCGCAACAACGAAATCGACAAATACGTCGCCGACGCCTTTTATAACACCAACCCGACGTCGTGGCTGTTTGTGCCGGACAAGGGCCATCAGGCGGTCGACACGCAGATTCACCGGAACTACGCCGGGCGCTTGACGTGGCAGGCGACGCCGCGAAACAAGTTCAACTTCAGCTACGAAAAGGATCGCCGGATCACACCGCTGCGTCGTATCGCATCGAACGTTTCACCCGAAGCGACGACATACACGCCTTTCTATCCCAACGCGATCTCGACCATCGTGTGGCGCGTGCCGGTCAACAGCAAGCTCCTGCTCGACACTGGCTTCATGTCCTACGTGCAGGACTGGGACGAACGGAGGCAGATCAATCCAAAGGTCGGCTTCGACGCGATCTCGGTGACCGAGGACTCCACGGGCCAGATTTACCGTGCGTCGACCGTCTACGGGCATAACTTTGACAACCCGATGACCGTGCGCTCTTCCGCCGCGTACGTCACGGGCACGCACAACTACAAGGCCGGGTTCACGCTGCGCGTCCGCGGCAACGGGCCGACGTACAACAACATGGACGTCAACGGCAACATGAATTACAACTTCCTCAACGGCGTACCCCGGCGCATCACGCTGTACGCCACGCCGATTGAGCAGCGTAACGACATCAAGAGCGACCTCGGCATCTTCGCGCAGGATTCATGGGCGACGAGTCGGATGACGGTCAATTACGGCATCCGCTACGACTACCTGCACGCCGCGGTGCCTGCTCAGCATCTTGCCGCCGGGCAGTTCGTCCCCGAACGTAATTTCGCCGCCGTTGAGAACGCGCCGAAGTGGAGCGACATCAACCCACGCGTCGGCGTCTCCTACAACGTGTTTGGCGACGGCAAAACGGTGGCGAAGTTCACCATCGGCCGCTACATCTCCGGCGGGAGCTACGCCACCAACGTCAACCCGGTGAATACGTCGGTGAACAACGCGACACGCACCTGGACCGACGGCAACGGGAACTACGCTCCCGATTGCGATTTCAGCAACCCGGCGACGAACGGAGAGTGCGGACCGCTGTCGAATCTCAATTTTGGCAAGGTCAATCCGACCGCGACGCAGTTCGACAAGGAAGTACTCGAGGGCTGGGGCGTCAGGCCGTACAACTGGAGCGTCACCGCCGGATTCCAGCGACAGATCTCGACGGGCGCGTCGATCGACGTCAGCTACTACCGCCGCTGGTATGGCAACTTCAACGTGGTGGACAACCAGTTGGTCGGCCCGGAGGATTACGATCCGTTCTGCGTTACCGCGCCAAGCAACGATCCACGGCTTCCTGTCGCCGGCCAGCAGATCTGCGGGTTCTACGACATCAAGCCTGCGAAGAACGGGCTCTCCCAGAATCTCGTCCGGCTTTCGAAGCACTACGGGGATCAGTCGGAGGTCTATAACGGTGTCGATGCCTCGGTGAATTGGCGCCACGAAGGGCTGACGCTCTTCGCGGGTCTCAGCACTGGCCGCACGTCGACCAGCCAGTGTTTCGTGGTGGATGCGCCGGTTGTGTACCTGACACCGACGGCGCTCGTCAGCCCGGCGACGGCAACGGCGGCCAATGCGCAGAGCCCGATGGCGAACTGCGAGGTTGTGCCGCCGTTCCTGACGCAGTACAAGGGTTACGGTGTCTATCAGCTGCCGTGGGGCGTCAACGTGAGCGGCACGTTCCAGGCGGTGCCGCAGCCGGCGAGCAATGGGGCGTTCACCTCGATTACCGCCGATTATGTCGCCACCAACGCTGAAATCCGGCCGACGCTCGGACGAGACCTCGCGGCGGGGCCGAACGGGACCGTGACCGTCGAACTGCTGAAGCCGTATGCGGTGCTCGGAGGCTATACGAAGCAGCTCGACATGCGCGTCGGCAAGCAGCTCTTCTCCGACGGCAAGCGCCGGGTGCGTGTGTCGATGGACATCTACAATCTATTCAATTCGAACGACTGGCAGACCATCACGACCCGACTCAGCTCGAACGCGGCCGCCAACCGGTGGCAGCGGCCGACGTTGATCCTGCAGGCGCGATATTTCCAGATCGGGACGCAGATCGATTTCTAGCTGTGCTGATGAGAACTGCCCTCGCAACCATCGCTGCACTTGCCGTCGGCGTCTGTGCGGACGCGCAGACGCTGCAATGTAGTCTCTCGAACTTCACGGTCTCACCGGGTCTCGCTGCCACTGTCGCTGGTGACACGCTCACCGTTACGTGGGATGGCGATCGGGGACAGGAGGCGCGCCTGCGCTTCGCAATTGCCAACGGGACGCCGACGATTCTCGACGTTGCCGTTCGCGCGAAAGGCGGTTCGTGGAAAGTTGCCGGCTCGAACATGACCCCGGAGTTCCGGGTGACGGCCGGACTGCGCCGCGTCACCGAGCAACAACTGCAGCCGCTGCGGCAGCTGAAAGTGCCCATTACGCCCGAGATAGTCGAGAAGTACAAGTGGGACGCATTCTGGGACGCCCCGCTCAACACCGACAAGGTGGAAAACACGCGTGATAACGCGATTCCGCCGCCCGGTGGCGTCGCTGGCCAGCCCGGACTCCCCCGCTCAGCGGAGGAAATCACGATCGCGTCGGCAACCTACCGCGCCACGTCCTGCGAGGTCGCCTCGAGCGGCGCCCGCCTGATGGTCACGTTCCCGGGCGTGACGATTGGACCCTTCGACGGCCGCCTGCAGTACACGGTGTTCAAGGGGTCCAATCTCATCGCGCAGGAAGTCATCGCGAAAACCGAGAAACCATCGGTCGCTTACAAATACGAAGCGGGACTAAAGGGACTTCCGATCAGCGCCTCGTCTCGTGTGGTCTGGCGTGACATGGCCAACACCTGGCAAGACTACCGCTTCGGCGGTGCGCCGAACACTGGCCCGGTGACGCTCAAGGCGAGCAACCGTCTCGTGGTCTCGGAGAACGGCGAAGGCTCCATTGCTGCCTTTCCCCCGCCGCACAGCTTCTTCTGGTCTCGCGAGACGTCTTACAACCTCGGATACGTGTGGTATCGAAAAGACTCCTCGACTTCCGGCAGCGCAAGCCCGACGTTTGCCTTCGGCGTGCGCCAGCCGGACTACGAGGCGGACCCCGCCGAGACCGGGCGCGGTGACGAGGACACGCGTCAGAATTTTGCGCTGCGCAGCGCGCGACCCGGCACATGGCAGCACATGGCGGTCTACCTGTACGTGAGCGCAGGCTTAGGCACCAACGCAGCCAACGGGGCGCTCGCCTTCACACGCGACGATCGATTCAAGGCGATTCCAGGCTATCAAGTGATGGCAACGCACTTTCACAGCGCGCTCGTCGGCCGTCTCCGTAAGATGCACGGCGGCGATCTTGATGTCCGCCTTCCGGACCTCGACGTCGTCAAGGCCGCTGGCATCAACATCTTCGCCCCCATAGACGGTGGCGGCCTTGGTTTCGGCGGCGGCCAGACGGATCGCCTCGCCACGCTCGCCGACTATTACGAGGTGGCGAAGCGTCACTCGGACAAGAACTTCTTGATCATGCCGAACGAGGAAGGTGCGGCCGGTGGCATGGGCGGGCACAACGATCTGCTCGTATCGAAGCCCGTGTTCTGGCTGCAGCGGCGTGCGTCGGGGCAGCCGCTCGTCGAGCAGCGTCCGAAATACGGCAAGGTCTATAACATCGGCAGCCCGCTCGACATGCTCGAAATGGTCAGGGCGGAAAACCTGCTCGTCTTCATGCCGCATCCACGGTCGAAGGGCTCCACAGGGTATCCCGATGCCATCAAGGACACGCCGTGGTTCAACGACGACCACTACCGAGGCATCGGCGTTCGCTGGGGGATGGGGCTCGACGGCTCGGAAACGCGGCTCTGTGAATACCGCTGCCAGCAGTTATGGGACGAGATGAACAACTGGGTCGTAGACAGCGGACAGCAGCTCAAATACATCCAGGCGATCACGGAGACCTACCAGCAGGGTCCCGGCGATGACGTGTACGCGAACAGCCCCGTGAACTATGTGAAGCTCGACACACTGCCGGCGCCGGGCGACTACACGCCCATAATCGAGGCGATGAAGCGCGGCGACTATTTCTGGACCTCAGGTGAAGTTCTCGTGCCGTCGTATCAGGTGCAGGGTGCCGGCGCGAAACGGACGATTGTCGCCGATGTAGAGTGGACGTTCCCGCTCGAATTCGTCGAGGTGGTCTGGGGAGACGGTGTCAAGACGGATCGCCAGATCATCAAGACTACGGAGGCTGGCGCGTTCGGCAAGAAGCGCTTCACGATCCCGTTCGACGCGACAGGCAAGAAGTGGGTTCGCTTCGCCGCGTGGGACGCGGCGGGCAATGGCGCGATGGTTCAGCCCCTGAAACTCACTTCGTCGCCCGCAACGAGTACGACGCGCTAGTTTGTTGGTGTTGGTGCACAGTAGTTGGTAGTTGCAGAAGGAGCAGCGATGGTACGCAAGGCTTTCGGCATAGCAGCACTGATTGCGGTGGCGGCAGCGTCACAGGTATCTGCCCACCACGCATTTTCAGCGGAGTTCGATCAGGCCAAGCCGGTGAAGGTCCAGGGTGAGATCAGCCGGCTCGAATGGACGAATCCGCACGCGTGGCTGTTCATCGATTCCAAAGGAACCGATGGCAAGGTCGTCACGTGGCGGTTCGAGATGGGTGCGCCGAATGCACTGCTCCGTGCGGGCTGGTCGAAGAGCGACATCAAGCCCGGGACGCAGGTGACGGTGAGCGGCTTCCTTGCACGCTCGGGCGGCTCGGTTGGCAACGCGTATCAGGTCCGACTTGCCGATGGTCGCGATCTGTTTGCCGCCTCCTCGCTGAAGGACGCGGCAGACGCGAAGTAGCATCACGCTTCGGTCGGGTCCGGCTTCAGCCGGACCCGCAGACCGAAAGGGGTCTGACCGTGAAGAATCAGGTTGTCGCGAGTGCGGCGATTGCCGCAGCGATCGGTGTGTTGTTGTCCGCATCGGTCGGCGCACAGGGTCGCCAGGGACGCGCTGGCGGAGCGAACGCCCAGCCGTCCGTTCAGAACGTGTCGCAGAGAGCCGCCACGATCAAGCGGTTGCCAGACGGAACACCAGACATCCGCGGCACATGGGTACGCGTTGGCGGCGGCATGAATGAAGCGAATCCGCCGGAAAGCGAGCTCAAGGCGTTCGGCGTCCTGTCCGAGCCGCAGGGGTTCGGCCAGGGTCTGGTCACGGCCGGTCCGGAGGGAGGCAAGATCGAAGCGAAGCCTCCGAAGTACCAGCCGAACCCTCGGCCCCCCGCCGGAATCGTCGATCCGGCTGACAGGAAGCTGCCCTACACGGCTGAGGCTCGCGCCAAGCGCATGGATTACGCGAAGAACATGTGCTGCCCGGCGAAGTCGCTCAGCTACCTGGAACTCAGCGTACGTTGCGCGCCCCCGCAACCGTGGGCCGGCGGCGGCGTCCACGTCTTCCAACGCCCTGGCGAGATCGCGCTGCTGTTCGAACAGAACCACCAGACGCGCATCATCTACACCGATGGACGGGCGCATCCCAGCAGCTCCATGATCTTTTTCGGCGGTCATTCGACGGGACATTGGGAAGGAAATGACTTGCTGGTTGACACGACGAACCTCGATGGGCGGGCGTACTACGGTGTCGGAAACACCTTTGCGCCGTACAGCCGTCAGCTGCACATCACCGAGCGGTTCACGGTGGTGTCCGACAAGCTGATCACCTTCGTGATGACGTACGAAGACCCGCAGACGTTCACGCGACCAGTGAAAGTCGCCGGCTACCTGTATCCCCAGGACGAGAGCGAGGAACTGGCGCCGGAGTTCAGCTGCCACGAAGGCAGCTATCAGCTGCAGAACATCTTTGGATTCTAGGTATCGGCGGGACGTTTTAGGGGCTTCAGGATGCGCGCTGTCTTTTTGACTGGCATTGGCGTTGTTCTCGTAACAGGTTTCTCGTTTGCGGCTGGGCAGGCAGCGCCGCCGGCACGTCCGGCCGCGCAAACGCGTCCCGCCGCAGCAGGCAGTTCAATGCCACGCACGGCGGACGGAAAGCCTGACTTCAGCGGCATCTGGCAGGCGTTGAACTCCGCCGCCTGGGATATCCAGGATCACAACGCGTCGCTCGCCGGCAACGCCGGCGTGCCTCCGGGCAAGGGGGTGGTTGAAGGCAACGAGATTCCGTACAAGCCGGACGCCCTCGCGCAGAAGAAGAAAAACTACGAGAAGCGCGACACCGAGGACCCGGGCTTTGCGAAGTGCTATTTGCCCGGCGTGCCGCGCGCCACCTACATGCCGTATCCCTTTGAGATCATCCAGAACCCGAAGATGGTCGGCATCCGCTACCAGTTCGCGCGCGCCGTCCGCATCATCGATCTCACTGGCGCGTCACGCGAATGGCTGGAAGGCTGGCCCGACTTCTGGATGGGAGACTCACGCGGCAAGTGGGAAGGCGACACGCTCGTCGTCGACGTACGGAAGCTGGACGAACGCACCTGGTTCGATCACGCCGGCAACTTCCACACTGAAAACCTTCACGTTGTCGAGCGCTACTCCCCCATCGATCGCGATCACATCCAGTACGAAGCGACGATGGACGATCCGGACGTGTTCACGCGGCCGTGGAAGATCAGCATGCCGCTCTACCGCATCATCGACAAGAATCCTGAAGTGTTCGAGTGGGATTGCCGCTTCGATCAGGACAGCGAGAAGTACAAGGACGCGATTCCCAAATAACAAAAACAATTACGGCCCGATGCGATCACGGGCCTCAGAGACGCAGAGACTCAGAGTGAAATATTGTTCTGTGCGTCTCTGAGTCTCTGCGGCTTGTGATCCGAGAAGCGTGGTTACTGCGCGGTACGCGCCAGTGCCGGCCGCGGCGTCAGCACCGGCTCCCCGAACTTCGCGGAATCGATTGGCGCGTTGAACTTCACATCGGTGAAGTCGAACTCGTCGCGACCGTCCAGCCACGTGAACGTCCATTTGTGCGGGAACTTGATCCCGCCGACGTCGCGATAGTCCTGGTAGTCCACCTGCGTCGGCACCTTGCCGATCTTCGAAGGCGTGTAGCGAATCGTCCGAACGAGCAGGCCTGACTGCCGGTCGAAGTACAGGCTGACAAACGCTCCCCTCGCACCGTTCCCTTGAAGGAGAAATGTCTCTTTTCCGTTGAGCTCTTCGATGGGTCCCGTTCGCAATCCTGTCAACGTGCGGGCGATTTGTGCGGGAAACGCCAACTGCGCATCGAGCCTTGCGCCGTCAAGCTCGCCTGCCGTCAGCGGATACTTCGGGACGACAGCAAGCGGGATCGCGAACCATCCGGCGCGTCCGTCGAACGTTCGGCTGCTCTCCCCATCGGGTAGATGGCTGAGCATCGCTCGCTTATCGGGTGCCTGTGCGAAGTATTCGAAATTGCCGCCGCCACCGAAGTTGCCGAAGGCCATGACTTTGCCGGTTCCGGTGATCGCGTTGATCGCCGACACCTTCTCGGCGCCGCCAAGCGCCTGCATGTATTTGTCGAGCACCTCCGTCGGTGACGGAACGCCATCGGCTTTCAAGACGACGTCGTCGAGCTCGGTATTGGCTTCGCCGTAGAACTGATCGAGTCGCGGCGTCTGCAGCGGGGTCACCCGCAGGCGATGGCAGGTCCAGCAGGTTACGTCCTGGCGCCCGGAGAAGTTGTCGCGGTTGATAGCCTGCACCATGAGCACCATCTGCCGTGCCGTGACTTTTCTGGGATTCTCATCGGACTCCCACACCACCTTGTCCGTCCCGGCGCCGGGATGACAGTCACTGCAGCAGAGGCCCAACGACGCGGACATGATCCCCATCGTTCCCATGAACTCGTCGACGGTGAGCCCCTTCAACGCCTGGACGTTCTTGAAGACGTCTTCAACCATGATGGGTGGGCCTTGCCCGGCGGCGCGCGCCGTTTGCCGTGCAGCGGCCTGCGGCGACTGTGCCGCCGATGACGGCGTCGTCCGGAACCCCTGATACGTCAGCAGAGCGATGCTCGTCAGGATGATGGCGAAGCTGCTGATGACAACAGGTCGATTCCTGGGCGCGCGGTCCGGCCGCCGATCGAGAAACGGCAGCAGAAATAGCAACGCGACGACGAGACCAGGAATGACCATCGTCGCGACCGGCTCCCAGCGCCCCGGAAAATGCTTGAGGAGCTCGAACAGGCTCATGAAATACCACTCGGGCCGCGGGATGTACGTGGCGTCGGTTGGATCCGCGACCGCGTCGAGTGGGGCGTTGAACGCTACTGCGAACGTCAGAAGGAGCGCGAAGACAGCCGCGATCGCAATGGTGTCCTTAATCGCGTGGTACGGGTAGAAAGGCGTCGCCGGGCCGGGGACGGCTTTGATCGGACCCGAAATGCCATGCCGCCGCATCAGGTAGATGTGCGCGATGGTGAACGCGATCAGGCATGCGGGTAGCAGGAACACATGTGCGGCGTACCAGCGCATCAACGTCAGCGCGCCCAGATCGGTGCCGCCCTTCAGCAGGCTGCTGACGAACTCGCCGGCAAACGGGACGCTGCGGGCGATGTTGAGCGTCACGGTCGTTGCCCAGTACGCCTTCTGATCCCACGGTAGGAGATACCCGGTCAGTGCGAACCCCAGGATGATCAGCAGGAGCAGCACGCCGACCATCCAGTTCAGCTCGCGCGGCTTCTTGTACGAGCCAAACACGACGACGCGCAGCATGTGGACGAGCGCGGCGACGACGATGAAGCTGGCGCCGAAGAAATGAAGGCCGCGCAGCACGCGCCCGAAGGTAACGCGCTCCATGATGAAGCGGACGCTGTCGTACGCGTGATCAGGTGAAGGTGAGTAGAAGACCGCGAGCAGGACACCGGTCAGCAGCTGCACGGTCAACAGGAACAGCACGATGCTGCCGGTAACGAACCACCAGCCGATGCCCTGCGGCAGCGGCTCGTCAAGCAGATGCTTGAGCAGAGATCGGAAGCCTGTTCTGGAATCCAGCCAGTCGCGCATTGTGCGGCCCTTCTCCTACGCCTGGACGAGGACGCGATTGCCGTCCACGCGCGTAGCGACTTTCGCAAGCGGCGCGGGTGGAGGACCTTCTTTGACAGCCCCGTCGCGGCCGTATACGCCGCCGTGACATGGGCACTTGAACACCTGGCCGCCCGCATCCCACGCGACAAGGCAGCCCAGATGTGTGCACGTCGCGTTGAACGCGGCGACGTCGGACTCCCCTGTCTTCACCAGGAAGATGGTGCGGCGGTCGATGACCTCCCTGAAGCCGTCCAATCGCCTCATGGTCAGCGTCACGGGAGTTGGTTCGTGCTCGGGTAGATCGAGCAGCGTGGTGGCGGAAATCCACTCGTCCTGCCGGCGGACAGTGGACGAAAGTACGGCGCCGCCCCCCAGAATGGCGAGGACGCCGCCGATGACGGTCATGATGCCGCTCGTGATCGAACTGAGAAAACGGCGACGCGTCGGGTCGTCAGTAGTTATTTGTGCTGGCACTCTTGGTCTCGAGCGCCGAAGGGATATCATATCGGCACTCACGCGGTCAAAGACCGACGTGGGAGTGGAGGAAAGTCGCCATGCTTCGACGTGCCCTGCTCGTTGCCTTGCTTGCGCTGGTCACGGCGCCGATTGCGGCGCAGGGTCCCGCGGGATGGAAGGTGCGACCCGATGAGACGAGCGCCACGCTTGGCGCGATGCCGACGGAGAAGGGATTTCAGCTCACTGGGGGGCCGGGAATCTTCTTCAACCCCGCCAACACCGTGAAGCCAATCTATCGCGTTCGCGCGACGTTCACGCAGCTGAAGGCGCCTGCAAAAAAGACGTACTACGGGCTCTTCTTCGGCGGCAACCAGATGGACGCAGCGCCGGAGTACGTCTACTTCGGCATCGCGCAGGACGGCAGCTTCCTCATTCGCCATCGTGCGGGTACGCAGGTCGATGAGATGGACACGTCGCTGCACTACGCGATCAAAAAGCCGGATGCGAGCGGCAAGGTCGTGAACACGCTCGAAGTGCAGGTCGCGCCGACGGCCGTTTCCTATCTCGTCAACGGCGCCGTGGTGGATGCCACGCCAACGCGCTCCGCCATCGCGGGCAATTCATTCACCGTTACGGAGAAGATCGGTGGCATCGTCGGCGTGCGCATCGACGATCCGATTGACGTGCAAGTTGACGGCTTCTTCTTCCAATCGCCGTTTCAGTTGAACGACCGCGGACAATAATCCCGGGGGTAATAACCACGAAGGCCATTCGGCAAACACGAAGCACGCGAAGCCGGTAGGGTCTTCGTGGGCTTGGTGCACCGCGCGCGAAGCGCGCCTTCGTGGTGACCATCCAGTGACCACATCTCCAACCGCAACACCGGCGATGCGTCAGTACCTCGACGCGAAGCGACAGCACCGCGATGCGATCGTGTTCTTCCGCATGGGCGACTTCTACGAGATGTTCTACGAAGACGCGCTCGTGGCGGCGCGCGCGCTCGAGCTGACGCTGACCTCACGCTCGAAAGATTCGGGCGGCAACGGCATCCCGATGTGCGGCGTGCCGTTTCATGCCGTCGATGGCTACCTTGGCAGACTGGTAAAGAAGGGATTTCGCGTCGCCATCTGCGAGCAGGTCGAGGATCCGAAGAAGTCAAAGGGACTTGTCCGGCGCGAAGTCGTGCGCGTCGTCTCGCCAGGCACGCTGACCGACGCGAATTATCTGGATGCCCGTCAGCCAGCGTTTCTCATGGCTATCGTCAGGGGGAAGGCGGAAGGGGGAAGGGGGAAAGAGGGCGTCCTAGGCGTTGCGCTTCTCGACTTGTCGACCGGTGAGTTCACGACTGCCGAGTATGTCGGCGACGAAGGCCTGCAGGCGCTGGCGGATGAAATCGCGACGCTGCGACCAAGAGAGATTGTCGTGGCGGCGGACTCGGATGTCGCGAGCCGTCTTCCCGAGATCGCGCGGCTGCAGCTTCCGGTCACAACGGCCGATGCCTGGAGCTTCGAGCCGGAGGCGGCGCGTCGCGCGCTGCTTGACCAGCTGAAGACCCACGGCCTCGATGGCTTTGGCCTCGACGGCCGCGTTCCCGCCATCCAGGCCGCCGGGGGCCTGGTCGCCTACCTTCGCGAAACGCAGAAGGCCGATCTCGCCCATGTGCGCGCGGTCAGCTACAAGACGACCGCCGAGTGTCTGCTCGTCGATCCGATCACGCTCAAACATCTCGAAGTGCTCACCGGCAGCGAGGGCAGCCTGCAGGGATCGCTGTTGAACGAGATCGATCGCACCGTGACATCGATGGGCGGCCGCATGCTGCGGTCCTGGCTGCTTCGGCCGCTTGTATCGCTCGAGCGCATCCGGGACCGGCTCGACGCGGTCGAGGAACTCGCCTTTCGCGCGACGGACCGCGGACGCTTCCGCGAAGTACTGAA
>Ga0310810_10001870_pt1 | contig 22319 bp, 17 predicted proteins | sample NCmetagenome_FD_207641 | JGI IMG/M metagenome (GOLD analysis project Ga0310810, IMG submission 207641) | Soil microbial communities from experimental microcosm in Duke University, North Carolina, United States - NC | ecosystem: Engineered > Artificial ecosystem > Soil microcosm > Unclassified ... | reverse complement strand
GACGCGACAACGTCATCATCACGCCGCACACGAGCTTCTACTCGGAGGAGTCGCTCGTGGAGCTGCAGGTCAAGGCCGCACAGGAAGTTGTTGCCGTGCTGAGCGGCCGGTCGCCACGCAATCCGGTTAACCCCGAGGTCCTCGCGCAACGATGAAGGCAATGCTGTTGACCGCTCCCGGGGAACTGGTCCGGGACGATGTAACGCGACCAGGGCCCGAGTCGGGTCAGTTGCTCGTCCGCGTGACCCACAGCGGGATTTGCGGCACCGATTACAAGATCTTCAACGGCTCGATCCCGGTGAAGTACCCACGCATCATGGGGCACGAGATGGCCGGTGAAGTGGTCGATGCGGGGGCGAGCACGCTTCACACGGGAGACCGCGTCATCGTCGATCCGCAGCTCTATTGCCGGACCTGCTTCCATTGCCGGATCGGCCAGACGCATTTGTGCACGAACGGCATGCTCGTCGGGCGCGATCGGGACGGCGGCTTTGCCGAGTTCGTCACCGTTCCACCGAGCCATGTGTTCCCGCTGCCTCCCGCGGTGGAGACACGAGTCGCGCCACTCATCCAGGTCCTCACGACCTGCCTTCACGCGCAACGTCAGATCGACATCTTCCCCGGCGAGTTCGTCGTGGTTCTCGGCCTCGGGGTGACTGGTCAGCTGCACGTGCAGCTTGCGAAGGCGCGAGGCGCAACCGTCATTGGTGTCACGCGCAGCGCCGACAAGCGCGCGCTGGCCGAAACGCTCGGTGCGGACGTGACGATACCGGGTGGCGATGATGCCGTCGCGCGCGTGCGTGAGGTGACCGAAGGGCGCGGAGCGGACGTGATCATCGAGACGACGGGCGTCGTCCAGTCGCTGTCGTCGGCGATTCACATGGCGCGATCGGGAGGACGGCTGCTGCTGTTCGGGATCATCACGGCCAAGGAAGGGGCACTTCCGTTCTACGACCTGTATTTCAAGGAACTGGCACTCATCAACGCGCGTGTCGCCAAGAGCGAGGACTACCCGGCATCGATCGGCCTCGTCGAGCGCGGCCAGGTCAAGCTGGAGCCGCTCGTCAGCGACGTGAAGCCGCTCGACGATTTGAAGGCCGCGATCGGCATGCTCGGTTCCGACAGCGGCGCGCGCATGAAGATCATCCTCGAGCACGGAAACAATTGACCTGGAGGAACGCTATGAAGCGAGTCGCCACTGCGTTGTTCGTCATCGCCCTGTCGGCACCACCGATCGCCTGGGCTCAGGGCACGACGGCCCTCCCGATCGACAAGGCGACGGTCTCCAAAGAGGTGGCGCAGCGGACGCTGATGAAGAACCAGATCAGTTCAACCGTTGCGAGGCAGATCGTCGACGCGTGCCTCGACTTCGCGCGCAACCAGCAGGGTGGTCCAGGCAACTACGCGATCTTCGTCCTCGCGCCCAACGGGGACATCGTCGATGCGCACGTCATGGACGGCGTGCTTCCGATCGGGGTTGAGACCGGCCTGCTCAAGGCCAAGACTGCGCTCTACGCGCGCACGCCATCGAGCGCCGTGGCCCAGCGCTTCAGCGATGTTGACGGGCGCTTGATTCGCCTCGACCTCGGGAAGGAGTCGGGCCTCGCCTACTACTTCGTCGGCGGTGGACTGCCAATCGTGGTCGAGAGCAATCTGATTGGCGCCATCGGCGTCGGCGGCGGCAACATGGACGAGCAATGCGCGTATCAGGCGCTGACGAAAGTGCTCGGTCCGCAGCCGCCACTGCCCACGCCTGCTGGTCGTGGCGGCCCGGGTGGCGCACCGGGTGGCGGCGCGGGCGCCGGACGTCAGGGTGGCCGCGGGAACGAGTAAGGGCAAGGGCTCTTCGAGTCCCGGATCCCGAGGCCCGAATCCCGAGAGATGACCTACTTCATCGTCCAATCGCTCAACGGGCTCTTCTCCGCCGCGCTGCTGTTCCTGATCGCCAGCGGCCTGACGCTGGCGTTCGGCGTGATGCGAATCGTCAACATCGCACACGGATCCTTCTACATGCTCGGCGTCTACGTCGCCTACACCGTGGCGGCGCGGACGTCGAGCCTGCTCGCCGGAACGCTCCTCGCCGTCCTTGTCGTCGCTGCGATCGGGTTCCTCATGCAGCGCCTCTTCCTCCGTCGCTTCGCGGCTCAGCCACTCGCCCAGATGATGATGACGATGGGCTTCGCGCTGTTCTTTCGTGATGCGGCGCTGATGATCTGGGGCGGCGATCCATTCACGCTGGCGACGCCACGCTGGCTCGCCGGCTCACTGGAAGCAGGCGCGGTCGTCTTCCCGTGGTATCGCCTGTTCGTGATCGTCGTGGCGGCCCTCGTCGGCGCTGGACTGTGGATCATCAACGACCGGACGTTGATCGGTGCGCGCGTCCGCGCCACGGTGGACGATCCGGAGATCGCCGCAGCGATGGGCATCAACGTCGCTCGCCTGTCGGGGAGCGTTTTCGCTGTCGGCGCGGCACTCGCGGCCTTCGGCGGCGTGATGGGCGGTCCGATCCTGGGCGGCTACGCTGGAATGGACTTCGATCTGCTCCCGCTCGCCTTCGTGGTCGTGATCATCGGCGGCATGGGCAGCCTCAAGGGCGCGCTCATCGGCGCGGTCGTCGTCGGGATGATCGACAACTTCGGCAAGGCGCTCGTCCCCGAGCTCTCGTACTTCACGCTGTTTGCGCCGATGGTGCTGATGCTCGCGCTCAGGCCCACTGGACTCTATGGCCGCGCGTAGCGCGGAGCGCCCGTGGCGGACACCGGTCGTCGTGCTGCTGGCTGCATTCCTCCTCCTCAGCCCGCCGCTGCTCTCCGCGTACTGGGTTGGGCTCCTCACGCAAGCCGTCATTCTCGGCATCCTCGCGATGAGTCTCGACCTGCTGATTGGCTACACCGGTCTTCCCTCACTCGGTCACGCGGGCTTCTTCGGTGTCGCCGCGTACGGCGTCGGCGTCCTGTCGACGACGTATCACGCCGGCGTGTGGACGTCGATTGCAGGAGGCTTCCTCGTCGGGACGCTGCTCGCCGCACTGTTCGGCCTCATCGTGTCGCACGTTCGCGACGTGTACTTCCTGATGATCACGATGGCGCTCGGCATGGTGCTGTGGGGGCTCAGCTTCCGCTGGATTCCGGTGACGGGTGGGGATAACGGCATCTCCGGCATTCCGCGACTCGAGGGGCTCATCGGCCTGCCAGCGACGGGTCCGGTTCCCTTCTACTACGTCGCGCTGCTCGTCTTCGCGGTGTCCGCGCTCCTGATGATGCTGCTCGTGCGATCTCCGTTCGGACTCACGCTTCAAGGCATTCGCGAACACGAGCCGCGGATGCGCAGCCTGGGTTTCAACACCTGGCTGCACGGTTATCTGAGCTACGTCTGCGCCGGCGCGTTCGCAAGCATCGCCGGCATCATGTGGGCGTACTACAACGGCTTCGTCAGTCCCACGTATCTGGACCTCACGGCGTCGTCAGAGCTCTTTCTCATGGTGACGCTCGGTGGACCAGCGACGCTCGTGGGCCCGGTGATCGGCGCGGGCGCCATCGTGATCCTGAAGAACGTGATGAGTGCCTACACTGCGCGGTGGCTCCTCATCCTCGGCATCGTCTACATCGTCACGATTCTCTGGGCGCCACAAGGACTATGGAATCTCGGAAAGCGACGGTCCGGCTGAAGCCGGACACTACGTACGATCGGCCTGCAGACGCAGTGTCCGCCTTTAGGCGGACCAGCGTGGTCGTTGCGATCGTCGCGCTCATCACCGCGGCGACGCTCATTGCTGCGCAGACGGGAACGCCACAGACGCCGATCAAGATCGGGTTCATGGTGCCACTCTCGGGCGGCAACGCGCAGAACGGCCGAGACATCCTGAACGGCTTCCTGATGTATCTCGACGAGATCGGCTACCGGGCGGGCGGCCGGAAGATCGAGCTCATCGTGGAAGACGATGAAGCGATCCCGGCAGTGGGGCTGACGAAGGCGCGCAAACTGATCGAGCGCGATGAAGTCCATGTCATGGCCGGCGCCCTGCTCTCCTCGACTGGCTACGCGCTCGCGCCGTACATCACCTCGATGAAGATCCCGATGGTCTACCCCGTGGTGTCGGCAGACGACCTGACGCAGAGGCGGAGAAGCGAGTGGATCGTGCGCACCGGGTGGAGCGGCAGCCAGCCCAATCACGCGTTCGGCGAGTATGCCTACCGTACGCTCGGCATTCGCTCCGTGGTCACGATCGCGCTCGACTACGCGTTCGGATGGGAATCGGTTGGCGGATTCGAGCGGACGTTCCAAGCTCAGGGCGGGCACATCCTCAAGCGGATCTGGGTGCCCATCTCCGTCCACGACTTCGCGCCGTATCTGGCACAGATCCCGCGCGACGCCGATGCCGTCTACGCGCTGCTGCTCGGTCGATCCGCGCTGCAGTTCATGCGGCAGTATCAGGAATTCGGCTTGAAAGGCCGTGTTCAGCTGATCGGCGGAGGGACGACCACTGACGAGCACGTGCTGCCGTTCATGGGCGACGAAGCGCTCGGCACGGTGACGGCCTTGCACTACAGCGCCGCGCTCGACACGCCGGCGAACAAAACCTTCGCGGAGTCATATCGCACGCGCTACAAGAAGATCCCCAGTTACTACTCCGAGAGCATGTACACCGGAGGCAAGTGGCTCATCGCCGCGATCAACGCCATCGACGGGCGCGTCGAGGATCGCCAGGCGCTGGTTGACGCACTTCGTCGTGTGAAGCCCGAAGGCCTCCCTCGCGGCCCCGTGGAACTGGACCAGTACGGCAACCCGATCGAGAACGTCTACATCCGCCGCGTCGAGCGCGTGAACGGCCAGTTGCAGAACACGGTCATCGACACGTTTCCCGGGGTCTCTCAGTTCTGGACGTTCGACCCTGCGCGCTATCTGAGTGAACCGCTCTATGCCCGGTAGCGCGATGGGCGTACCCTGCCTGCAGCTCGAGCGCGTCTCGCGCCACTTCGGCGGGCTCAAGGCGGTAGACGATGTGACGCTTTCGGTGCAGGCGGGCGCGCGTCATGCGGTGATCGGGCCGAATGGCGCGGGCAAGACCACGCTGTTCAACGTGATCAGCGGAGAGTTCCCGCCCACCTCCGGACGCATCGTGCTCGAGGGCAGAGACGTCTCCAGGCTCAAGCCGCATCAGCGGGCGGCGCTCGGAATCTCGCGAACGTTCCAGATCACCAGGTTGTTTCCCGAGCTCACCGTGACCGAGAACGTGCTGCTGGCGTGCACGGCGCAGGACGCGAAACGATTTGCGATGTTTCGGCCGCTCTCATCGCATATCGAATTCACGGAACGGGCCGCTCGACTTCTCGATCAATTCGAGCTCTCGAGCCTTGCGGACGAGCAGGCCCGGCACATCTCGTACGGCGCGCGACGCCGGCTCGACGTGGCCCTCGCACTCGCGGGGCGGCCGCGGCTGCTCCTGCTCGACGAGCCGATGGCTGGACTCTCCACGCCCGAGCGTGTCGCGATGCGCGAGCTGATCGAACGGCTCGATCGTTCGATCGCGGTGCTGCTGATCGAGCACGATATGGACGTGGCGTTCTCGTTCGCCGAGCGCATCACCGTGCTGCATCAGGGCCGGGTTCTCGCCGATGGGTCGCGTGACGACGTGAGCTCGAACGATCTCGTCCAGCAGGCATATCTCGGGGCGGTCGGCAGTAGCAGTAGGCAGTAGGCGGTAAGCAGTAGGCGGTAGGCGCGGTAGGCCGTCACGTAGAGGCGGGCCTTTAGGCCCGCCTGCAGCAGGTAATTCTCAGTCCACACATGCTCGAAGTCGTTGACGTCCACACGTACTACGGTGACAGCCACGTGCTGCAGGGCACCACGCTGCGCGCCGAGCGCGGCCAGGTCACGGCCGTCCTCGGTCGCAACGGAGTCGGCAAGACAACGCTCTGTCGATCGCTCACCGGACTGACACCGGCCCGACGCGGGCGCATCGTCATCGATGGCGTTGACGTCACACGGCTGCCCGCCCATCGAATCAGCGAGGCCGGAATCAGCCTCGTGCCCCAGGGACGACGCATCTTTGTCTCGCTGACTGTTCACGAGAATCTCCAGATCGCCGTTCGTGCCGCAAGGTCGGGCACGGCGTGGAGTATCGAGCGCGTGTTCGCGCTCTTTCCGCGCCTCGCCGAGAGGCGCCATCACGGTGGCAATGACTTGAGCGGCGGCGAGCAGCAGATGCTGGCGATCGCACGAGCGCTGGTCGCCAATCCGACGCTGCTCGTGATGGACGAACCGACGGAGGGACTGGCGCCCGCGGTTGTCTCCGAAGTCGGCCAGCTGATTCGTCAGCTGCGCGAAGACGGCATCTCGGTTCTACTCGTCGAGCAGAATGCCGCATTCGCGGTCGACGTGGCGGACGTCACGCACGTCATGCACCAGGGCACGATCGTCCATTCCTCGGCGCCAGCGGCGCTGTGGAAGAACGACGAGATCAAAACGCAGTACTTGGGAGTGCCTGGGCACTCGTAGTCCTTGGGCCTTCGTTCTTGGTCCTTGGTCCTATGAGGAGACCCTAGGACCGGGACCGAGGACCAAGCACCAGGAACCAAGGACTACTTCTTAGCCGCCGGCGCCGCGGGCTTCGCGAACCTGGCAGCATCGATATTCACGTTCGGCTGCACGTCAGTCAATTCCACGATGTCGCGTCCGTCCAGCCACGTATCCGTCCATTTGAACGGTATCTTCACGCCGGCGACATCGCGATAATCCGAGTAGTCCGTCTGCCTCGAGATTCGCCCGACGGGTGAGTCGTTGTAGCGAACGTGGCGCACGAGCAGCCCGGTCTCGGCGTCGAAGTAGAGCGTCGCTGTCGAGCCGCGTGCCGTGGTTCCCTGGACCACCTGGACCTCCTTGTCGTTGATGACCGTCGCCAGACCGACGCGCCAGTTCGTGAGCGCCGTCTTGATACCGGCCGGCAGTGCCAAATCGGCTTCGAGCTTCAGGCCATCGACTTCCTGCGGGCTGAGTGCGAGCACCGCGACCGGCCGGAATGGCGCGGCGATCCAGGCTGACGTGCCGTCGTAGGTCGTCGTGCTGTCGCCACCCGACGTGCGAATGATCATCGTGCGCTGGTTTGGCCGCGAATAGATCTCGAACGGACGCGGCTCGTTCTCCGGTCCGTACCCGGCGTTGGTCCCCTTCGCCACGTAGCTTCGCAAGGAGGCCACGCGCTGCGCGCCACCGATCGCCTGAATGTATTTGTCGAGAATCTCGTCGGCCTTGGGCGCATTCGGCGCCTGCTCGAAGATGGTGTTCGGATCGGACGCCACCGAGCCGTAGAGATCGGCGAGATCGGCGATCGAGCGCGGCCGCGCCGTGCCGCGATGGCACGTGTAGCACGTCACCACTTGCCGTCCGCGGAAGTGCGTCTTGTTGATGGTCGCCATCATCGTGATCATCACGCGAGCCATCTGCTTCCGTGGGCTGTCGGTCGCATACACCGACCAGTCGGCGTCACCCGCCGCGTGACAGTCCTCACAGGACATGCCCAGCGCCGCCGAGAAGATGCCCATCGTCCCCATGAACTCGTTGACAGGGATGCCTTTCAGCACCTGCACGTTCTTGAAGACCGTCTCGGCCATCGGTGGCGCGGCCGCATTCGACGCCGCCTGCCCGCTGGTCATGACCACAGCCGAGAGCCACACGATGGCCAACACGGCAACGCCTGCGATCGAGTGCTTCGACCTCTTTGTCATAGCACCGCCGACTATACCCATCCGACTCGCCTGCGGCAATGCGAGCCTGTTCCGCTCGACTTATTCGAGGGGCGGATTTGACAGCGCGTCGCGCCAGTGAGAGATTCTCGGGGTTCCTCGGGTGCGCGTGCCCGTCCATAAGTCTGGAGGCGTGATGTCCGTGAAGTTTGCCGTAGCGGGTGCGGTAATCGTGGTGGTCGCGAGCGGCGTGCTGCTTGCCGGACGACAGGCCACGCCAGCCTCCGGGACGATCAGTACCGCCCAGCTGAAGCAGATCGCCTATCTCAAGGCGTCGAATCCAGACGTCGAGGACCATTTCGGGTGCGGCGGCGTGCTCGACGGCCATGCGGGATGGGGCGTGGCCATCAGCAGCGACGGGAACACCATGGCGGTCGGAGCGCCGCACGAGAGCAGCGGCGCCAAGGGAATCAACGGTAACCAGAACGACAACTCGATGTACGGCTCAGGCGCGGTGTATGTCTTCGTGCGGAATGGCGCAGGATGGACGCAGCAGGCCTACGTCAAGCCGTCGAATCCCCAGATGGGCGCGGAGTTCGGGCACGTCGTTGCGTTGAGCGCCGACGGCAGCACGCTGGCCGTCTCGGCCTACGGCGAAGCGAGCAAGTCGACCGGCGTCAACGGCAACCAGGACGACCACTCGATCCCGCAGGCGGGCGCGGCATACGTCTTCACTCGCACTGGCACAGCGTGGACCCAGCGTGCCTACATCAAGGCATCCAACACGGGCGAAGCGGGCGCCACTGCCGACAGCTTCGGCGATGGCGATCAATTCGCCGTGTCGCTGACGCTGAGCGACGACGGACGTACCCTGGCGCTTGGCGCCATCAGCGAGGACAGCGCCGCTTCCGGCATCAATGGGAACCAGGCAGACAACTCCGCGACGTCGGCAGGAGCCGTGTACGTCTTCGCACTCACTGGGAACACGTGGGCACAGCAGGCGTACATCAAGGCCGGCAACCCGGACGCGGCCGACCTGTTCGGTTACAGCGTTTCGCTCAACGCCGACGGCAACACGCTCGCGGTGGGCAGCTACGACGAGGGAGGATCGGCGCGCGGGATCAATGGCCCACCGGACAACATGCGCCGGGGCGCGGGCGCCGTCTACATCTTCGGCCGCACGGGGACCACGTGGGCGCAGCAAACCTACATCCACGCCTCCAACGCCGAAGGCGGCGACTCCTTCGGCGTCAATGTCGTGTTGAGCGACGATGGCAATACGTTGCTGGCAAGCTCGCTGGATGAAGACTGCAAGGCAACTGGCGTCAACCCGCCAGGCTGTGACAACGATCGTGCAGACGACATCTCCACGGGTGCCGCTTACGTATTCGTGCGGAGCGGCAGCACATGGACGCAGCAGGCGTTCCTGAAGCCCTCCAACACCGGGGCCAATGACTGGTTTGGCTCACGCGCGGCCTTGAGCGGCGACGGAAACACCGCCATCTTGAACTCGTCGCTCGAGGACAGTTCAGGCAAAGGCGTCAACGGCAAGCAGGATGACGACGACGCTCCGGAGTCTGGCGCGATCTACGTCTTCGCACGCACAGGTACGACGTGGAGCCAGCGCTACTACGTGAAAAGCTCGAACGCCGAGAAATACGACGAGTTCGGCGGTTCAGTGGCGGTGAGCCGCGACGGGCGCACGATCGTCGCCTCAGCGCACGCGGAGGATGGCGGATCGAAAGGCGCCGGCGGAAATCAGGCCGACAACTCGATCAGCGAATCCGGCGCGGTTTACGTCTTCGGGTACTAGGCTCGAACGGCGGGTCTCAAAAGCCAGACCCGCCCTACGGTCTCGTAGGCCGGTCCTGTTCTGTGGACCCGGCGACGCTATTGCTGCTGCAACGCGACGACGGGATCGAGACGCATCGCGCGACGCGCGGGTAACCAGCAGCCGAGAGCCATAGACAGCATCAGGACCGCGCACACCACCGCGTACGTCCCGGGGTCCGCTGGCGACACCTGCACGAGCGACGACACCAGCAGGCGATTGACGACGAGCGAGACCGCCACGCCGATCGCCAGGCCAAGCCCGACGGTCAGTACTCCTTCGCGGAACACCAGCCAGCGAATGTCGCCGGCCGTCGCGCCGATGGCGATGCGCAGCCCGATCTCCTGCGTGCGCTGCGTGACCGAGTGCATGATCACGGCATAGAGCCCAATCGAGGCGAGCAGCAACGCAATCACCGCGCACAGGAGGAACATCGCCCCGCTGATGCCGCGGTACTGGTAGCTCTCCGCGAGGATCTCGGTCAGCGACTGCGGCTGCGACGGAATCAGGTCAACGTCCATCGCAGCGATCTCCCGGCGAACGTCGGTCACCAGCGTTGACGGCGGCACACGCGTTCGTGCGAATACCGCCATCGACCCGCCTGGGGACTGTTGAAACGGCACGTAGACAACGGGATCGAGCGTCTGCCGCATGCGATCGTTCTGCGCGATGTTCCCCACGACGCCGACGACCGTCGCCCAGTCGCTCGTGCCCGCGAGACGGAGGCGCTGGCCGACGGCGCTGGCTCCCGGCCACGTGCTCGTGGCAAATCGCTCGTTGACCACGACGACAGGAGGAGCGGAGGCACCGTCGAACGTCGTGAACTCACGGCCCGCAATCAACCGGGCACCAACGGTGGCGAAGTACGAAGAGCCCGCCACGAACGTCGACACGGTCGGGCGCTGCTGATCGTTGAGTGCTGCGCCAGCGGACGGCGCGCCAGCGACCTCGTAAGCCACGCGCCGCAGACGATCGGTCGGAATCGTATTGCCAAGCGCGACCGACGCCACACCAGGCATCGATTCGATGCGCGCGCTGAGACTCTCGAAGAAGGCGAGTTGCGACTTCGCGTCGGGGTAGTGCGACGGGGGCAACGTGATTCGCGTCACGAGCAGGTTCTCCGCCTGGACACCGAGGTCGGCCAGGTAGATCTTCAGGAAGCTGCGAACCATCACTCCTGCACCGGCGAGCAGCACGACGGCCAACGCGACTTCACCGATCACGAGCAGGCCGGAGAGCTGCTTGCCGCGCTTCCCCCCGGTCGATCCACGCGTAGCGTCTTTCAACGCGCTGTTGACGTCGAGCCTGCCAAGTCTGGCGGCGGGGGCCAGCCCGAAGAGAATCCCGCTGGCGATCGAAATGCTGACCAGATACATGAACACGCGGTAGTCCATCGTGTAGTCGAGCATGCCGTCGAACCACGTGCTGATTATGGCGTCCGACACGCTCGGTCCGCTCGCCCACAACGTGTAGATACGGAGACCGACCTGCGCCAGCCACCACCCGCACAACCCGCCGGCCGTCGACAGCAGCGTGCTCTCGACCATCAACTGCCTGACGATGCGCCATCGGCCAGCGCCGAGCGCAAGGCGCACGGAAATCTCGCGCGACCGGCCGAGTGCGCGTGCGAGCAGGAGGTTCGCGAGGTTGGCGCATGCGATCAGCAAAACGAAGCTGACGGCGCCCAGCATCGCCTGATAGATCAACGTGGCATTGCGCCCGATGAAGAACTCGCGAAAGTTGTAGAGCTGCGGGATGAGATTGCGGCCCTGGTTGGTCTGCGGATAGGCATCGCCCAGCCGGCGGCCGATCGCCTCCATCTCCGCCCGCGCGCTTTCCATCGTTGCGCCATCGGTGAGCCGGGCGAAGGCAAACCAGCCATTGTTCCTGTCACCGCGGTCCGTCAGCGCCGGCGATGGCACCATCGGTATCCACAGCACCTCGTTCTGCGGAAACGCGAATCCGCGCGGCATCACGCCGACGATCGTCGTCGGGACGCTGTCGATCCGGATCGTGCGGCCGATGACATCGGCACGTCCGCCGTACTGCCGTTGCCAGAAGTCGTAACGCAGGATGGCGACGGGAGCGGCGCCGGCAGCTTCGTCGGATGGCAGGAAGTCGCGACCGAGGATCGGCGGCTGGCCCGCGAGCCGGAATGTGCCGGCCGTGACCTCCGTGACCGTGCGCCGCTGCAGGAAATCGTTCTCGTCACGCACGGCGCGATCGAGGCCATGCACCATTTCCATCCCGGCAAACGATGTGGCCTGGGCCCGCCAGTCGAGGAAGTCTGGATACGACAGGCAGCAGCCAACGCCCGACGTGATGTAGACGATCCGATCGTTGTCCTTCACGATCGGGAAGCCGTTGAACAGCACGGCGCTCGTGACGGTGAACACCATCGCGTTGACGCCGATGCCCAGCGCGAGCATGAGCACGGCGGTCAGCGTAAATGCGGGAGTGCGGCGCAGCGCGCGCACGGCGAACTGGATATCTTGGGCGATGCCGTCCGCCATCATGGCTCGCGCAAGAGCGGAATCGATTGCACCGCCGCCGGCGGCGTCCGCGACTGCACGTAGGCATAGATGTTGGCGAGGTCCGTGTCCGACACGACCTTGGCGGTGTACGGCGGCATCTGACCCGTGGGACGCCGGACGTAACGGCTGAACGCCGTGAATGCGATCGGGCGCGGGCCCAGACGCGGTCCCGTTGCGCTCGATCCTTGTGCCTCCCGGCCGTGACACTGATAGCAGCCGTAGCCCAGGAACAGCTTCTTCCCCTCTTCGGCATTTCCTGCCGGCGCGGTCGATGCAGACTGCGGCGCCGGCGCCTGGTTCTGCGCGCGAGCGACTGGCGTCAGCGCGATGACGATGGATATGAGCAATAGCACTCTCATCGATGTTCCTCGAGGCAACGGGCGTTACGGAGGACTCGGATCACCACGGAGACACGGAGATTTGTTAACGCAGAGGTCGCAGCGATCGCAGGGGCCACGGTGTCGCCCGGCCATCGGCCGGGCTGGTGGATCGAGCGGAAAGGAAATCACAAGCCCAGTCCCACTCGATGGCTTGTGATTTCATTCCGGCTCGATCCCATGCCGCGCATAGCGCGGCCACCCGTGGCTGCTTGTCTTTCTCCGCGATCCCAGCGATCCCTGCGTTTGGCTTACGTCTCCGCGTCTCCGCGCCTCCGTGGTGAGCCGTGCCCTCCGACACCTCCGTGAACGCCTTTACCGTGGCTGCGTCACGACGTCGATGAGCGACGGCTCACCGCGTTTGACGACCTCCAGCGCTCGCGTGATGGCCGGCGCGAGATCGTTGGGGTTCGTGATCGGTCCCTGCGCATGGACACCCATCCCCTGCGCGATCTTCGCGAAGTCGATGTTCGGATCCTCGATCGTCGTCCCGATATGGGCGCGCGTGATGCCGCGGCTGTGCCGGTTGGCCATGCGCTGCACGTGCATCACTTCCTGGTGATACGCGCGGTTGTTGTGCATCACCGCGAGCAACGGAATCCGGTGATGTGCCGCCGTCCACCAGACGCCGGGCGCATACATGAAGTCGCCGTCGCCCTGAATCGTCACGGACAGCCGGCCGCGCTTCTTGTTCGCAAGCGCTGCTCCAATCGCCGCAGGCGCTCCGTATCCGACACCAGCCCCACCAGAACCGCCGAGCGACTGATAGTGCTTGTCGCGGCTCCAGAGCCGCGCGGTCCAGTCGCTCATGATGCCGCTCTCGGCCACCAGCGACCAATCCTCCTTCTTGATCGCCGCCCACAGCTCCATCGTCAGCCGAGCGGTGCTGATCGGGCTTGCGTCCCACGCGAACGCCGCCTCGGCGCGCGCACGCTCGAGCGCGGTCGCGTGAGCGTCAGCGAGCTTCTTCCCTCGCTCCTGAAACGCCGTCCGCTTCTCAGCGGTGACCAGCCGCTTGCAGGCTTCAGTCAATGCGGGCAGTGTCGCTTCGGCATCGGCAGCCATCGCGACGTCTACTTCGGGATAGCGCTGGAAGTCCTGGTAGTTGCCCTTCGTCACCAGATCGAGCGCCGTGATGCTAATCAGCTTCGTGCCAGGCTTGACGACCGATCTCGACGTCCGCATCAGACCGTCGCGGACGGTGCTGACGGTGCCCCAGAAGTCTGTCAGCTCGAGGCCGAGCACGACGTCGGCATCGGCGATCAGCTGGCGCGCGCTGCCGCTCTGGTTGAGCGGATGACGCGACGGGAAGTTCATGCGGCCTCCCTGATCGATCACGGGAGCCTGCAGTGCCTCGGCCAGCTCGATCAGTCGCTGGATGCCCGCCGGTGTTCGGGCTGCGCGATCCGCCACGATGACCGGGTTGCGTGCGTTGACCAGGAGTTGCGCCGCCTCTGCGACCGCGCCGGAATCACCTTGCGGCGGCGTGGCGCGCGTCAGCTTCGGGATCCGGAGACGCGACGTCACCTCCGCCGAGATCGGATCTTCCTGAAGTCCACCGTCGAGCACGAGCAGTACCGGCATCATCGGTGGCGTCATCGCGATCTTGTAGGCGCGCATGGCCGACTCGGCAAAGTGCGGCAGCGAGATCGGCAGGTCGTCCCACTTGATGAAGTCGCGGACCATCGCCGCGGCGTCCTGCACGCTGTGCGCCCACTCGACCCCGGGTCTACGCAGGGTCGCATCGAGTGAGTTGCCGGCAAGAACGTACACCGGCACGCGATCGCAGTAGGCGTTGTAAATCGCCATCGCGGCGTGCTGCATGCCGACGGTGCCGTGACACAGCACGGCCATCGGCTTGCCCTCGGCCTTGAAGTAGCCGTGCGCCATCGCCACCGCGGATTCTTCATGGCAGCAGGTGATGAACTCCGGCTTCGAATTGCCGCCGTAGTTGATGATCGATTCGTGGATGCCGCGGAAGCTCGACCCTGGATTGGAGGCGACGAACTCGAAGTCGAGAGTCTTGAGGACGTCGACCATGAAGTCGCCGCCGGGACGATCGGTGGTGATGACTTCTCCGCCCTCGGGAGGATCGACTTCGCGCGGCGCGACCGGCGCGGTCCCTTGAACAGGCGCGGCTAAAGACGCGCCTTTCCCTGCCTCGTAGGGGCCGGTCTTCAGACCCGCCCGCGAAGATTCGAGCGCGTCAGCGTTGGGCACGAGCGCGGCCGCACCAGTGACCGCGGCGCTCTTCAGAAAATCGCGCCGGTTCTTCATCGCCTTCCTCCTCGCCATGCGTCGAGACTCCAGGCACCAGGGCCCGCTGCCCAGAAAAACAGAAAGAGAAAACAGAACAGGATCGACGCTTCCATGCCGGCCTGGTCGAAGCTTTGCCAGAAGCCACGCGGAGCCCACGCCCTGAAGTACGCCACCGCCATCTCTCCCGACAGGACGAAGGCCACAGGACGCGTGAAGAAGCCGAGGGTGAACAGCGGCCCGCCAACGATCTCCAGCCATCCAGCGAAACCGCGGATGGTCATGATGTCGCGGTCGATGCGGCCGCCTCCGACGCCGAAGATCTTCTCCAGCCCGTGCATGAGGAACAGACACCCGGCAGCGATCCTGAGGACGCTGAGCAGGATGGGCGTCCATCGCTTGTCGATCGCGACCGCACCGCGCAAACGATCCACGCTCCATGCGCCGGCGCCCGCTGCCGACAGGTACAGGAAGAAGAACGCGTTCAGCAGAATCGGATCGCCGCCGTTGCGATGGGTGAACGGGCCGCGTTGCAGCGGCCCAAGGAAGAACAGGATGAAATAGAGCACCGCGAGCACGAGGCTGATCTGCCTCGTGTACACGCCGAGGATGATCAGGAGTCCGGCCGGAAATGCCACGAGTTCCAGGGCCCCCTCGAAGGACACCCTCGACGCGTGGCTGGCTTCGGGATACGCCAGGACCTGCTCCATCCCATGACGGAGCACGAGGAAACCGAAGATTATTCGGGCGGCGCTCTGCAGATACGGCGCAAGCTGTCCCATGCGACTGTGTTCATAACCTTCCTGTCCTGCCGCGTCAACTCTGAATTCGCCGTCAGAGCTGGTCGTCCCTAGAAGTCGTACTTCACAGCGAACTGCATGATCCGCGGATCACCCGATGCCGTGATGCGCCCGAACGTCGCAGCCGACAGCGTCGTGTTCGGGTTCTCGAGCAGGAACCAGTTGAACGCGTTGAACGCCTCGACGCGCGCCTCCAGGCGGTGATTGTTGCCAAACCTGAACGACCGCACCAGCGACAGGTCCACGACTTGCCGTCCCGGACCATCGTAGGCATTGCGCACCGAGTTCCCGTACGTCCCGAGTGCCGGCTGCTGGAACGCCAACGGGTTGAGCCAGTTGTTGATCGTCTTGTCGCCGTACGGATCGTCCAGCACCTGGTTCGCGCGCTGTGTCGTCGCCTGGATTCCCGAGAGCGCCCGATCGGTTCCAGTGAAGACGGTCAGCGGGGCCCCTGAATTCGCGCGATAGATCCCCGAGAGCCGCCAGCCGGAGGCGAGCGCGCGCGCCGTCGCGTTGTCGAACTGCGGCGTCTCGACGCTCGCACTGAGGTTGAAGATGTGCTTGCGCCACGTGCCACACCGCCCCTTGTCTGATTCGAAGATGGCGTCGCGTTCGGCGTCCGGTGGCGGGTTGATCAACGAGACGGGAATCATGTATCCGGTCGCGACGTTCAGCGGCGCCTGGCCCTGGCTGATCAACCCGTCGCAGGTCGAGATCGTGTAGTTGGCGCTCGTCGTGATGCCGCCAACCGAACGCCGCTGCACCGACAGCAGCAGCCCGTGGTAGTTCTGCCATCCGGCGTCGGTGATCCAATCGAGGTAGCCGTAGTACTGGCCAACTGGCGGATTCACCTGGCTCAACTCGCGGCGGAGATCCAGCGGCGCCGTCGAGCAATTCGCGAACGACTGCGTCCCACCGGCCGGCAGCCGAAGCGTGCACGGGCCTGTCGCCGATGCTCCTGGTGGAATCACGCCGGGGTTGCCGTCAACGACGCCCCACATGTTGGTCATGCGATTGCCCATGTAGGTCGCCGACACCGCCATGTTGTCACCGACCTGCCGCTGCAACGCGACGTTCCATGCGTGGTTGCGTGTCGTCTTGATATCGGTCGGCATCGAGATGAACAGCGAATACAAGGCGGCGCTGTACGGATAGTCATCGCCACCGAGCGGAACAGGATAGGGGTTGACGCGGCCGACGGCACCCCAGGGATCGTCGAGCCGCGTGTTCGTGAGTCGCTGCTCGAGACCAAACGGCGGCGCCGAACGGGAATCGAAGAAGAATTGCCCGGTCACGAAGTCGCCGGTCAATCCGTACCCGGCGCGCACGGACGTACGGCCGTCGCCGCGCGGATCCCACGCCACGCCCACGCGCGGCGCGAGGTTCGACCAGACGATGTTCATGCCGGAATTGCCCGGGAACCCCGGATCGCCAGGATAGTAGAGGCCCGCTGGCGCCTGTGGGTAGACCGTGCTGCGCGTGTTGTTCCACATCCGATCGACATCGAACGTGTAGACCGCCTGGTCAACGCTGTCTTGCGGGAACCATGGTTCCCACCTTAGCCCGTAGTTGAGCGTCACGTTCGGCGACATTCGCCAGGTGTCCTGCGCGTAGAGCGCGAAGTAGGGTTGCTTGATGTCCTGGCGGAACGGCGTCGCCTCCCGGAACTCGAACACACGCCCGAGGAGAAAATCGGCGAGCGGCAGACCGGTCGCGCCACCGCTGAATGACATCGGTCCCATCGAGCGAACGTTCGACTCCGTTTGCCAGTCCGACATCGCGACGGCTCCGCCAATGCCGAACTGGTGACTGCCGCGGACCATCGTGAAGTCATCGGAGAACGAATACGTGCTCGGCTTGTAGTACGAGAACGTCTCGGTCCCGGTGTTGATCGAGAAGGCGCCGGTGATCGTGAGGTTCATGTACTCCGGGATGTAGGTGAACATGTTCACGCCGACATCCTCGGGACCGAAGAGCTCCGAGTGCGTCCGGATGACGCTGGTTCGACTGACGGAAAACCTGGTGTTGTTGACCATCGAGTTGTTCAACACGACCGAGTCGCCGATCACGAACGAGTGCACCGTGTTGTCGCGGCCACCGAGCGTCGCCGCCAGGATGTTTCCATCGGCATTCTCGAATGCCGGATCCCAGAACGTCTTCGACAGCATGTAGCGCGCGAACAGTGAGTGATTCGGGTTGATCTGCCAATCGATGCGGCCAATCGGCATGTCTTCGGTCGGCTTGGTTGGACGCGAATACGAGATCTGGCCACAGGGGTCGGTCGTCGTCGGCAGCAGGCCGGCGATCTTCACCGCCGCGGGACTGAACAGCGCGGGATTGATCCGGTTGTTCACGAACCCGAGCGCGGGCGGGAGTGCGAGGTTGCCCTGCGCTCGACACTGCCCCGACGCTACGGTCGTGAAATCGCCGTTCAACATCGCCGCGGTGGGAATGAACGTGACGATGTCAGCGGGCGTCTGTGTGGTGCGCGTCCCTTGATAGGCGCCGAAGAAGAAGATCTTGTCCTGCACGATCGGTCCGCCCAGGACACCGCCGTACTGGTTTCGGACCAGACCGTCGCTGGCGCGCTCGCCCGTGGTCGGATTGACGGCGGCAAATGGCGCCTTCGCGTTGAAGCGATGGTGGCGCGCAAACTCGAACACGTCACCATGAAACAGGTTGGTGCCGGCCTTGGTCGCCACACTGACCGTTCCTCCCGCCTTGATACCGTTCTGCGCGTTCTGCGAGCTCGTCTCCACGCGGAACTCCTGCATCGCGTCTGGAAACGGCAACGGCAGGTTCACGCCGTCGTACCAGTTGTTGTGCATGGCGCCGTCCAGCAGATACTGCACGCCGAACTGCTGGCCACCTGCGACCGCGATGCCGCGACTCTGAGTGAGGCTGCGGCTGGAAGGATTGCCTGTGTCGACGGCGCCGCCGGCGAGCACGACGAGCGACGCCACATTGCGTCCCTCGAGCGGCAACGCCTCGACGGCTTCGTTGTCGATCACGGCTCCGACCGCGGGATTGCGCGTCTCGACAAGTGGCGCGGCCGCTTCGACTGAGACCGTTTCCTCGAGGGCGCCCAGCAGCAGCTTCACCTGGATCAGCGGGTTGCTGTTGACCTGCAGCACGATGCCGGTCTGAACAAAGGTTCGGAAACCGGTCAGCGACGCCTCGAGGCGATAGGGTCCGATCGGCAGGTTCGTCAGCGTGTACGAACCCGCGGTATCGGTCACCGTGTCGCGGCGAAAACCCGTGCCCGTGTGGAGTGCAGCGACGGCAACGCCCGGCAGCGCTGCGCCGCTTTCGTCGACGACGGTTCCGTTGATTTGTGCGGTGGTCTGGGCGGCCGCGTTGAGAATGCCCAGTGACGAAACGACTCCGATCGTGAGCAACAGACGCAGAATGCGGTTCATTCCAAGGCCTCCTCGCAGCAGTGTCCCAGTGACCCAAGGAAGCGAACGATGGATACCCGCTTAATCGACGACCTGGTTCGGTAATGCCTCCGGTAGCTGCCGCCGCGCGCGACAGCGCGCCAGATCCTACACCCGCTCAGCCGCCCGGATCACGCCTGATGCTGGCCCCGGCCTGTTCCGTGTGGTATACGGTTCGCCACAAGCAAGGCTTCGCCTCGCTTGTGCAGCATCTTCTTGCCCGCGCTCCGCGCGGGCGAGCCGTCATGACCGGGGAGCGCTTGACTCACAACTCACGAATCGCGGCGGTCAAGACAGCTGGGACGAGCTTCTCGCGCGCAGCGGCACGGCTCGTCGTTTTCGGCCTCGCCCTTGGCTCCGGACACTGGGCGGGAGTTCTTGCTCAGCAGCATCCGTCAACCACTCGTGCAGGCCTCGAATCGATTCAGATTCGACCGAACGTGCACGTCATCTTCGGCGCCGGCGGGAACGTCACCGTCCACGTCGGAGAGGACGGGCTTGTCGTGGTCGACAGCGGTTCGGCCGCCACGGCCCGCTCTCTGCTGGACGCCATCAAGACGATTTCGTCACGGCCGATTCGCCTGATTGTGAATACCAGCGGAGACATGGATCACGTCGGCGGCAACGCCATCGTCGGTGCCGCGGGGATCGGGCTCAGCCCGGACCCCTTCGGCGACGGCAACCACGCAACGGTGCTCGCTCACGAAAACGTCCTCCTCCGTCTCAGCGCGCTCGGCTCAAATGGAACGGAATCGCCGATACCGACCAGGATGCTGCCGAACGACACCTTCACGTCCCGCTATCGGTCTTTCTACGTCAACGACGACGCCGTGCAAGTCATCCGTCAGACCGGCGCGCATTCGGACAGCGATGTGATGGTGCTCTTCAGAAAAGCCGATGTCATTGCGACCGGCGACGTCATCGACGTGCGCCAGTTCCCGGTGATCGATCGTGCGAAGGGCGGCAGCATTCAAGGAGAGATCGAAGCGCTCAACCGGCTGCTCACGGAATTCGTCGTCGCGGGCGCGCCGCTCGTGTTGAAGTCCGGCCGCACGCTGGTCGTGCCCGGGCACGGCTATGTCTCCGACTACGCCGAAGTCGTCGAGTATCGCGACATGGTCACGGTGATCAAAGACACGATTCAGGCACTGATCGACAAGGGGCTGACACTCGAGCAGGTGAAAGCCGCCAATCCGACGAAGGGGTATCGGGTCCGCTACGGATCGGATACCGGTGCATTCACGACCGACAGCTTTGTTGAAGCGGTCTTCACCGGGTTGAGTCGCACGAAATGAGGCCCACTCTCGTCGTGGCGATTCTTCTGATGACGGCTGCCGTCAGCGCGCAAGGTCGCGCGACACAGGCACCGGTGTCAACGGCGCGTGCCGATGCGCCTATCGATCTCACGGGCCAATGGGTCGCGATCATCTCGGAGGACTGGCGATGGCGCATGATCACTCCTCCTAAGGGCGACATCGTCAGCATTCCGCTCAGTCTTCAAGGCCAGCAAACAGCGGAAGCGTGGGATCCGGGCAAGGATGAAGCCGCGGGTGAACAGTGCAAGGCGTACGGCGCTCCCGGCCTGATGCGCGGCCCGATCCGCATGCGCATTTCGTGGCAGGACGACAACACGCTGAAGCTCGAGACTGATTACGGCATCCAGACCCGTCTGTTGCGCTTCGGAACTGCCACATCTGCGGGGCCCCGCTCCTGGCAAGGCATCACCTCGGCGCAATGGATCGTGCGGGGCGGTGGCGGCCGCGGCGCGCCGCGCTTCGGTTCATTGAAGACGATCACGGACAATCTCCGTCCCGGGTACTTGCGGAAGAACGGAGTGCCCTACAGCGAGCGCACGCGTTTTACCGAGCATTGGGACGTGCATTCGCTCCCGAACGGAGACAAGTATCTCGTGAACACGAACATCGTCGAGGACCCGGTATACCTGCAGGCGCCGTTTCAAACGGCGATCCACTACAAGCTCGAACGCGACACCTCCAAATGGGATCCGACGCCATGCGACGCACGATTCTGACGACGACGGTCTGCAGCCTGCTGTGGTTGATGAGTACGCCGGCGTTCGCGCAGGTGGAACTCGGTGGCACGTACGCCATCCGCATGTACGAGGATTACATCGAGCGCGGGCCTGGCTCGTTCCTGGGCGACTTCACCGGCATGCCGATGAGCGAGGAGGGTCGCGCCAAGGCGCTGCGCTACTCGTCCAGCCTTCCATCGATGATCGAGCGGCAGTGTCTGGCGCAATCGCCGTGGGTGGGACTGTACCGGCCGCTCGCGATTCGCATCTGGAGCGAAGTCGACGAGTCGGGTCGCGTGGTCGCCTGGGTGATGGGCGGTGACTATCTCAGGGACACCGTTCGCATCTGGATGGACGGACGCCCGCACCCCTCCGCCAACGCATGGCATTCTCCCTCCGGCTTCACGACCGGGCATTGGGAAGGCGACACGCTCGTCGCGCGCACCACGCACGTGAAGACCGCCTGGATCAGGCGCGGTGTCGGCATCCCGGGCAGCGATCAGTCGACGTTCACTGTCTTCATCACGCGGCGCGAGAACCTGCTGACGATCATGACCGTCCAGGAGGATCCGATCTATCTGACCGAGCCTCACGTCGTGAGTCGCGTGTGGGAGTTCGATCCGCGCGCAAGCCAGGGCCCGCTGCGCGACACGTGCAACGTCGGCGTCGAGATCCCGTCGCTCGAAGACACGGGCGAGGTGGCACACTACCTGCCCGGGCAGAATCCGGAAGAGGACTACATGGTACGCACCTACAACATCCCGAAAGAAGCGGCGATGGGGTTCGCGCACACGCTCTATCCCGAATATCGCAAGACGCTGCGGTCGATTTACACGCCGCCCGCGTCATGCGGCCGCTACTGTTGCGGATGGATCGAGCGACAGGGCTTACCTGGCGCCGCACCGGGATTGACGTGCAACGACGGCAACCTGCCGGCGGAGCTCAGGAAAGCTATTACAGGTAATGGGCGGTAGATCTTCCGTTGGTGACTCGGTGGTTTGTGAAGACTATTTGACCGACTGAAAGATTCAGCAGAGAGGTCAGTATGGAACAACCCCTGGAAGTAGCAGTGGCTGATGCGTCTGAGCGGCCTGCAAGACGAGCATTCCTGCTGGCGACGCTGGCAGGCGCTGCGACGAGCCTTCTGTCCACTCCTGCGAATGGCGCCCAATCGGGTGACGCAGAAAAGGGTGCTGTTCGACTCGTGACGGACTTCTGCGCTGCGGTCTCAAAGCTCGATCCGGCAGCCATGCGACCATTCTTCGCTGATGACGTTGTGTATCGCATGACTGAAACCACTCCCCTCATTGTCGGAGTCGAGAAAGTCCTGGAGACCTACACGAAGTTGAACGCAACCAGCATCGAGTTCA
>Ga0310810_10001869_pt1 | contig 22327 bp, 15 predicted proteins | sample NCmetagenome_FD_207641 | JGI IMG/M metagenome (GOLD analysis project Ga0310810, IMG submission 207641) | Soil microbial communities from experimental microcosm in Duke University, North Carolina, United States - NC | ecosystem: Engineered > Artificial ecosystem > Soil microcosm > Unclassified ... | reverse complement strand
GCAGCCCCTGCACCTGCGGCGCACCATCGAAGAACGGCGCGTCGGTGCCGAAGACGATTTGCGACGTGCCGACCAGCGTCTTGAGCGCCTGCATGTTGACCGGATTCGCCGACCCCGCGGTGTCGTAGTAGAAGCGCCGCAGGTGGTGCAGCCTCGAGTTGGGCGCTGGCGCCTTCGCGAGGTTGTCCGCCGTCATCTCCGCGCCGAGCAGCCGTCCCGCCACGCCGACGAGTGTGCCGCCTGCGTGCGAGAAGATGAACCGCACGTCGGGACACTTCGTTGCGGTCTCGCTGACGATCAGGCTCGCGATCGTGCGCGTCGTGTCCATCGGATACTCGAGCATCTGATTCGCGACGCGCGGTATCAGGTTCTGGCAGCACGCCGAGTCGGTCGGGTGTGTATAAACGACCGCCTTGCGCCGATTGAGCTCGGCGAGCACGGGCGCAAACGACGGATCGCCGAGCCAGGCGCTTCCATAGCTCGTGAGCAGGCCAACGCCATCCGCCTTGAGCGTATCGAACGCGTATTCGATCTCCTTGAGGCTGCCTTCGACGTCGGGCAAGGGCAAGACCGCGAACAGGCCAAAGCGTCCCTTGTAGTCAGAGACCAGCTTGGCAGCGGCGTATTCGTTCATCTCGCGCGCGAGTTTGCGCGCCTCCTGCACGTCGCCGAACCAGACGCCTGGTGCCGTGATCGACAACATCGCGGTCGCGATGCCCACGCGATCCAGCGCTTCAACGGCGCTCGCAGGCGAGTAGCCCTTCCAGGCGGCGAGACCGGGAATGGGTGACGCGGCGTTCTTCGCGTTCAGCGTCGCGTAGAAGCTCGGCGAGACGAAGTGTTGATGGATGTCGATTCGACGTGCCGGCGTCCCCGGTGTCTGTGCCGCAGATGGCAGACCGTGGAGCAGCGACCCCGCACCAGCGGCTCCAAGCGTGGCAAGAAAGAGGCGCCGGCTGCGGCGCGTGTCGTCGTTCATGTCTTAGGGGCCTCCGGTGAAAAGGTGTGAAGGGGTCAGACCCCTTCACAGTTATGCGCGGGCGAGGATGACGTCCAGGATCACTGACCGGCCAGCTCGAACCTGTTCGAGACCGCGACGCAACGCTGGCAACACCTCGTCGGGGTCCTCCACACGTTCGCCAACGGCCCCGACGACGGCCGCGAGCAGATCGTAGCGGGGCGAGGGCGCGAGATCGGTGCCGACGAAGTGCCGCCCCTCTACGGAGTAGCCCTTCGGATACGCGCTGATCAGCGGCGCTTTGTTCGCGTTGTACGCGCCGTTGTTGAAGACGATCACCAGGATGGGCGCCTGATTCATCTGGCTCGCCCAGAGCGCCGCCAGCGGCTCGCCGAAGACGAACGACCCATCGCCGACCACGAGCACGACCGGACGATCCTGGCGCGCGAGCTTGATGCCGAGCGCCGCGCCGAGTCCCCAGCCCAGTGACGACCCACCACTTCCGTACATCGTCTCCGGTTCGTCGGTGTCCACGTGGTTCCAGACAGCGACGTGGCTCGTGAGCGACTCGTCAACGAACACGCACTCCGGTGCGTCGCGTTGAAGCTGACCGATGCAGTAGCCGAGCCATTCGGTGGTGAGAGGCCGCGTGTTCTGCATCGCCAGCGCCGATGCTTTGCGCGCTGCGCGCCGCTGGTTGTGCCGCGCGGCCAACTCGGTGCGTCGCGCCTCGATGTGTGCCCGGTCGCGATCGGTCAGGAGTTCCGCGGCGTAGCCCGCGACGAGCTCGAGCGCTCGCGCACTGTCTGCACGAATGGCGGACGTCAGCGGGAAGCTCCAGAGGGGGATCCGTTCCTTGATCGGATCGACGTCGATCTGGAGGATCGTTGCATCGGCTCGCGGAGTGACCTGCGTCGGGATGTAGGGCACATCGCTGTCAACGATCAGCATCACATCTGCGGCCTCGACGAACGGCCCTGGCTGGAATCCCTGGTGGAGCGGGTGGCTCGTCGGGAAGTTTGTGCGCTCCCGGCGCTCCACGACAGGCAGCGCAAGCAGCTCGGCAACCTTCACGAGGGCGTCGAATCCCTGCCGTGTGCGGCCCGCTGTTGACGTGAGCAGCACCGGGCGCTCGCTGCGAACGAGATGTCGCGCAACGTCGCGCAGCGCGTCAGGGTCACCTGCACCGAGTCGTACGGGCCCTGTCAACTCGGGAGCCGGGTGCTTCACGTCGCCCACTTCGCTCATGAGGACTTCACGCGGCAGCGTGAGGTAGACAGGCCCTGGTGGATCGCTCGCCGCGACCTGCAACGCGCGCGCGATCACCTCGCCCATCTGCTCGGGACGTCGCAGCTCGTAGTCCCACTTCACGAAGTTGCGAACGATGCCGTGCTGGTCGAACTGTTCCTGCAGCCAGTGGATGTAGGTGTCGCGCGTGCCGCGCTGACTGGAGTCGCTCGTGTAGGGCGTGCGGCCTGCCGAGATCAGGACCGCTGCGCGTCCACGTTGCGCGTTGTGCAGCATGCCGCCAAGGTTCTGCGTGCCTACGTCCACATGCACCAGCACGGCCTGCGGGCGGCCTGTCGCCTGGTAGTAGCCGTGCGCCGCGGCCAGTGCCACGAGCTCGAACAGACAGAGCACGGTGCGGGGAACTGGTTCGCCAAGTTGTTCCAGCTTCGAGAGCGCTTCCTGGATTGGGATCGTGTCGGTGCCCGGGTTCATGAACAGGCACTCGACGCCCTGCGCCATCAGCGCGCGAACGTAGGCTTCGGCCGATTCAGCGGGCCGCTGCTCGAGAGGTTGTGGAGCTTTGTCGTGGGTGGGTTGTGACTTTGTCGCCATGGCGTGGTCCGGCTGAAGCCGGACACTACGACAGCATTAGTTGTTGTCCTGCGGGTCGTCTGCGTTTCGGCTGCGGGCAGGGGCGGCGCCCGGTATCGGCTTTCCTGGCACACCACCGAGCTCGCGAATGACTTTGGCCGTCTCCTCGTGCGCGACGCCAGACGTGCCGCCGAAGCCGAAGCCGCCGGCCAGTCCGAGTGCCGTATCGAGCGCCGTGTATCCGCGCTTGTCCTGGATGTCGAGCTTGAGGCCGTTCTCGTGGAGGAATCGCACCACGTCGGTCCAACCCCACAGCGCGGCGCCATGTGCAGCCGTTCGTCCCTGCGTATCGACACCGTTGATGTCGGTCCCCGCGGCCAGCAGCAGGCGGATCGATTCGATCGCTTCCTTCTGCGTCTTGTTGCGGCCGGTCATGTCCTCTTCGCGGGCGGATACGTTGGCGGCCATCATGATCGCGTTCACGTTGCCGCGGCTCGTGGCCGCGCGCGGGTTCGCGCCCTTGGCGAGCAGCATCTTGATGACCGGCACGTCGCCAGCCTTGGCGGCACGCAGTAACGGTGTCGTCCCCGCGCCGAGCACGCCATCACCGCCGCGATCGAGCTTGGTCCGATACGGGACCTGGGCCCGCAGCGGCACGTCCACTTTCGCGCCGCGGTCGAGCAGCTTGGTGATGATGTCCATGCTGCTCAACGTGTCGTCGGTCTCGCGCGGCGCCGGCCGGTTGGACGATGGGATCGTGTGCGCATCGACGGCGGCCCATAGTGCCGTGCGCCCGACCTTGTCTTGCATGTCGAGATTCGCGCCCGCGTCGATGAGCGCCCCGGCGACGTCGAAGTGTCCGTTGATGAGCGCGAGCACGAGCGCTGAGTACTGATCTGGATCGACGATGTTGGGATCGGCGCCGGAGGAAACGAGAACCTTCACGCAGTCCACGCAGCCTTCGCGTGCGGCGAACAGCATGGGTGTCAGGCCGCCTGGTGGCAGCCACTTGTCGCGTGGCTCAGAGGTGCGCTGACGCTCCCACGCGATGATCGTGGACCGGGCGTTGACGTCGGCACCGGCTTCGATCAGCGCACGCAGCATGTCGGGGTGCCCCTGCGCGGCCGCCCACATCAGCGGGGTCTGACCCCGCCAGCTGTCGCCTGCGTCGAGCGACGCACCGTGCGCGATCAGAACCTTGGCGGCCTCCACTTTCCCGGCATGCGCGCACGTATGCAGCGCGGTCTCGCCGTACGGGCCGGTGGCGTTTGCGCTGATGCCCGCCGCAATCAGCTTCTCGACGATGGCGGCGCTGCCGCTTTCGCAGGCGAGGGCAATCGCGGAAATTCCGTAGCGATTCGTGGCTTTGACGTCGGCGCCGGCTCGAATCAGCCGATCGACCAGCGTCGCGTCGTTGTTCCGCACGGCCCAGTGCAGCGGCGTGGTGCCGTCCGGCTCGGCGATGTTCGGATCGACCTTCTTGCCGAGTAGCGCAACGGCCGTCGTGCTGTCGCCGGCCTTGACGGCCTGGACGAGGCGCTGATCCTTGACGACCGTCTCGGCCGCGTTCGCTGTGCCAGTCAACGACAGAGCAACGATCAGAGATGCGAGAAGCGTTGTTCGCATGCGTGTGAACTGCCTACTGCTTACCGCCTACAAACAGGCGGGTCTAAAGACCCGCCTCTACGAGTTTGCCTGCCGCCTACTGCCTACTACAAGTTGCTTAAGAGCCCCGAGCTGTCGCCGAGCGATTCCTGCTTCACGCCAACCTTGTCCAGCATCGTGACGAGCAGGTTCGTCATCGGCGTGTGGTCGGCGTATTTCAAGTGCCGTCCGCCCTGCAGGCGACCTGCGGCGCCGCCGATCACCAGGTTCGGAAGCGGGTAGTGATCGTGCGCGTTGCTGTTGCTCATGTTGCTGCCATAGAGCAGCGCGGCATGATCGAGCAGCGAGCCGTCGCCGTCGGGTGTGTTCTTCAGTCTGTCGAGGAAGTACCCGAACTGCGAGATGTTGTAGGTCTGGATCTTGACGTTCTTCTCCATCTTCTCCGCGCGATTCTGGTGGTGAGAGATGGCGTGATGACCGTCGGTGACTCCGACCTGTGGATACGTGCGGTTGCTGACCTCGCGCGAGATCATGAAGGTGATGACGCGCGTGACGTCGGCCTGATAGGCGAGCGTCATCAGGTCGTACATCAACTTGATGTGTTCCTCGTAATCGAACGGCACCCCTGCCGGCCGCGCTGGCAACTGGAGATCCTCGTCGCCCTGGCTCGTCTCGGCGCGCTGAATGCGGCGCTCAATCTCGCGCACGTTCTCGAGGTACTGCGTCATCATCTGGCGATCGGACGGACCGAGCTGCACCTGCAGGCTGGCAACGTCCTTTGTAATCGCGTCGAGGATGCTCTTGTCTTCCTTGATGCGCGCGAGCCGCTCGGCTGCGCTGCCGCCCTGGCCGAACATCCGCTCGAACACTTTCCGCGGATTGATCTCCATCGGCATCGGCGTCGTCGGCGTGCGCCACGACAGCGTGTTCATGTAGATGCAGCCGTAGTCGCGATCGCATGAACCGATCAGGCCGGAATGATCCTCGGTCGCCAGCTCCATCGACGGAAGCACGGTGTCCTGCCCGATCTGCTGTGCGGCGATCTGATCGGCAGTCACGCCGGCGAACGCGTCAACGCCTTGCGTCGCCTTTGGTCGCACGCCACTGAGCCACGTGGTCGGGCTGAGTGAGTGGACGGCAGTCGTGTCTGCGGCGCGATGGCCAAGTCCGCTGATGACGTTCAGGCGATCGCGGAACGGCTCGAGCGGCTTGAGGATCGGTGTGAACTCGAATCCGGCGCCCTCGGTCGAAGGTGTCCACTGCGCCATGATGGCGCCGTGCGGGATATAGACGAATCCGAGACGCGCGAGAGGCTTCGCGGCGGTCTGTGCCAGCAGCGTCCGCGCCGGGATCATCGAATCGAGCAGTGGCAACGCCAGGCTCACCCCGATGCCCTTCAGGAACGTTCTCCGCGGCAAGTGCTTCTTGGTGACGAACATCTCGGTTATCTCCCGGCGGGTCTGAAGAACAAGACCCGCCCTACGCTGTCGTAGGCCGGGTCCTGATTTGGACCCCGCGACGTCTTACTCAATTCGTGCTGACTGCCTGCACCTGCGCCGCCTTCTTCATCTGGAAGGGGGCGCTCTTGACGATGCCCATGACCAGCGCGGACCACTTGTAGTTCGCTGCCGCTGTCTCGCGCGCAATGCTGCGCACGAGCGGCATGTCGTTGTAGTCGAGCCCACGGCCCAGGCCGTACGTCATCAGCTTCTCGGTCACCGTGCGCACGAACATGTCGGGATGCTTGTTCAAAGCCTGTCGCAGCGCCACCGGACCGTCCACCTTGGTTCCGTCCGCGAGCTGACCGACCGGATCGACCTTCCCACCTTGTTCCTTCACGCGCCACTCGCCAACGCCGTCGAAATTCTCGAGCGCGAACCCGAGCGGATCCATCACGCGATGACAGGTCGCACATGACGGCGTTCGCCGGTGCGCTTCCATGCGCGCGCGGAGCGACTGCGCTTCCTGTCCGGCCTCGTTGTCGTTGAGCGCCGGCACGTCGGGCGGCGGTGCTGGCGGAGGCGTGCCGAGCACGTTCTCCAGGATCCACTTTCCGCGCAGGACCGGTGACGTGCGATTGGGGTACGACGTGACTGTGAGGACGCTACCCTGGCCGAGGAGCCCGCGGCGCTCCTCCTGTGTCACCTTCACGCGGCGGAAGTGACTGCCGTAGACGTTCGGAATCCCGTAGTGCCGCGCCAGGCGCTCGTTCACGAACGTGTAGTCGGCGTTCAACAGGTCGAGAATGCTGCGGTCTTCGTGGACGACGCTCTGGAAGAAGAGCTCGGTTTCCGTGCGGAACGCCTCGCGCAGCTCGTTGTCGAAGTTCGGGAAGTCACCAGGGTTCGGGATGTGGCTCTTCAGATTGCGCAGCATGAGCCACTGGCTCGCGAAGTTGTCCACGAGCGCGCGTGACTTTGGATCGACGAGCATCCGTCGCACCTGCTGTTCCAGTACCGCAGGGCGGCTGAGTCTCCCCTGCGCGGCGAGGTCCAGCAGCTGATCGTCCGGAATCGAGCTCCACAGGAAGAACGAGAGCCGTGTGGCGAGCTCGATGTCCGTCACGCGAGCTGTCGCACCGGCGGGCGCCGTCTCCGTGCGGAAGATGAACTTGGGATTTGCAAGGATCAGACGCAGTCCCTGCTCGATGCCGTTGTCGAATGTGCCCTTTGCGCGGCCGATGGTGTAGCGCTCGATGACCGGATCGACATCCGCGCTGGTGACCGGCCGGCGATACGCACGCTTTGCCAGCGTCGTGAGGATCGTCCGCGCGCAGGCGGCTTCCTCGGTGGCCTTTGACGGCTTGCAGGTGAACACACGGCGACGGCTCGGCGTGTCGCCAGGTCCCTTCGAGTTGTACGGACCCCGCACGCTGACGAAGTCGATGAGCGGCAGCCCGTTCATGTCCTGCAAATCGTGATTGCGCTCGTGCGGCTGCAGCGGCTCGTCCGACTCCGCGTGATTGCGCTTGATGAACGTCACACCCACCATGTGGGGCCCGGCGGTGACGAACGACTTCGTCTTGAGCCGCTCATCGATCTTGTCGGCCGTTGCCGACATCGCCAGGTCGGACGCACGGTTGTCTTCTTCACCGCCAACCTGCGCGACGAACACGCGCTCACCGTCGATGCTGATCTCGACCTGATGGGCGAATTCGAGGCCGGTCAGGTAGCCGACGATGTTGCGGACAAGCTTGATGCTGAACTCGTACTCGGCATCCTGTGGGAAGTTGTGCTTGAGAAGCAGACCGCCGCGCGTGCCGAGCGGCAATCCCTCGACGTGATCCTCCTGGCCATCGTCGGGGGGCACGCGATAGTCGGAGCGGACGATGTCGTTGTCGGTTCCGATCGCGAGGCTGCTGATCGATCGCGCGGCGGCGAGGTACTGTTCCAGCAGCGACGGCGAGATGCGCAATACGCCCGCGATGTTGTCGAAGCCATGGCTCTCATCGTCAGCGGGCAGGAGGCTGGTCGGGTCGATCTCGAGATCGAGCAGATCGCGCACCGCGTTGCCGTACTCGGTGCGATTCAGACGATGAACGGGCTTGTGGCCGGGATCTGGTGAGCGTAGGGCGCGCTCGTCGATCGCCTTCTCGATAGTCGTCGCGAAGGTGTCGAGTGTCGCGGCATCGGGCCGCGGCATGCCCTGCGGTGGCATCATGCCGCCGCGCAGCTTCATCGCGACCTTCTCCCACAACTCAGCGTGGGTCGCGGCGTCGGCCGGATTCGCGCCCTCGAGGGAGAGTCCACCGGTCTTCGCGCGTCCGTTGTGGCAGGTGATGCAGTACTTCTGAACGAGTGCCTGATCGGCGGATGGGACTGGACCGCTCGTTGGCTGAGCGACCTGGGCAGGCGCGGTGGCCGCAGTCTGGGGAGCGGAACCGGGATCAGCGCGCAGACCGCTCGAGACGGCCGCGAGGATCCAGACGGTTGAGCACACCAGAAGGCAAACGCGGCCCATCGACACTCCAGCTACTGTCGTAGGGTCCGTCCCGCCGAAGCGCTTCGCGCGAAGGCGGACGGCCCTGCAGACACTAATAGCTACGCCAAAAGGGCGTGAACTATAACATACGGACCCGCCTCGACTCGGAGGTGGATCGGAGCATCTATTATGAACCGCAAGTGGCTGTGTGCGCTAGGGATCCTGCTCTGTTGGACTGGCGTGTACGCGCAGCAGCGGTGGCTCGCACCAGGCGAAAAACCACTGTCGACCGACGGTGCGGTCACGGCCTTCCCATTACCAAACCCCCGAAGCGGTCCGACGACGATCGCGCTTGCCCGGGACGGCACGCTCTGGTTCACCGAGAGCGCAGGGAACCGCATCGGGCGGATGAATCCTGACGGCACCGGCCTGAAGGAGTTTCCGCTCCCGAATCCCGACAGCTCGCCGCGCATCATCGCGCTCGGGTCCGACGGCAACATGTGGTTCTCGGAGCACACCAGCAACCGAATGGGACGCATTACGGCGGACGGCACCATCTCCGAGTTTGCGATCCCGACGCCCAACAGCATGCCGCGTGCGATTGCGCTCGGGTCCGATGGCAACATCTGGTTCGGCGAGTTTGCGGGTGGCAGAATCGGGCGCATTACCCCCGCAGGCGTCATCACCGAGTTCGCGATCCCGACGCCCGACAGCGGTCCTCGGGCGCTTGCCGCAGGGCCGGACGGCAACATCTGGTTCTCCGAGTTCAAGACGAGCAAGATCGGCCGGATCACGCCGGCGGGCGTCATTACCGAGTTCACGCTGCCAAGGCCGAACGCAGGTCCCGGTGACATCACGGCCGGTGCGGACGGTCACATGTGGTTCGTCGAGCTTGCCGGACGCATGGATGGCCGCATGCCCGACGGCAATCGCGTCGGGCGTATCACGATGAGGGGCGAAATCACGGAGTTCTCGATCCCGAGCCAGACCGGATCGCCGATCAACATCGCCGTGGGGCCCGATCGAAATGTCTGGTTCACCAAGGGAGGGATCGTCGGTCGGGTGACGCCGGACGGAGTGATCACCGAGTTTCCGCTGTCGTCACCCATGGCTGGAGGCACCGGCCTGACCGCTGGCGCCGACCGTCAGCCGCCGACCCGGCTGAGTAATAGACTATGGGTCGCTCAATCGGGCGATAACTCGATCGGCTTCCTGAGTTTCAAATGATGTCAATTCCCAACTCCCAACTCCCAACTCTCAAGGGGCGCCGAGAATGAATCGACTTATGAGCGGCGTGATGTGGGTGGCGATTTCGCTGGCTGGCGCGGGGGCGTTCGGCTACATCGCCGTCGAGCGCGGCGAGACGATCAGCGCCGCCTGGCTCGTCGTCGCGGCGGTCTGCACCTATCTCGTCGCCTATCGCTTCTACTCGCGGTTCATCGCAGAGAAGGTCTTCGAACTGGATCCGAAGCGCGCGACGCCCGCCGAGCGGCTGAACAACGGACGCGACTTCGTCCCGACGAACCGGTGGATCCTCTTCGGCCATCACTTCTCGGCGATCTCCGGAGCCGGGCCGCTCGTCGGTCCAACACTGGCCGCACAGTTTGGGTTTCTTCCCGGAACGATCTGGCTCATCGCCGGCGTGGTGCTCGGCGGTGCGGTGCAGGACTTCCTGATCCTCTGCGCGTCGATGCGGCGCGATGGCAAGTCGCTCGGTCAGATCGCGAAAGAAGAAGTGAATCCCGTCGCCGGTCTTGCGGCCATGGTCGCGATCTTCGCGATCATGATCATCCTGCTTGCGGTGCTCGCGCTCGTCGTCGTGAATGCGCTGCGTGACAGCCCCTGGGGATTGTTCACGCTCTCGATGACGATCCCGATTGCGTTGCTCATGGGCTGGTGGATGAGGGTCGTACGGCCGGGCAAGGTGGCTGAAGCAACGGTGATCGGCATCGTTCTCTTGTTCGTCGCGCTCGTCGGCGGTCAGTGGGTCTCGCAGAGCCCGACATGGGGCCCGGCTTTCACGTGGTCGGGGACCAGACTCTCGTGGGCCATCATGGTCTACGGCTTCATCGCTTCGGTCCTGCCGGTGTGGTTGCTGCTCGCTCCGCGCGACTACCTTTCGGCGTTCATGAAGATCGGCACCATCGTGCTGCTCGGTGTCGCAATCATCTTCGTGATGCCGCCGCTGAAGATGCCGGCGGTTACGCAATTCATTGACGGGAGCGGGCCTGTCTTTGCCGGCAAGCTCTTTCCGTTCGCCTTCATCACGATCGCCTGCGGAGCGGTCTCCGGATTTCACGCGCTCATCTCGAGCGGCACGTCGCCAAAGATGCTCAGGTGCGAACCTGATGCGAGGCTCGTGGGCTATGGCAGCATGCTCGCCGAATCGCTCGTCGGCGTGATGGCGATGATCGCCGCCGCGACGCTCGAACCTGGTGTTTACTTCGCGATGAACGTTGGTCCCGCGACGCTCGGCACGAACGCCACATCGGCGGCCCAGGCAATCGCACAGTGGGGCTTCACCGTGAGCCCGGAGCAGCTCAATGCGCTCGCCGCGCAGATGGGCGAAGCGACGCTGCTCTCACGCACGGGCGGCGCGCCGAGCCTCGCCGTCGGCATGGCCGGCATCCTCGGCAACGTCTTCAGCGGGCCTGGCCTCGCGCTCTGGTATCACTTCGCGATCATGTTCGAGGCGGTCTTCATCCTGACGACGATCGATGCGGGAACCAGGGTCGGCCGCTTCATGCTGCAGGAACTGCTCGGTCACATCTCCGAGCCACTGGGACGGACGTCCTGGTATCCAAGTATCCTGTTCTCATCGTTCCTCGTCGTGATCGCGTGGGGCTACTTCCTCTATCAGGGTGTCGTCGATCCGCTTGGCGGTATCAACTCGCTGTGGCCGCTGTTCGGCATTGCGAACCAGCTGCTTGCCGCTGTCGCGCTCTGCGTCGCGACGACGGTTCTCGCGAAGATGGGGAAGTTGCGCTACACGTGGGTCCCGGTCCTTCCGCTGGTCTGGCTCGCCGCAGCGACGCTGACCGCCGGATGGCAGAAGGTGTTCTCGCCCGATCCGAAGCTCGGGTTCCTGTCGCACGCACAGTCGCTTGCGGGCTCGACGAATCCTGGCGTCGCCCAGATGATCTTCAACGATCGGATCGACGCGGCGCTCGCACTGTTCTTCATGGTGATCGTCGTTGTCGTCATCCTCGCATCGGCGCGCGAGTGGTACCTGATCGCCGCCGGCCGCAAGACGCCTCAGGTGAACGAGGCACCTTTCGTCAAATCGCGGCTGGACGCTGATGCCGTTCGTGCGTAGTAAGCGATAGCGGTCCGAGGGGCGACGGGCCGACGTGCGGCGCCTACATCACGCTGAGATCTTCGCAGATCCGCCAGAGGCGTTCCTGGGCGTCGCCATTCCTGAACTCACAGGGGAGCTCGCGGCGATCGCTGTAGAAGCGGCTCGTGATTCCCTCGACCGCGGGATCGCTCGCCAGCCACACGGCAGTATCCGCACCTTCCGCCATGGTCCGACCGGATCTCTCGCGATACGCCTGACGGATCGCGGGCGGCAGATCGCGAGACAGCTCCGTGCCGGGCACAAAGCCCGGCGTCATGGCGTTCACCGTCGAGCCACGCGGCAATCGAGTGGCAAGGGCCCAGGACCATAGCCGATTGCAGGCCTTCGATTGGCGATAGGCGGTGAGGGCGTCGTACTGCCGTCGGGTGAACTGCAGATCGTCGAAGTCGAGGTCGCCCGCGAACGCCGATGCGACAACGACGATGCGAGCCGGCGGAGACGAGAGTCGATGGAGGAGCTCCCGCGTCAGGACGTGATAGCCGAGCACGTTGGTGGCGAACGTCAGCTCGATGCCGTCGACGCTCTCGCTCCGCTGACCCTGTGACGTGCCGGCGTTGTTCACGAGCACGTCGAGCCTGTCGTATCGCTGGCGAAATGCCTCGGCGAATGCGCGCATCGACTGCAGGCTCGATGTGTTCACGTGCAGCACGTCCGCACGCCCACCGCGCCGCTCGATCTCGTCGGCGACGCTCTTGCCTTTGTCCAGATCTCGACATGCGAGCACGAGCTCTGCGCCGCGCGCGCCGAGGTCGACCGCGATCTGACGGCCGATTCCCGACGTCGGCCCGGTTACGATCACGCGTTTATCAGCGATCCATTCCATGTCTTAATCAAATCATGGCGCGCTTCGATTGCGGTCCGAGGGGACGACGGCACGACTGTGCGAGCGTCCCGTGTGCGGACCATCGGATCTGACCCCGGACCCCCGTACCATCGGACCGGACCGTCGCACCCCACACCATCGCACCTTCGGACCGTGCATTCTCTTAGAGACTATCAATCGTCAACGTCGTGTCGGCATCCTTCCACGCTTCGTCGAACGCGCGCTTGACCCACTCGGCATCCGCGCTCTTGCCCTGCTTCACGAGGCTCTCGTGCAGCCCGAAGAGCGAGCGTGCATTTCGTGGATGTCGCACGAGATCGTCGCGGAACACGCGCTCCGCGTCTGCGGCCTTACCAGCGAGGAGCAGCGCCGCGCCCAACGACTCGCGCACCGGATAGAAGAAGATCGGCGGCTCATCGTACGGAATCTTGTCGGCAGCGGCGACGGCGTTCGTCCACAGACGGATCGCATCTGCCTGAGATCCTTTGGCTGCCGCGATGCGCGCATCGAGCACGATCGCCGCGAGCGCCAGAACGGCCCTCGCGCTCTCGAGCCCCGTGCCGCCGAAGAGTGCCTCAGGGGGAATCTTCGCGGACGACTCAGCAAGCGCCGTCCGCTCTTGGACAGACGCATCGGTGTTGCCTGTTCGAGCGAGTGCGACTCCGCGCGCGAAGTGCCACCACGCGACTTCCACCGGATGATCCGAAGGCGGCGACGCTGACGCCAGAATCTCGTCGTGCCGCGCGAAGCGCAGCATCACCGCGGTCTTCATCGTGATCATCGACTCGACCATCGGCATCATTTGCGTGTGCGGCGCCATCTTCTCCGCAACTTCATCGGCGGCGCGACGCGCCGAAGCAAGTCGTCCGCGCATCATTTCCGAGTCGGCGAGGAAGTGCAGGTTGTGCGTGAAGTAGGCCATCCCATAGAAGCTGTCTGGCGAAGCGACCTTGAAATACTCGCGGTCGGCCTGCGCGCCCGCCTCGTTGGCGCGCGCGGCCGCAGCCTGATCGCCGACGCGCGCGTAGATGTGGGCGGGCATGTGCGTGAGATGACCGGCGGCCGGCGCCAGACGATCGAGCCGCGTCGCGCTCGCGAGGGCACGCCCCGGCGTGGGCGAGGCCTCAACCGTGTGGATGTAGTAGTGATTGGCGCCGAGATGATTCGGATCTCGCGCAAGAACCGACTCGAGCACGGCAACGATCTCCTCCGTTCGGTCCGCCGGCTTGCCGTCGAGCGACCACAGCTTCCACGCGCGCAGATTCATCAGGCTTTCCGCGTACAGCGTGGCAGCGTCGAGGTCGTCGGGATACTTCCGTGAGAGATCACGCATCGCATCGGAGTACTTGCGCGCCAGCGCCGCGCGATCCGCCTTGGCCGTCATCGGGAACCTGATGGCCATCGCTTCGATGTACGCGCGCTCAATGTCCGATCCGCCATTCGACAGCATGAGTGCCTGCGTGATGGCGACGTTTGCCTGGTCGGCCCGGGCTTCGTCTACATCGAGGTTGTAGTTGGGGCCCAGTGCCCAGGCGATCCCCCAGTGCGGCATCGCCGCTTTCGGATCGAGTTCTGCCGCACGCCGGAACGAGCGCACCGCCTCTTCGTGGTTGAACCCGAAGACGTAGTTGAATCCCTGATCGAAGTACTGTTGCGCTTCGCTGCTCGTCGTGACGATGGCGTGGTGGTGATTGCCCATGCCCGGAATCAGCGGCGGCGTCTGCGCGAGCGGTGTGGTGGGTGCCGCGGCGGGAGCCGGTGCTGCGGCGTGCTCCGGTGACGGGCGGTTGCAGCCCGCGACGAAGAGAGATGCCAGGGCGACGAGCACGCTGGTACGCATGGGCCGATCTTAATTGCGCGCTGGCTGGCCTTCGTTAAGATCTCGTCATGACTCCAGCGGAACGCCTGCGTGTCCTCCTCGAACGTCCCGGCATCCTGGTGATGCCCGGTTGTCACGATGCGATGTCGGCTCGCCTGATCGAGGAGGCGGGCTTCGAGCTCGGCTTCATGAGCGGATTCGCCGTCTCGGCCGCGCGTCTTGGCATGCCGGACACCGGCTTGATCTCGTACGGCGAGCTCGTCGATCAAGGACAGAACATCTGCCGCGCGGTTTCAATCCCGATGATCGGAGACGGCGACACGGGGTTCGGTAGCGCGCAGAACATCAAGCGCACGGTGCAGGGCTACGAGCGCGCGGGATTTGCCGCCATCATGCTCGAGGATCAAGTCGCGCCGAAACGCTGCGGCCACACGGAAGGGAAATCAGTTGTTGGCCGCGATGAAGCGCTGACGCGCATCCGCGCAGCCGTGGATGCGCGCGACAGCGGCAGCGGCATCCTCATCATGGCGCGCACCGATGCGCGCGCGTGCGTCAGCCTGGACGAGGCGATCGCTCGCTGCCAGTCGTTTCGCGAGCTCGGTGCCGACATCACCTTCCTCGAAGCGCCACTGAACGAAGAGGAGATGCGACGGTACTGCGCCGAGGTCGACGGACCGAAGATGGCCAACCTGATCGAGGGCGGAAAGACGCCGCTGCTGCCGCCGCAACAACTCGAAGCCATCGGCTACACGATCGCGGTCTACCCACTGACGTTGCTCAATGTCTCCATTCAGGCAATGCGAACGGCACTCGCAAGCCTCCGCCGCCACGAGCCGGCCGCGGCCATGGACTTCGAGGATCTGAAGAAGGCAGTCGGCTTCCCCGCGTACTACGCCGAAGAGGCGCGCTACGGGCGCTAGGGTCCTCTCTGGGGTCTGAGCTTTCGGCTCTGGGCTCCAGGCTCTGGGCTTTAGTAACGGCGGAAACCAGAGACCAAAGACCAGAGACTCGAGACCAGCGACAGAGCGGCGGTGATGAACATCACGGCCATGGCGCAGTCCTCTAGGCTGACTGCGCGACGTTCAGCAGTGGACGATGCGGGATGATGCGAGTCTCGCGCTGATCCTGTTCGCGCACGTACTCGAGCGTGTTGTGAAGCGCGGCGATGATCGATTCGAGAGCGACTTCTGATTCCCGGCGCTTGAGACGCAGGCCATCGATCTCACGCTGAACGTCTTCGAGCGCTGACTGGGCCTTGTGCGTGATGAGCTCCGCGCGTCCCTCGGCCTCGCGGATGATGCGCGCGGCGTCGAGGGAGGCGGTCTCCTTCATGTCGTCGGACACTTTCTGTGCGCTCATGAGCGCGCCCTTGAGGGCGCTCTCGAGCTCGCGGTACTGCGACAGTGACGCGTCGAGGCGCGCGACTTCCTGGCGGAGGCGCTCGTTCTCGCGTGCCGCCTGCTCATACCCATCAGCCGCTTCGAGCAGGAACGCATTGACTTCGGCACGGTCATAGCCGCGCATCGACGTGGTGAACTTGGCCTGTCGGACATCGAGTGGCGTCACCGCGGAATGACGATCGGGTGAGGGCAGGCGCCGCGTCTCGACGGCCGGGGTCAGGTCTTCATTGTTCAACATGTCGGCTCCCAAAAATTGCCGTGCCGACCCGCACCATGGTGGCGCCTTCCTGAATGGCGACCTCGAAGTCCCCGCTCATCCCCATCGACAGCTCTCGCAGCATCGGGGCAGGAACGCCTGAAGCCAGCCACTCGTCGCGAAGAGTACGCAACCGTTGAAACCAGGGTCGCGCGTCTTCGGGCGTGTCCGGTATGGGCGGCAGCGTCATCAACCCGACGACTCGAGCGGCGCGACATGCGCCCGCGGCTTCCAGGAGCCGCGGCACCTCGCCAGCGGGAATACCAAACTTGGTCGCTTCCCCCGCGAGATCCACCTGAATCAACAATTCCGGCACGCGTCCTGATTCTTCGGCCGCGCGATCGAGCTTCTGAAGCAGCTCGAGGCTATCGACCGACTGAATCATCGCAAACGCGGAAACCGCCTTTCGGGCTTTGTTCGTCTGCAGGTGGCCAAGTAAATGCCACCTGATTGAAAGGTCGGCTGATGTCGCGAATTTCTGTAGACCTTCCTGCACTTTGTTCTCGCCGAAGTCGACCTGACCGGCGGCGCAGGCTTCGCGAATCGCGTTGATAGGAAAGGTCTTGGAGACGGCGATGAGGCGAACTGAGGAGGGATCCCGCCCGGCCGAGGCCGCCGCATCCGCGATACGGCGACGAACCTCAGCCAGGTTGTGGGCAATCAAAGCCAGAAGCCGTTACTTCTTGAGCATCCCCTGAAGCGCCGGCAGCGCGGCCTTGACCTCAGCCGCCTTCGGGCCGTTCGGTTCGATCTTCAGGTAGGCCTCGAGTGCCGCGATCGCCTCGGGAATCTGTCCGAGGTTGAGCGAGGTCATCCCGAGCTGGTACTGCGCCATCGCCATGTTCGGGTCTGACTTGGTCGCGGCTTCGAACTGCGTCTTCGCCTCGGCGAACTTGCCCGAGTTGAAGAGGATGACGCCGTTGTTGTAGCTGGCCTCTGCACCGCCGCCGCCAGCCGCGCCGCCGCCCAGTTGTGCGGCCTTCGAGCTCGCTTCGGCCGCGAGGTCGAACTTCTTCTGCGCGTTGTAGACGCCGGCCAGGCCAGTGTAGCCCTCAGCCGCGTCCGGCTTGAGCTCGACCATCTTCTTGAACGCAGTCTCGGCGTTCGGAAGATCCTGCTTCGCGACGTAGGCGGTGCCGATGTTGTAGTAGCAGTCCGCGCACGTCGGCATCTTGGCGAGGACTTCGTTGAACTTGGCGATCGCCTCGTCGTGCCGGCCCGCCTTCATCGCCTCCATCGCGGCGGCGGCCGCTGTCTGCAGCGCCGCAGCGGCTTCCTTGTCGGCGTTGGACAGGTTGCTCGCCGCCGACAGCGAGAAGCTGAGCGGGTTGTTCGGACCCTGTCTCACATTTGAGTTCAGCGTCTGCGAGCCGACGCCATCCTTCGATGCCGTAACTTTGTAAGCGCCAGAGCTGAGCCCGACCTGAAGGAACTCCCCGTTCTTGTCGGTCTTGGTCTGCGTCTTACGGTTAGCGTCGGTCGCCTCGAACAGGACGGTGGCGTCTGGTACCGCCTTCCCCTGTGCATCGACGACCTTGCCGCGCACAACGCTCTGGGCCAGCGCCGGCACCGCGGACACCGTGAGAACGACCGCAAGGGCCAGGGCGCCGCGGAAGAGATGGGTCCGCATAGAACCTCCTACAAATGAGTTCAAGATTTTAGTGTACTTGAGATCCCGCTTATTTGAAGAACCGGTCCACGGCCGCCAGGTCACGGGTGACCGGCGCCGGCGGTAAAGAGGCCATAAATCGGCGTCCATAGCCTGTTGTCGCCAGACGGGGATCGAGCACCGCCAGCACGCCGCGATCGCTGCGATGGCGAATCAGCCGGCCAATACCCTGCTGCAGCGAGAGGATCGCGAGCGGCACCTGATACTCCGCGAACGCGTCGCCGCCCCGCGCGTTGATGGCATCGATTCTCGCGGACGTCACCGGATCGCCGGGCGACGCGAACGGCAGCTTGTCGATCACGACGCAACTGAGCGAATCACCGACGACGTCCACGCCCTGCCAGAAGCTCGAGGTCGCGAGGAGCACCGCGTTCGGTGTGGATCTGAATTCGTCGATCAGTGCCGATCGTGGCGCCGTGCCCTGTACGAGAATCGGGTACGGCAGCGCCATCTCGACGAGCGGCTGCACCGTGCGCAGGATGCGGTAGCTGGTGAAGAGCACGAACGCCCGACCGCGCGACCGCGTGAGCAGCGCGATCGTCTCGCGCGCGACGGCTTCCGCAAACGTCGGCGATTTCGGAGGCGGCATCCGGCGAGGGAGGTAGAGCAGCGTCTGCTGCTTGTAGTCGAACTCTGATGGCACCTGCACTTCGTCGGCCTCGCCGATGCCCAGGCGTCCCTTGATGTAGTCGAACCGGCCTTCCACGGCCAGCGTGGCCGATGTCAACACGACCGTGCGAAAGCGATCGAACAACGCGTCGCGAACGATTCGCGACACGTCGACAGGCGATGCTCTCAGAAACGTGCCGAGGCCACGGTGCTCCAGGTAAAACACGAAGCTCTCATCGTCGGCGCGCAGGAGAAAGCGCAGATCCTGACGGAGGTCGCGCGTCCGCCGCACGATGGACGAGATCGCTTCGTCGAGCTCCTCGTCGGCGGCCGGCGGCCGCCTGTCCAGAGATCGCTCGAGCTCGTCGAATGCCGTCGCGAGCATCAAGCCTTCCTCTGTGCAGTCCGCCATCGCTTCGCTGGTATAGCGCACGCGCGCGTCTGCCGCGGCGACCGTCGTGCGAGCGAGCGCGAGCGCAGCGAAGAACACCGCGGCTCGATCGGTGATGTGAGTCAGCGCACGCGAGGCTTCCTGGATCTGGCCGATCTCGAGTGGCGCGGTCGGCAGCAGCCGTGCGACATCGTGAACCAGGTCGTCCACGCGGAAGTTGCTGAAGGCGACGCCGAAGTACTGCGTCGCGACGTCCTCGAGCTGGTGAGCCTCGTCCACGACGAGTGTCGGACACGACGGGATGACTTCGCCATACGCGCTCTGTCGCACGGACGCGTCAGCGCAGAGCAGGTGGTGGTTCACGATCACCACGTCCGATTCGGCGGCGCGCTGACGCATCAGCGTCAGGTAGCACTCGCCGTAACGCGGGCAGTCGGTGCCGAGGCAGGTGTCGGCATCGGCTGAGATCTCTTTCCAGAGCGGGAGATCCTCAGGCAAATCACGCAGCTCCGCGCGGTCGCCTGTCGTGGTCCGGGCTGCCCACTCCTGGATCACCGGCAGCAGGACATGGTCCCCAACCTCGATCAAGCGTCCGTTCGTTCCTGTGTTGCCGTCGACCGCGTCGCGATAGTTCTCCCAGCGATGGAGACACAGGTAGTTGGTTCTTCCCTTCATCAGGGTTGCGGTAAAGGGCACGCCAAGAGATTCGCGCAGCCACGGAAGATCTTTGAAGAAGACCTGCTCCTGCAGATTCTTTGTGCCGGTCGAGACGAGCACGCGTTGGCGACTCAGGATCGCGGGAATGAGGTAGGCGAGTGTCTTGCCGGTGCCCGTGCCGGCTTCGGCCAGCAGCGTGCCGCCCTCTTCGATCACCGTCGCGACTGCGGCAGCCATGCGGCGTTGCCCTTCGCGCGGCTCGAATCCCGGCATCGCGGCCGCGACCGGGCCGGAATCACCGAACGTGGAGTCTACGAGGGGGCGGAGATCCAATTGTCGATTTCGCGATTCTTGGTTTTCGATTGGTTGGTGATTTGAGACTGTTGATGGTTGATTGGGCGGCCAAATCACAGATCGAGAATCCTCAATCACCAACGAATCAACAATCACAGATCACTTATTCAACAATTGAGAGTCGTACAACGGAAACCGTCGACAGAGCTGCTCGACCTCTGTCTTCACCATGCCGAGAACGCGGTCGTCGTCAGGGGCCGCAAGGACGCGCGCCATGAGCGCGGCGATCTGTTCCATCTCCGTCTCGCGCATGCCGCGCGTCGTGAGCGCCGGCGTGCCGACCCGGATGCCGCTCGCCACCATCGGTGGATTCTGGTCGAACGGGATCGCGTTCTTGTTGACCGTGATGCCCGCCTTCCCGAGTGAGGCTTCCGCCACCTTGCCAGTGACACCCTTCGAGAACACATCAACCAGCATGAGGTGGTTGTCAGTGCCACCGCTCACGAGCCGGTATCCGTGGCTCGTCAGCGAACGAGCGAGCGCTTGCGCGTTGGCGAGCGTCTGTTTCTGATAGGCAACGAATGACGGCTCCATCGCTTCCTTGAAGCACACGGCCTTGGCCGCGATAATGTGCATCAGCGGTCCACCCTGCACACCGGGGAACAGCGACTTGTCGATCTCTTTCGCATACTGCTCGCGACAGAGCACCAGGCCGGCGCGCGGACCACGCAGTGTCTTGTGCGTCGTTGACGTGACGAAGTCGGAGTGCGGCACCGGGCTGGGAAGCGCACCAGTCGCAACCAGGCCTGCGATGTGCGCCATGTCCACGACCATGACCGCACCGACGGCCTTCGCCACAACGGCGATGCGGGGGTAGTCGATCGCGCGCGGATACGCGCTCGCGCCGACCATGATCATCTGCGGCTTGTGCTGATGCGCCAGTCGCTCCAGTTCCTCGTAGTCGATCCGCTCATCGTCCTTGCGGACGCCGTAGGGGACGATGTTGTACAGCTTGCCGGAGAAGTTGAGCGGATGGCCGTGGGTGAGATGGCCGCCATGCGCCAGGTTCATGCCGAGCACCGTGTCTCCGGGCTTCACGGTGGCGAAGTACACCGTCATGTTGGCCTGCGCACCCGAGTGTGGCTGCACGTTGGCGTGCTCGGCGCCGAACAGCTGTTTCGCGCGTGAGATGGCCAGCGATTCTGCGACGTCGACGAACTCGCAGCCGCCGTAGTAGCGGCGGCCCGGGTAGCCTTCGGCGTACTTGTTGGTCATCACCGAGCCGGCCGCTTCGAGGATCGCCTGACTCACGAAGTTCTCGGAGGCGATGAGCTCCAGTCCTTCGGCCTGGCGACGCGTTTCGTTCTGAATGGCGGCGGCGATGTCGGGATCGGTCTCGGCAAGTGAGCGCATGGGGTTGATCTTACCGCTTGCGGTCCACGGTCTTCAGTCCTCAGTCCCACTAACCACCAACCACTAACCACCAACCAGAACATCCGCCTACTGCCTACCGCATACGGCATACTTCAAGTAACCAAGATGTCGAGTGTTGTGATCACCGCCCGCGGTGAACAGCGGCTGCGAACCGGCCATCCGTGGATCTATCGTGCCGATGTCTCCGATGTCGATGCCAGTGGGGGCGATATCGTCGAAGTCATCGGCCCGCGCAGGCGGACGCTCGGCCACGCGCTGTTCAGCGATCGCTCGCAGATTCCGATCCGGATGCTGGTGCGCGGTGACGCGCCGTTCGACGCGTCGATGTTGCGCCCGCGACTCGAACGAGCCATCCAGTTTCGAGACACGCTCGCGCTCGACGCCACGGCATACCGGCTCGTGCATGGCGAGGCCGATCTGCTGCCGTCGCTGGTGATCGACAAGTACGATTCCTATCTCGTGCTGCAAGCCCTGTCCCAGGGCATGGATCGGTTGCTTCCGTCGGTGACCGCGTGGCTGACGGAGATCCTCTCTCCCGCGGGGATCCTTGCGCGCAACGATCCGAAGGTGCGCACGCTCGAAGGACTCGAGCAGACCGTGGAGGTTCTCGCAGGCTCGGTGCCGGAAGCGGTCCTCGTGCGCGAGGGACCGATCGAGTACGAGGTCGATCTGCGCAAGGGGCAGAAGACCGGTCTCTTCCTCGATCAGCGTGAGAATCGCGAGGCGGCCGCGCGCTATGCGCACGGCCGGCTGCTCGACTGCTTCAGCTACCACGGTGGATTCGCGCTTCGACTGGCAGGGCTGTGCTCGTCGGTCGAGGCGATCGACATCTCGGCGGACGCCGTGGCGCGCATCGAGGCGAACGCCGTTCGCAATCGAGTCGGCAATCTGACGACGCGCGAGGCGAACGTCTTCGACGAGCTGCGCCGGCTCGAGAAGGCGGGTGAGCGCTACGACACCATCGTGCTCGACCCGCCGGCGTTCGCCAAGAACAAGGCTTCGGTGCCGAACGCGCTCGCCGGCTACAAGGAGATCAACCTGCGCGCGATGCGGCTGCTGACGCCCGGCGGGTATCTCGTGACCTGCAGCTGCTCGTACAACGTGCTCGAGGACATGTTCGCCGAGGTGCTGCACGAGGCGTCGGTTGACAGTCACACTCCGGTCACGATTGTCGAGAGACGCTCGCAGGGTCGCGATCACCCTGTGCTCGTCGGTGCCCCGGAGACGCATTACCTGAAATGCTTCATCCTTCGTCGCGTTGAATGATGCGGGGTCAGACCCCTTCACGCTATTTCGCTGTGCAAAACTGCGA
>Ga0310810_10001867_pt1 | contig 22329 bp, 23 predicted proteins | sample NCmetagenome_FD_207641 | JGI IMG/M metagenome (GOLD analysis project Ga0310810, IMG submission 207641) | Soil microbial communities from experimental microcosm in Duke University, North Carolina, United States - NC | ecosystem: Engineered > Artificial ecosystem > Soil microcosm > Unclassified ... | reverse complement strand
GACCGTCGACGGCGAGCGGCGGAATGATCGCGTTGACGCGCGAGCCATCCGCGAGACGGGCGTCCACCATCGGCGAGCTGTCGTCCACGCGACGGCCGATGCGGCTCACGATGCGATCGATCACGCGTAACAGATGCGAGTCGTCCTGGAATGTCGCGGTGACGCGCTCGAGCTGACCCTTGCGCTCGACGAAGACGTTTTTATAGGTGTTGACCAGGATGTCGCTGATGCTCGGGTCACGAAGCAGCGGCTCGAGCGGGCCGAGCCCGAAGACGTCGTCCAGGACCTCGGCGAAGAGCGTCTCTCGTTCGGCGAGGCTGAGCGGCGCCGACTCCTCCGACAGCAGTTGCACCAGGAGCTGGCGGATCTCGACTTCCGCCTTCGCACGTTCGACGTGTGCGAGCGCTTCGAGGTTGAGACGTCCGAGCAGCTTGCGATGAACGGACGCGCGCAGATCGAGGTACTGCTGGCGAACAGCCGCTTGAGCAGGTGTCGGCACGGCCGTCGGTCGCAACGGACCAGACGCTGGAGGCGCAACGGGGGCGGCGTTGTTACGCAGCATGTTCGGTTACCACATCGAGGCCAGGCGCCGGAGGTCAAGCGACGTGCGCTTGGCTGGCGCGGCGGCAGTTTCTACCGCCGACGGATCCACGATCCGGCGGGCGAAGTCATCGAACTGCGACGCCAGCTCACTGTTGCCGGCCAGCGCAATCGGCACGCCGGAGTTGAGCGCCGTCGACACGGTCTTGTAGTCGCTCAAGAAGGTCTGGAAGATGGGAAGGCCGACCGCCTTCTCGATCTGTGCCGGCGGAATCGGGTACGGTTCCGCGGCGCGATTCAGGAGCAGGCGCACGCGGTCGCCCGAGGTCCCGAGCTGACCGATGCGATCGAGCAGCCGCTGCGCGTTGCGAACCGAAGGCACGTCCGGCGACGCGATCAGGCAGATCTGATCCGCGGTGTAGAGCGCAGCCACCGCCGCCGGACTGAGCTGCGATCCGGCGTCCACCACGATGTATTCGTACTGGCGGCCGAGGAGGCGGAACAACTCTTCGAGCCCGGGTGTGTCGTTGCTGCTCGGACGATCGAAGAGATCGGATCCGGCCAGAATCTCGACCCCCGACTTGTGCTTCACCACGAGCTCGCGCATGAACTCGCTGTCCAGCCGATGCATGTTGTCGAGCGCGTCGAGCAGCGTGTAGCGGCTGCGGACGCCGAGGAACAACGTGACCTCGCCGAGGCCCTGCTTCAAGTCGACGATGAGCGTCGGCCGCTTTCGGAGGCGGGCGACGTCCACACCGAAGTTGACAGCCAGCGTCGTCGTGCCGGCGCCGCCCTTGGCGCCGAAGAAGACGATCGTCTTCGAGTCCTGTTTGCCTGCGGGTGATGCGGCGCGGCGGTTCGCGGCGCGCTGAAGCGCCTCGTCGAGTGCGCTGCGCGACGGCGGCCAGGCGAAGAACTCGTTCGCACCCGCACGCATCGCGTGCAGGATGAGATCGGGATTCGCCTCGGCGGCCATGAACAGGATGACGGCCACGGGATGTTCTGCCCGAAGCCGTTCAACCGCCTGCAGCGACTCGTCGAGATCGACGCGGCCGTCTACGAAGAGGATGTCCGGAGATGCGCCGGCTCGCGCCGTGCGCTCGTCTCCCAGCGACACTTGCACTGCGGTTGTACGCAGCAGTGTCGCGACATCCGTGCGAAAGGAGTCGTCGGGGGTATAGAGGGAGCCTGTGAGTCGAGCCATTTCAGTTGCACCAAATGAGTCGTGTGCTCAACGTTGAGTCCGTCGCGCCAATTCGGCCTGATACTCGGCCTCGGCCGTCCGCAACCGCTCGGCCGCCGCATCAATCGCACGCTGCCGTTCTGCGTCGCGCTCGGCTTCGCGCTTCGCGTCCACCGTCTGGCGCTGCGCCGCAACCTCGGCGTCCTTGTCCGTCTTCGCCTGGAGTCGCGCGGCCTCAGCCTGGCCCTTCGCCGCCTCCGCATCCTGCTTTGCCTGCAGCTTGGCGAGCTCCGCGTTGCGCTTGGCCTGCACCTTTGCAGCCTCGGCATCACGCTTGGCCTGGAGCTTGGCGGCTTCCGCGTCCTTCTGCGCCTGGACCTTCGCGGCCTCGGCATCCTTCTTCGCTTGCGCGCGATCGAGCTCGTCCTGCTTGACCTGCGCGGCGGCAGCGCGCTTCGCTTCTTCCTTACGCGCCTTGTCGGCGGCCTTCGCATCACGCTCGGCCTGCTCACGGGCAGCCTTCTCGAGCTGACGCTGGTCCTTCGACGCTTCAACGACGTCCGCCTCGGCCTGCTTCCAGTTCACGCTCGCGGGATCCGTTGACTGCGCGGCCGGAGCCTGCGCAGCAACCGGCTGAACCGCGACAGGCTGGACCGGCGCCGCAACTGGTGCGGCCGCCTTCACTGCGGCCGGCGGCGCAACGGCTTTCACGGGCGCGGCAGCCTGTGGTGCCACGACCGGGCCCGCAGCGGCTGGCGCTGTGGCAACGGCGGCCGCGGCAGGCTGCGGGTTCTGATTGTCAAGCGCCGCGAGAGCCTTGTCCTGGGCGCGCTCGATTTCGGTGCGGGTGTCCACGACAGGCGCGGCCGCCGGATTCGCCGCAAGCGATCGAGACCCACCCACGAACGCGGGCGCCGGCGCCGGAACCGTCTTCTTCAGGTCAGACAGCGGCGGCATGAACGTCTCGGGATACTTCGGAAGGTCCGGCGTCACACCAGGCGAGTCGTTCGGCAGAATCTCCGGCGTGATCATCACGACGAGTTCCGTCTGATCCCGCTTCGCCGCCTTGCTCTTGAACAGGTAGCCGAGAATCGGGATGTCGCCGATGCCAGGAATCTTCTGCATCGTCGTCTGCATCTGATTGCTCATGAGACCGGCGATGGCGAACGTCTGTCCGTTCCGGAGCTCGAGCTCGGTCTCGGCGCGGCGCGTCGAGAGCGAGGGAATGCGGAAACCGCTCAGGAGAACCGCGTTGCCGTAGTCGAGCGTGCTGACCTCGGGACGGACCTTGAGGTGCACGCGATCGCCCACGACCGTCGGCGTGAAGTTCAGGCGGATGCCGAACTCCTTGAACATGACGGACACGCCGATGTTGGCGCCCGATCCCTGCGCGACCGGAACCGGGAACTCGCCACCCGCAAGGAAGCTCGCTTCCTTTCCGCTCTCGGCCACGAGGTTCGGTTCAGCCAGGCTCTGGAACAGACCCTTGTTCTGCAGCGCCTTGATCAGTACACCGAGGTCGTACTTCTGGTTCAGCAGGAACACGTTCAGGAAGTCGCTGAAATTGAGCTTGCCCTCCGCGCTCACGACGTCAGAGCCGAAGTCTGAGCCAGCCTTCGTCCAGGCGAGGTCGCTGTAAGCCGGCGCCGGGAACTGCTGCGTCGTCGTGCGACCGATCGTGTTGTTGATGCCGGTCGCGCTGGTGAAGAGCGACATGCCGTACTCGGACATCGCCGAGCGGCTCACTTCAGCGAAGCGGACGCGCAGCAGCACCTGATTGCTCCGCGGTCCCGGTTGCACTGCCAGCAGCGTCGTCACATCAGCAGGCTTCTCGACGTAGCCCGCTGCCACCGCGACCGCCTTCTCTGCGATCTCTTTGCTCGAGACCTTTCCAGAGAGCACCACGGCCTTGCCGTTGCTGTGCGCCTGGATCTGTTCGCCGGGGAACAGCTCTTTCACCTGGTCGTTGAGGCGAGCCAGATCGCGCTGGACGGCGATCTCGTACCGCTTCACCGCGCCGGCGCGGTCCCACACGAACATCGAGATCGAGCCCGGCATCTTGCCGTGCACGAGCAATTGCGTCTGACCGGTGACGAGGGCGTCGGCGACCTCGGCACTTGTCAACGAGACGCGCGCGATCGGCGAACCGATCTCGACCAGCGTCGAGCGGCCGACGAGCAGTTCGACTGCGCGTGCGTCGCTACCCTCGACGATGGGCGCCGTCCCGGCCGGCAGCGCGGCGGAGGTCGACGCGGAACTGCCGACACGCAGCGCAGACGGCGTCTGTGCGTACGTCTCGTGGGCGCCAAACACCCCGATGATGAACATGTGGACGCCGCATGCGGCGATCCGTGCTGTCTGCCGTGTCATTCGCATCTCACTACTCCTGGGCCACAGCTTCCTGCGCACGCTTGTCGCCACGGATGATTTCAACCGTGGGCAGCGGCGCAGGCTTGACGACTTCCGTACGAGGCGCAGCGGTGTTGGCCGCCACCCGGCGCACTGGCGCGGAAACTCCCGAACCCATCAGGCCGGCTGGACGCACGCCGGATGTGTGTGGCGCGGTCTGATCCATCGGGTTCCGAAGCGCCAACTGAATCTTGCCTTCCGTGCTCGCGAGCGTCAGACGCTCGGCCTCGTCCGGGTTGACGAGCAGCGTGACGACGTTCACTTGCACCGGCTTGTTGTTCTCGACATCGCGCTCGATCTTGGTTCCAGCCGCGAGCACCAGCACGTTGGTGAGAATCACCTTCGACGTGATGTCGGTCGGCTGCTGCGTCGGATTCACCGTCGCCACGACGTCCACGCGCGTACCCGGGAGCACGTAGCCAGCCACGCCAACGACATCGTTGACGCGCACGGACAACGCGCGATAGCCAGGCTGAATCACCGGCGGCAGTCCCGCGCCAGCTTCCTTCGGCGCGAGCTTGCTGGGCAGGAATGGCTCGTTCTGAACGACCGGGAGGATGAGACCGCGTCCCACCAGTTCCTCCGGGTTCGAGAACGATCCCTCCGGCGTCGCGCCGGCTGGCCACTGAATCGTGCGCAGGTCGGTGGCCTTCAGCTCCGCACCAAGCTGCAAGTCCGAGGCGGCGACAACGACGTGACTCGTCGGCACTTCAACCGTGCGAGCCGGCACGTTCTGCATGTAGCGATACGTGCCGAACGCGAAGGTGCCGCCGGCTGCGATCGCCAGGGCCAAGACAATGAACACTCGCATGCGAGCCATATGTGACGAGCTCCCTATTCCTTTTCGTTACAGCAACGCCGCCATGACGACGCCGACCGCAATCGCCGGCGCGTATGCGAATCGGTTGTCCGCGTCTGGTGCTTCAATCGCGGCCGCACCCGCCGATCCTTCCGACACGAGCCGCGCCGTCGCGCCCAGCGTCTGGCCCAGGCGCCGGCGGCGGATTGCGATCGCCACGGCGAGGACGCCACCGACGATCGCGGTGTAGAGAAATGCCTGGACAGTCGTCGCGGGGCCCAGTAACGCGCCCGCCGCGGCGAATAATTTGACGTCGCCTGCGCCCGTTGCCCCGAAGATGTGCCCGGGCAACATGAACGCGAGGCCGAGTGCGCACCCGAGAAGGGCGCCGCCGAGTCCGATCGGACCGAGCTTCGCCGCCGCGATCCCCACGCCGATGACGGCGAGGGCGCCCGTCAGTGCATTTGGAATGCGCCGCGTACGGAGATCGATCACCGCCGCCAGGCCAGTGCCGGCGCTGACGATCGTGAGAGCGAGGACTTCAGATGGCACTCATGACTCCGGAAATGTACGACCAGAAAACCGTGTTGATGGTGGTGCCGACGGCAGTGACCGCACCGATCGCGACGAGCACGACGAGCGCCACGAGCAATGCGTACTCGATGAGGTCCTGTCCGGATTCATCGTCCAGAGCTGAGTGTTTCAGCAAGAAGTCGACTGCTTGTTGCGTCATGTTCGTCGTGCTCTCTGGTGTCCGGTCATTGCAGCGAACGAAAGAGCGGGCCGGCGAGACCCGCTCTTCGTCCGGTCAGCCATTGGGTGTCGCCAACCAGTTACGGAGTGGCCGGCGCGCCCGCGGTCTGAAGCGCCGTCGAGATGCGCTGGAAGATGTTCTGCACGTTCGTTCCGGTCGACGTGATCACGGCGACGCAGACGAGCGCGATCAACGCGACGAGGAGTGCGTATTCCAGCAGGTCCTGACCAGCAGTGCCGCGCAGCAGCGCGCGCAAACGAGCAATGAAGTTCATAAGGTCCCTTTCCTAGGTGCGTTCGGGTGCCCGAACCGCACACGCCAATGTTCCGAAAGCGGCCAGCTCGAAGGCGGCGTGACCGCGACCACGAGTGACATAAGCGCAACGGCCATGCCACCACAGCAATCGCGGCATGCGAAGGGGGGTTGAAGTGCAGATGTCACAGCGAGTTGACCTGCGTTTGCACCGCATGGTTGCTGCACGACTCGGCACTCGAGGAGGTCGCGGTCGATCTTCAGCTTCGTAACCGAACCATCGATTCCGTACCTGACGGCTGTGTGCCGGATTGAGACGAATCGATGTATCGCCCTGCCTACGCGTGGACACTGTTGCGGCGGATCTGTAAACGCACAGACGAAATCCGTGGGTGACCTGGCCGCGTCTTCAGCGGCACTTCTTCATCAAGTAACGAAGAGACAGCGTGTTGGCTCGATTTGGCGGGCGCGGAACGGCACTTGCGTGAGGAGGGAAGGTCGGAGTGTCACCAAGAGTAATAAGACGATGCGACGCGTAATCAGCGACACCCTCATTTCGATCGGAGCAGTTTTGTTGCTGCTGGTCGCACTCGTGTCGATTGACGATCGCGTACGGGCGCGCGTCGAAGGCCTGGTGACAACGCCACCGAGCTCCTCGGAGATCGCTGGCGTCGGCGCAGATATCGAGAACGTGTCGACCCTGATGTACAAGGCGGCGCGCGATCAAAGCGTCGAGCACGCGCCGATGGTGATCTTCGCGGTCGCCGCGACGGTACTGGTTCTGTTCATGTTGCGCACGTAGGCAGCTACACGACATGCCACTGATTCTCGTCATCGTCGCCGATCCTCACGAGGCAGCCCAGCTCGCCACGCTGATACAGGGCCGTCTTCCCGTGGATCTCGTCCAGGCGGCTGAAGTCGGCGAGGGACTGCTCTCGCTCGAGGATCGCATCCCGGATCTGATCCTGACGTCTCCGCTGATGTCACCCTTCGACGACGGCGTGCTCGACGAGTACCTGCGCGACCTCGGTCCCGCGGGTGCGCATGTGCAGACGCTCCGCATCCCCGTCCTGAGCCAGGCGCCGAAGAAGGCCAAGCGACTCGGCTTCTCGCTGCGCCGCCGGTCGAAGCCCGAGGCGCCGACCCTCGACGGATGCGAGCCGAAGGTCTTCGTCGACGAGATCGAGCAATACCTCGCGCGTGCCGCCGAAGAGAAACGCCATGCCGCGTCGAGCGACCAGGCGGCCGGCGTCGTCGAACAGCACGAGGTCGCAGAGCCGGTAATCGCCGAAGAACAGTGGACGGCCGCGTACAGCGAAGACGAACCGGTCGCGAGCACGTCATGGTCCACGCCGGCGCCGGAGCCGGAACTCGAACCAGAGCCGGAACCCGCGGCATGGCGCGCTGACCTCCTCGATCGACCTCTGGATGAAGAGACACCTCTCTATCAGCCGAGCCCGGCCGCGTACGAGGAGCCCACGGTCGCATACGAAAGCCCGATCGAGGTCGCGGCTCCGGTCGAAGAGCCCGCCGCAGTTGAACGGGTGATGCCCGACACGGTCGTCGAAGCGATCGCCGAACCGGCGATCGAAGACGTCGTGGAACCGGCCCCGATTGAAACGTATCGGGCGGTTCCGGTAATCGAGGAAGTCGTCGAACCAGGTCCGATCGACGAGACGTTCGAAGTCGCCGAGACGATCGACGCGGCTCCGTCGATCGAAGCGGCTCCATCGATCGACGAGACTCCAGTGATCGACGAGACTCCTGTGATCGAAGAGCCGGCGATCGAAGAGGCGCAGATCACAGCAGTCGCTGTCGAAGCCGTCCCGGTCGTTGTCGCCGCGCGCAGACCTTCGGCGACGGACGTGGACGAGAACAAGGCGACGCCGTCGTTCAAGGCCGCTCTCGCCGCAATTCGAGCGGCGTGGGGCAAGCCACCTCGGACGGGCGACTCACCAGCCGGCGTTCCGGAGTCATCGGCACCGACGCGCGTCGAGCAGGAACCCGTGGCCGCCGCGAACGACGTGCCTGAATCGTTCGAAGTCGATCTGACGGACGTGGTCGAAGTGCTCGACGAAGACCCGATGGATGTCGACCTTGGCAGCGCAGCGACGATGCCGCAGGCGCCCGTCGATCCCGTCGCCGAGACAGTCGAGGTGTACGAGCTTTCGGTCGAACCTGATCTCAGCGAGTTCGAAACACAACTCATTACGCCGGTCGCGCCTCAGCGAGAGCGGCCGGCACCGAAGACAGTGCCTCCGGCTCCAGTCGTCGAAGAACACAAGGCAGTCGAGAGCGCTCCGGCCTCCGCGGCCGACGCCAATGGCGACCGCCGCAAGAAGGGTAAGCGTGCCACCAAGGGCGCGAAGACACCTGCGCCGCGCCAGGGAAAGGCACAGCCTCCCGCAGCGCAGAACGAATGGGGCATCTTCGATCCCAATCAATGCGGGTTTGCTGCGCTGGTGGACAAGCTGGACGAAGTCGCTGACAAGAAAGCCAAGCAGCAGCCGAATGGCGCGAAGGCGCGGGTGATTTCCCTGTCATGACGCTTATGGCCAATCTACGCAGACGCAGACTGGGCCGCTTGCGCAGCGCGCGCGGCTCGACACTGATCGAGGCGGCGATCATCACGCCGCTGCTCCTGCTCCTGACCTTCTCGGTCGTCGACTTTGGCGCGCTGCTCTACATCTACCTGACGCTCGAGAGCGGTGTGAGCCAGGCGACGCGCTTCGCCATCACCAATACCGCCACGCCCGGGTTGACGCGTGAGCAGTCGATCATGGCCGCGATGCGGACGGCGACGCCGACGATCACCTTGCCGGACAGCGCGTTCACCTTCAGCTTCATGCCGCCGGGTGCAGCCACGTGGACCACCGGCGCAGCGGGCGGCCCGGGCGACATCGGCCGGGTCACGGTCAACTACAACTGGAGCATCATGACCCCCCTCATTCGGCCGTTCTTCACGGGCGGCCAGGTCAACGTCCGAGTCGAATCGGCGATGAAGAACGAGGCGAGATGGAACTGAAGCAGCGGCTGACCACTCATCGCGGGCAGAGCCTTGTCGAGTTCGCCCTGATCATGCCGTTCATCCTTCTGGTGGCGCTCGGCGTGGTCGAGGTCGGCTTCGCCTTGCTCGATCAGCACGTCGTCACGAAGCTGTCCCGTGAAGGATCGAACCTGATCTCACGCGACGTCACCATCAATGATGCGGTGACCGCGATCCGCAACATGAGCACGCGCCCGGTCGACTTCGCGCCCGCCGCCGGGCGGTCGCGAATCATCTTCACCGTGCTCAGACGCGGCACGACCGTGGGCACGGCCAACTACAACCAGGTGATCGCCTACCAGCGATTCGAGTCCGGTGGCCTGTCGGGGCCGGGCATCACCAGCGTGCTTCGTACGGCAGGGACGCCCGCCTACAACGGCGCGCCCGACTACCAGGCAGTGAATGCAGACACCGACACGCGCCTCCAGGTCAACACGCTCCCGGCCAACCTGACGATCGCACTGAACGGGTCACTCTACGTCACTGAGATTTTCACCAGGCACGATCTGATCACTCCCCTGAGCGGATTCGGAGTCACTGTGCCGAGCACGCTGTACTCGATTGCGTACTTCTGATTGAGGCCCTGGCGACAAACAGGTCTTCTTAGGGGAGAGCGGACAACATGATCACACGACGATCTCGTTTGGCCAGTGAACGAGGGGTGACCCTCATCTACATGGCCATTTTCATCACGACCGGACTGCTCTTTACCGGCCTGGCCGTCGATACCGGCCGCTCGTACGTCGTCAAGGCACAACTGACGAAGGCGGTCGACGGCGCGGCGCTGGCGGCGGCGCGTAATCTCAATGGCGGCGATCCCGCCGGCGAAGCGGCACGTGTGTTCAGGGCCAACTTCCCCAATGGCTACATGGGCACGTCGTCGGTGACCGATCCCAACAGCGATCCCAGCTTCTACTCGTCGCGCGTCGTGACGACAACCGGCGTCAACATCGTCACGGTGCAGGCATCGGCGATCGTGCCGACCACGTTCATGATCCTCGGCGGATTCAACCAGGTGACCGTCAACGCCACGGGCGAAGCGCAACGGCGCATGGTGGACCTGTCGCTCGTGCTCGACGTCTCCGGATCGCTCGGCTCGGCGTGGCCGGCTGTGGCGTCCGCAGCGTCCTCGTTCATCGACGCGTTCGATGCCAGTGGCGACCGCCTGGCCCTGATCACCTACGGCTACGGCGCGGAGGTTGTCCAGCAGATGCCGTCGAGCCGCGGCTTCAACAAGGCGGGCATGATCGCCTCCATACCGTCCGGCCTCCCGGGCGGCTGGACGCCGATGGGCGAAGGCCTCTATCGCGGCTGGGATGAAGTGCGTTCAGTACCGAGCGGACAGCAATCAGGTCTGCGGGTCATCGTGCTGTTCACCGACGGATCGGCGAACGGCGTTCCCGGGCTGTGGGACGGGTCCGGTATCTCCAAGAGCGTATCGACATCGGACTTCCCGCATGTCACTCCCGATCCGGGCAACATCACGACGGACAATCCAGTGATTCAGGGCCTCTACGACGCTCAGAGCGGTGTCCGTAGCCCGAGCTACCAGAAGAGCGGAACCAACTACATGGACGGCTCTGTGGCAACCAGCATGCCGTGGCTGCCAGCAAACAGCACGCATTCGTACCACCGGAGCGCAGGTATCCCGACGTCGTTCCCGTTCCAGAGCAATACGCTCCGCGTGGACGGCGGCGCGCAGAGCTCCCGTCGAGGCCTGTTGAACTACAACGCCGCGCAGGGCAAGTACCCCGCGCACGTGCGCAACATCCGAAACGCCGCCACGAACCTGGTTGAGATCATTGCCGACGCGGCGCGTTCCGACACGTCAGGCGATCAGCCGATTCGCATCTTCGCCATCGGCATGGGCTCCCTCGTGACGCTGCCACTGGGAACGCGGCCGGAGACGTCGGAAAGCGTACTGAAGCGCGTGGCGAACGACATCACGTCGCCCGACTTCAACAATGCGCAACTCGAAGGCAAGTATTACTATGCCGCCACCGCAGCAGACGTGGCGCCGGTGTTCCAGCAGCTCCAGAATCAGATCGTGCGCCTCAGTAAATAGGCGCGGCGGGCTCGTTACTTCTGCGGCGGTTTTCTCGGTGTGGAGACTGGCGGGCGCGGCGGGGCGGGCCGGTATTCGATCATCACGTTGCTGACGATCGCGATCGGGCGGCCAGGCGTCGAGAACTCGTCCTTGCCATCGACGCGGATCTCCGACAGCTTCTCACCGAGGAGGCTGACGCCCTGCTCCATCTCGGGGATGACCAAAACGATGTTCTCGGCGCCGGTGGGCGCGACGGCTTTCAGCCCACCCTGGCCGGCGCCGCCGAGCACGCGGTCAACGAGATCGGCTGGCGTGCGGAATTCGTTCTGCACGACAGCGCGACTGAGCAGCGTGTTGTCGAGCGCCATCACCCCGATCGACGCCGTGTAGCGGTGATACGCCCGCTTGTTCTTGATCTCATCCTCTGAATACGTGTGCCGGTTGTGGAGCGTGAAGCTGAGCGTCACGTCACCGGTATGAGGCGGGAAGGGAATGATCACACCAGCCCTCGGCTCCCGCTCGATCAGCACGTCGCAGAACATCCGTCCGGTCTTGGCGCCCTCCCCGAGAACGCTCGGGCAGTTCACCATCGCTTCTTCTACCTTGGGCGGCACGACAGGACGGCGTGCCGGCGGACGCCGGGTCTGCGCCGAGAGCAATACCTCGCCGGCGAGCGCGGCAACGACGAAAAGGGCTACGATTCGCACGCTGATTCGGGCCTCAATCGGCAATGCAGGCAAGCCCCGCGGGGCCCGTTGCCAGCGACCCGCCAGCTCTCCCCTTTAACAGCTCGAGGAATTCCATCCGCGTGCGGGCGTTGTCGCGGAATGCGCCGAGCATGGCGCTCGTGACGGCGAATGAGTTCTGCTTCTCGACGCCACGCATCGACATGCACAGGTGAGTTCCCTCGCAGACGACCGCCACACCAAGCGGGTCGATCTTCTGACGAATGGTCTCGGCGATCTGGTTGGTCATGCGCTCCTGGACCTGGAGCCGGCGCGCGAAGACGTCCACCACGCGCGGGATCTTGCTCAAACCGATCACATGTCTCTGAGGGATGTACGCCACGTGGCACTTGCCGAAGAACGGCAGAAGGTGGTGCTCGCAGAGGCTGTAGAAATCGATGTCCTTCACAATGACCATCTCGTTGTAGTCCACCGTGAAGAGCGCGTCGTTGAGGACTTTGTCGATATCGGCGTCGTAGCCGCTCGTGAGGAATTTGAGCGCTTTCTCGACGCGAAGAGGTGTCCGCACCAGCCCCTCGCGAGCCGGGTCCTCGCCCAGCTCGACCAGGAGCTGCCGGATAAGTTCCTGCATGTGCTCTATTTTATCGTGCGTTCGCCTCCTGAACTCGCGCGGCCCGCAGGATGTTGGCCAGACCGTAGTTCCCTTCGTGGCAGGCGTACTCGTAAATCGGCCCTTCGATCCGACGCATCGGGATCTCGCCGGACCAGGGGCGGGTCCACGTGCCAGGGTCATTCACGGTGAACTCGTAGCGAATCGTGTCGCGGTCCACCAGCGTGAACCGCTCGGTCACTTTGAGCTGCGTACTCGTCGTGATGTCCTGCCGCGTGGTGCGCGGCGGCCCTCTGAATGGCGTCTCGTCGGTGAAATTGGTCGTCTCGACGACGAACGTGTCGCCTTCCCAGCGGCCGCGTGCATCACCGGCCAGCCATTGCACATGGGGACCCGGACGCGGGGCACCGTCGAGCCTGATCAGACGCACGTCGTGCATCAACTCGTGCCGGATGGCCACGTGATCGGCTGCCTGCAGGATCTGCATGTTCGCGTAGTAGGTGGGCGGGATCATCGGCGGGCCCACGTTGCCCCACGAAATGCAGCGCTCGGCGAGCGTGCGGCTCCGCGCGCTGTCGGACGGGCCGCCGGCGCCACCTCGCTTGGCTCGCTCCGCCGAACGTGCCTGCCCCTCCGGTGTCAGCGGTGGAAGCCGGCCATTACTCGGGTCCGTCACAAGCGACGTCCGCTGCGTCGTCTGCTTGCTGTAATTTTCGCCCTGCCAGATCGCATCGTCGTAATGGATGTCGTCCTTGGGTTGCGCGAGGAATTGATCCAGCCGCTTCTTCGCGTATGCGGCGGCTTCCTCTGCGCTGATGACGGCCCTTTCGCCGAACTCCGCGGGACGCTCGAGCGGCGTCACCGTGTCGTTGGTCCAAAAGCCCTGCATGTCGGGATGACCGTCCCAGGTGCGCGGAAGGGCAGCACCTGTCGCGTTGGTGCTGCGTGCCTGCGGACTCTGGGCAGTCAGCGTAGATAAGGACAGAGCCGCCAGCACGACCGCGGCCACGATGAGAGCGCGCTGCTTCATGGAACCCGCCTCCGCGGAGATTCTACGCCAACAATCCGCGATCGATGGGGCTGGATATTCGAGGAGCCGGCAGGGCTATTGGACGAGCCCCACCGAGCCAAACAGGCTCTGTTGGGGGCCTGCCGGAACGTTTTCGAAGAAGTCCACCTCGCCGGTTTCGAGCGAATACTCGGCGCCGACGACGAGCAGACCGGTTTCCTGAATCAGCTTTTCCAGCAGATCGGACCCGTGCCGCAGATGATCGACCGAGGCTCGGACGTTGGCGCGCACCGCGTCCCGAACGAGACCGTCCAGATCCGGCTTGCGCCGGCCAGACAACAGCGGTTCGACCGACGGACGAACACGGTCAACGATCGATCGCAGGTTCTTCGATTGATTCGTTGAAATGCCTTGCAGCTCTTCGAGCGTGGCCAGGATGGCGCCGCACTGTGTGTGCCCCATCACGACGACGAGCCGTGTCCCGTAGCGTGATGCGGCAAACTCGACGCTGCCCACCTGCGAGGGAGCGACGATGTTCCCGGCGACGCGAATAACGAACAGGTCGCCGAAGCTCTGATCGAAGACGAGCTCTGCCGGAACTCGCGAGTCGGAGCAGCCAAGGATGATCGCGAATGGCTCCTGCCCGGACACCAGTTCCTCGCGGCGCGCGCTGCTCGAAAGCGCGGCCGACGACTGACCGGCGACGAACCGACGGTTACCTTCGCGAAGACGCGTGAGAGCTTCGACGGCGTTCAGCACAATGAGATTCGTACACTAGAGCGCAAAGACAAACAACGTAAAGCCGGCGGCGATCGCGATGTATTGCTTGCCGTCAACAGCATATGACATGGGGATGCCGCGCACGGCACCGCCGATTTGCGTGTCCCAGAGCGGCTTCCCCGTCTCGGCATCGAGCGCAAAGAAGTTGCCCTCTTCTGATCCGCCGAAGACGAGCCCGCCCGCCGTCGAGAGCAGACTGGTATAGCCGGGCGACAGCAGTGGGAACTCCCATTTCATTTTTCCGGTCGTGGCGTCGAGCGCGCGGATTGCGCCGGACGCGTCGTCACCCTGCACGTGACGGCCGCCACCGCCGGTGAACGCAGTGCCCGGTTTGTACTCGGCCGCTCCCTTGAAGTAGACCGTGCCCATCTCGCGCGCCGCCTGATAGAACAGTTTCGTCTGAGGGCTGTAGCTCGGGCTGAACCAGTTGGCCGCGCCTCCAATGTTGGGGAAGACCAGCGTCCCTTCGAGGCTCGGAGCAATGCCCTTCTTGCGTATCGGGCGACCCTTCGCATCGAGCCCGTCTGCCCACGTCTGTTTCGCGTACGGCACGCCTGTGAGGAACTCTCCGGTGGCGCGATCGAGCACGTAGTAGAAGCCGTTGCGATTCGCCTGGGCCAGCAGCTTCCGTTCGCGTCCGCCGATCTGCGCCTCGAACAGAACCATCGTTTCGTTCGAGTCCCAGTCGTGCACGTCTTCGGGCGTGAACTGGAAGTGCCACTTGATCTTTCCATTGGCGGGATCGAGCGCGAGCACAGAGTCGGTGTAGAGGTTGTCGCCCGGGCGATTGTCCGCGTTCCAGTCAGGCGCGGGATTACCCGTCGCCCAGTAGAGCAGGTTCAGTTCGGGATCGAACGAACCAGTGAGCCAGGTCGAACCGCCTCCGGTCTGCCAGCCGCTGCCCTTGCCCCACGTGTCGAAGCCTGGCTCACCCGGCGCGGGGATCGTGTAGGTGCGCCACGCCAGCTTCCCCGTCTTCGCATCGTACGCGTCGATGAAGCCGCGGATGCCGGTCTCGGCCCCCGACACCCCGACGACGATCTTGCCGTCGAGCGCGAGCGGCGCAAGCGTCAGGTAGTAGCCCGACTTGTTGTCTCCGACGGTGATGTCCCAGCGCACGGTGCCCGACTTCGAATCGAGTGCGATCAGATGACCGTGTACCGTGCCGACGTAGACGAGATCGTCGAGAATCGCGACGCCGCGATTGACCGGCGGCGATCCGATGACGATGACGTCGGGCGGAATGTTGGGAGAGTAGGTCCAGAGCGGCCGGCCGCTTCGCACGTCGAGCGCCGTCACCGTGCTCGGCGGCTCCGTCACATACATCACGCCGTCCACGACGAGTGGCGAGGTCTCGACGATGCCCGCGCGTTGAATCTGATACGCCCACGCCAGCTTCAACGTGGACACGTTCTTGCGATTGATCTGTTCGAGTGCCGAGTAGCGATGGGACTTGTACGAACCGGCGTACGTCATCCAGTTCTGCGGATCGCTGTCGGCCTTGAGCAGCCGATCGTATGGCACTTGTGCCTGCGCCGATGTTGCGAGCGCACTCAACAGCACGATCGTCAGCGCCATCGATCGAATCCCGAATCCCGAGTCCCGAATCCCGGCGTTCGTGGTCACAACGCGCCTCCAAGCCTCGATAGGTACGCGACGAGATCGTCGATCTCTCCGGCGGCGAGCCGGTTGGCAAAACTCGGCATCAAGCTGGCTCCGGTTTCCTTCCGGATGACGGCGGCGTCACTCTTTCGCACAGAGTGAAACTTCCCCGTCGTGTCGCGAATCTGGATCGTGAACACGTCTTCGTTGAGACGAATCCCGCGAACCTCGGCGCCGTCTTTCGTCACGACTGTCACAGGCAGGTACTCGTTGTACCCACGGGCGGGGACCGGCAGATTGCCTTGCGGCAGTCGCGCTGCCGGGTCGAGCACCGCCTGGCGCAGATACTCCGGGCCTCGCATCAAACCGATGTTGGTCAGCTCTGGACCGAGGCTGCCGCCGGTCCCATTCACGATGTGACAGCCGGCGCATCCGAGCTTGGCGTAGAGCTGTCCGCCACGTGCAGCATCGCCGCGTGCAACGGGGCGTGCGATCTTTCCAATCGACCGCACGTACGCCACGAGTTGACGCATCTCATCGTCGGTGACTCGGCGCACCCTCGGCATCCCGCGATTGGGGATGCCTTCCGCGATGACGTTGCGTAACGACGCATCGTCGGGAGCCGAGAGCAGCCGTGGCCGATTGAGTGGAGGGCCGGCGCCGCCGGCGCCGTCGAAGCCGTGGCAGGTGACGCACAGACCGGCGAAGAGCTTCTTCCCTTCGGCGACATCCGCAGCACCTTGCGCCGCCGACGCGGCCGGCATCGCAAGCGCGATGACAAGGCCCAGGAGTGCTACTCGCATGGCGTCGGTTTCCAGGCTGAGTCGTCCGGCACCTTCTTGAAGTGCGAGCTCGTCACGAAGCGAGCGTTCAGATACTGCGGATCCTCGACCATCGTCGTCACGATCAGCCAGGAGTCGCCATTCGTTTCGTTGACGCGATTGAAGTATTCAGTGACGCGAGCGTTCGCGCTGTAGGGAACGCCGTTTCGCCGCAGATAGCCGGGCCGGAGGTTGGTCGTCACGACACGCAACGATCCCCCTCGCGGCGGACCTCCTCCGCGACGAGCCCCAGCGCCACCAGCCGCCTGCCAGTTGGCCACTGAGACCCCTTGCCAGCTCGGTTCGCCGGGCTGAACCGATCCGAAGACGAACGAGCGCGTTTGCGTGCCCGCCTCCGTTTCCACTTTCATCGTGGTGTCGTCGTTCCAGCTGATGCGAATGCGGCCTGGCACTCGCATGATCGCGGCGCCGCCAAATGGCCGGCATTGCTCGCCGGCCGCGGCATCGCGCGCCGGGTCCCAGCTGTCCGCCGCCTTGATCGCCGCATCGGTCAGCGGAAGGCTCGCGTAGTCACCTTTCGGCGGCGTGCGCATCCGCCAGCGCCAGTCTTCGGTGACGATTGATACCCACATGCCGGTGAGATCGACTGGCGCCGAGGCACGTGCCGATGGCGCCCCACCCTGGCGGCCTTGTCCTCGTTGCGCGAGTTGGACGGGCGCGTCTAAAGACCCGCCCCTACGTGCGCTCTCGTAGAGGCGGGCCTTCAGGCCCGCCTGCGCCAACAACACGCAAGCAACACACGCGACGGCCATCCAGATACGCATCACTTGGATCGCCCCGGCGCCGTCCTGGGCGCTGCTGCTTTCCCACCGCCGAGCGACACGTAGGTTGCCTCGATGAACTGATCCGTCGTCCATGGACCACTCGTTGCAGCGTAGCGAGGGTCGTAGTCCGCTGTCGGCTTCGCGGCTTTCACCTGCTCGAGGGTCAGACCCTTTCCCACCATTGCGCTCACGCGGTCTCGAATGATCGTGACCATGTCCCGATAGTAGGCAACGTCAGCGGAGTCGCTGAGCCGCCCGTGACCTGGCACGACGAGCGTTCCACCCTCGGTGCGAAATTCGGCGATGCAGTAGCGCAGGATGCGATTCAGCCCTTCGACCACGCCGTTGATCGAACCGCCCTGTTTCACGTCGACGATCGGATAGGTCGTCGTCGAGAAGATGTCGCCGGCCGCGATGACGTCGGACCCGCGAAACCAGACCAGCGTGTCGCCGTCGGTATGCGCCGCGGGCTGATGAATGAGCTGCACGCCTTCGCCGTTGAAGAAGTGACTGAGCTTCATCGTGTCGGTGTAGTAGGTGTCGGTAGGCTGTGCATCGGTCGGCGCAGGCGTCGCGCCGCCAGCCGTCGACGTCATCCGCACCAGCACCGCTTCGTGCGCCATGATGGCGGCGCCTTCGCCCGCGTCCGAGATATTCCCCGCGACGTTGCCACCCGTGAACGTCGCCCCTGAACGTCGCAGCAGCTCGTTCGCGCCGACGTGATCGGGATGCACGTGGGTGTTGATGATGTAGCGGATCGGCTTTGGCGGCGTCTCGATGTTTCGGGTCGCGACACTCGATCGCGTTTCGGCTCCCCAACCCGGCGGCTTGTCTCGCAGATCGATCTGATTCTGCAGGCGGCGAATCGCCGCGAGCACCTGATCGCCCATCGACGCCAGGCCGCTATCCACCATCAACACACCATCGCGCCCGATCGACACGGTGATGTTCGCGCCGGCACCCTGCAGCACGTAGATGTTTCCGCGAACGGGCAGTACTTGAATCTGACTTGGCGGTGCCTGCTGCGCTGCCATCTGCGCCGGCGGCGCGACGACGACGAGTGCGACGAGAACGATCGGCAACAACCAGGCGCGAGGCAACGTGGCAACGACCTGTGCGGGCATGTCGGCTCCGGCCTATTTTGCGGGCGGTAGGGTCTTCAGTTTCTCTTTGAAGTCCGGATACATCGTGGCGGCGCCACCACGAGTCGCCTCGATGGGCAAGCCGTGCTTGATCGCAAACTCCTTCGTATAGGGATTGGTGCCCGGGAGATAGTGCGGAACCTCGCCTTCTCCGCGATCGATTTCCTGGACGACCCCGCACGGATATGGCGGCACCTGCTGCGTCAGACTCAGCTCGTAGTCGGTCGTGCGGATGAACGGTTCCGTCAGGTAGACCGGGTCGTTCACGATCGCCACGACTGTGAGGAAGTCGCCGTTCCTGATCCAGTGCTCCGTCAGGGTCGCCTTGTCACTGCGTGGAAGACCGTTGCGGCGCAGGTAGCCTTCCTTCAAGTGCGTCACGGTGACCGTAAGGATGTCGCCGTCCCACTTGGCCGTCGAGAACCCAGCCCACGTGTGGAGCGCATCGGCAGGAGGATGCGGACGCCCATCGAGATACACGGCGCGATCGACTGAGCGCAACCACTCGGCATGGAACGCGACGATCTCGCGCGAGACCGGATCGACTTCTTTCGAGATCCGCAGCGGTGACGGCCCGCGCCAGATGTAGTCGGCCGAATGCGGCCGGCACTGCCACTCGGGCAGCGTCTGAATCGACGCGTCCCACGACTCGGCGCGCAGTCGCGCGGCGTCGCTGATCGGGATGCCGAGGTAATCCCCAAGCTCGGGGCCAGGCACGCGCTCCGGCTGGTCCTCCCAGAAACGCGGCGCCCATTCGCCGGAGAAGTCGACCTGCGCGAACGCTGGCGACACTCCGGCCGTCAGCACGATCACAACAAGCGTCACGCATCGAGTGATGTGGATCATCTCAACTCCAAGGCGGGCCTGAAGGCCCGCCTCTACGACCGCACGCGATCTGCAGGTAGAGGCGGGTCTTTAGACCCGCCTTCATTTCACCGGCACCTGCTCCCGCCACAAGCCCAGCGCCTGCTGTGCGGGTCGATCGGACAAACTGAAAAGCACCGACTCCGACTGCGCTTCGTGCGCGACCGGCGCCCACGACGGCGTCACGAAGATGTCGCGCGGGCGCCAGTCGAACACCTGGTCGCCGATGCGGGTCCGTCCCTGTCCTTCGACAACGACGTAGATCGTGGCGTCGGTCTGACGATAGGAGGCGCCGCTGAACCCCGCGGGTAGCAACTGCATGAAGGCGCCAATCGTCGGCATCGTGTAGCCTCCCGTCGCCGGGTTCACGAATCGCATCTTGATGCCGTGACTCGCATGCGGTGCGCTGTTGCGCTTCAACTGCTCGAGTGCCTCACGGCTGCGTGCGTACGGGTAGTTGAAGATCGGCGACGACGGCCGCGTCGGCGAATAGTCAACCGGCAGCATGTTCGCGCCGTAGCGTGCGAGCGAGTCACCGTAGGCGATCGTGTTCGGCTGGATCTCTCCCGGGTAGTGCTCGGCAAAGCTCGTGTCGAACAGGTTCACAATCGGGATGTCGAGGCCGTCGAGCCAGACCATCGGGCCGTCACTCGGGTTGCCGTGATCGTGATACGTCCACGACGGCGTCAGGATGAAATCCCCAGGGTTCATCGTCGTCCGCTCACCCTCGACCGCTGTGTACGCCCCGCTCCCTTCGAGCACGAAGCGCAGCGCCGATGTGGCATGACGATGACAGCGGGCGGTCTCGCCCGGAAGAATCAACTGCAGGCCGATGTAGAGACTGCCAGTCACACGAGACTTGCCGCGGAGTCCCGGGTTTTCGAGGACGAGCACTCGCCGCTCGGCTTCCTTCTCTGTGAGAAGGTGCCCTGCTTCCATGAGCAACGGGCGCAACTCGTCGTAGTGCCAGAGCACCGGCACCATCTCGGGCCGTGGCTCGGGCGGAATGATTGCGCCGAGAACTTCCCACAGCGGCGCAGCCCCTTTGGCCTCGAGACGACGGTAGAACTCTTTTCGCTCCTCGGTGAGCGTCGGCTTCGTGAAGAACGTCGTGCTCGCGCCTTCCATGCGTGTGTCCTACGCGCCGGCTGACGAGGCGCTCATGGCCGGCGCGGAGACTGCTTCCCCGGCTCGCACGGCGACCGCCATGCTGCCGATGTTCGCGATCGTGGCCATGATGCTGTCGCCGGCGTGAATCGGGCTCACTCCCTCCGGCGTCCCGGTGAAAATGAGGTCCCCTGGATAAAGCGTGTACATCGACGACGCCAGCTCGATCAGCTCGGCGACGCCCAGAATGAAGTGTCGCGTGTTCGACTGCTGACGAACCTCGCCGTTGACGGTGATCTGCAGATCGAGCGCGCCCGGGTTCGCAACCTCGTCGGCCGTCACGAGCCACGGTCCGAGCACCGTGTAGCTGTCGGGTGACTTGCGGAAGCTGCGATCCTCGGATCCTCGAATCGAGATATCGAGACCGATTGAATAGCCCGCGACGTACGCCATCGCATCCTGTCGCGTGACATGGTTCGCGCGTTTCCCGATCACGACGACGAGTTCCACCTCGTGATCGGTGCGTCGCGAGGGAAGCCGGATCACCACACCCTCGCCCGGACCAACCAGTGAGCTCGTGGACTTGAGAAACAGGCCCGCCGTATGGATGCTGAAGGCACTTCCGGGATTGTTCCCGTGGAGCTGGGGATCCGTCGTGGCTTCGATGCGGTGCTTCTCGTAGTTCACCGGAGCCGCGATGATCTTGCCGGGATTGGCGACGGGGCTCAGCAAGGTGACTGAGTCGGCCGCCAGTGCTTGCGCATCCTTCACCAGCGTGCGGGCTCGCTCCACGACTCGATCGAGATGCTCGACCAGCAGGTCGTGGGTCGGAAGCGGATAACTCTGCTTCGGCAACACATCGAGTGCGGCCGTCACGTCACGAACGGTCGGGCCGTCGACGATGCCGAGGCGATTGTCATTGAAACGACAGAGACGCATTTCTATATCCAGCTAAACCGCAGATTGCACATCCGGCTCAACGCGCGGAACAAGGCATCGGGTTCCACCCTGACGCGTCGGGCTGCTTCTTGAACTGAACGGTCCGCACGTACGGACCGTTCATGTATTGCGGATCCTCGAGGATCTTCGTGACCACCAAGTAGGCATTGCCATCCGGCTCAGTCACGGTCGTGAACCACTCCGTCATGTGGGCGTTCGCGCCGTACGGGACGCCGTTCCGGCGATAGTAGCCCGGACGCATGTGCGTGGTCTCGACACGAAGCGAGGTCCCGGGCCGCGACGGATTCGCTCCCCCGGCGCCACGACCGCGACCTCGACCGGCCGGCAACTCCCAGGCCGCGACTGAAGACCCTTGCCACGTCGCCTCGCCAGCAGGCCTGGCCGCACCAAACGCGAAGAGACGCGTCTGTTGTCCGGTATCGGTCTCGAGCTTGAGAGTCGTGTCGTCCTCCCACGTGATGTGAAGACGACCCGGCAGGTGCATGATGCCGCCGGCGCCATACGCCCGACACGCCTCACCCGCGGCCTCGTCTTTTGCCGGGTCCCATGCGTCGGCAACTTTCCTGCCTGCGTCGTTGACCGGCAGATACAGGATGTCGCCCTTCGGCGGAGTCACCATCCGCCAGCGCCAATCGTCGGTGACGAGTGACACCCAATAGCCGGTGAGATCGACGGGGGCAGCAGCTCGCGGCGCCGGTGCGTCACCGCGACCGCGTTGCGCAAGCGCGGGACTTGCCACGAGACACACGATGAATACGAGTAGGGCGGGTCTTGTCTTGTAGACCCGCCGGGTCCACCCCTCGACCAAGCGCGAGGTGCCCCGAGCGAGAGTCGAAGGGCAAACACCAGGACCAGGCCTACGCGAAGTCGTGTTCATTTCTGACCGCCCCTACGCGCGGGCCGTGGAGGCCTTCGTCCTCCGCCGAGACTCTT